>Ga0153999_1001050_pt1 | contig 11294 bp, 12 predicted proteins | sample TSNC083MetaG_FD_104675 | JGI IMG/M metagenome (GOLD analysis project Ga0153999, IMG submission 104675) | Attine ant fungus gardens microbial communities from North Carolina, USA - TSNC083 MetaG | ecosystem: Host-associated > Fungi > Mycelium > Unclassified | place: USA: North Carolina, Lumber... | reverse complement strand
TCAGCAGATTTGACATCCCAAGAAGGCGGGAACGCTCCTATCAGATTTTGTATACCCTCATTGGGTTCCCCGTTCTGGGGCAATCTCTCAAGCCAGGTGATTAAAATTACTCCTATTTATACTCTATACGAGACCTGATGGAGATCTTCGAAGAACCTGGCATACTTCTTGTATTCTCTCCGGTCAAAGTTACGGAAGCATTCAATGGCTTGTGCATCTATAGGCATGCCGCCGCACGTCTGCAAAGAGACATGGAGTGATGCAGGTTGGCGGCAGAAGCTAGGGTGGCTGAGTGATGCGTCTGTCTTCCTGGAAGCGTTTTCAGGTTAGTGGATTGCTTCTTAGGCGCTTCGATATTATGCTCCCGAATGTTACGAAAAGTTGATATTTCTTTTTACACAGGAGATCCATCGCTTACTGACTCGTTCCCATCTCATCATGGAACGATGCATGTTGATATGCTCCCTGTTCCTCACATGTTGGTGCCGCCGAGTGACCGCTTTTCAGTCCTTCGTGGACTTTCTACGTCGTCATCTGCGTCGGGCGGTGGCGGAGAAAATAATCTTGCATTCAAGTGTACGAGAAAGCGGCTTCTATTTGAAACACTGCATCTGGATGTGGAAGGGGGTCTGTCCGAAAGACGGACGATGCCTCCTGTTGTAATGCAGTCGGTGGTCGACGCTGAGAGCGCAGCCACCAGTGAGCAGGGTACGCTGGGACCAACTCGTCACAAAACAGCACAGGTGGCGAAAGTAGAAGTGTGCCTCGAGGTTCACGATCATACGCCACCTCCAGATGCAGATTTGGGTATGGAGTCGAAGGCAAAAAAGAAAAAGAAATCAGTGGCTTTCCTGTCAGATAGACCAGATTTGTATGATTTTTAGACACGACAGTGACAGTAAAATATTTGGTTCTTTTGCATTACGATTCCACAGGCATTGCGGTCCAATACAAGAGAAAGACTGAGGCTGTGATGATTCCATATGAACTCAAATATCGAACTCTTGACTGATATGCTTCAGAAAATTCCAATCTGATTTTTGTACAAGATTAAACTGTGAGCACAAAGCTTGTAAGAATCAATAATAGATCTGAAAACAAAGACAGAGATCGCCAATGCACAAGATCGCCTAGGTTCCAACACAAATTGTTTCAGCGCCGTACGACCCTGATCCTATCAACTAGTTAGGGAAAAATACATTGCTATAGACACTTGATTGCCCAATTGACGTGGGATCCTTGGTTATCGTAAAACCCCTAGTACGTGCGCGCAGTTTGCGCAGTTTACACGGGCCTCCATCAATAACCCTGTGGACAACAAATAACATTTTCGCTCGCTCACTCGCTATAAAAGAGTCGGGGCTGATGAGCGGACGATAAGCTGTCATTAAGATATGAAACGACAATGGTGTGGACAGCCTACAACTAACTACTTCGCTCTTGCTTTGCACATCATCTCGTATACTTTCTCTGTGTGACTCGCCACTTGTTGTTTGAGCACCAGGGCACTTGCCAAGACTTGCCATTCAAATTTAGACCAGTGTTCTTCTAGTTCACTGTAAATGATGGTTTTGCTCCATACTCTGGGTACTCTGAAAAGGAACACAACATGCATGAGTATAGACCTACTTACTATAAGGGAGGTCCGGTGACTGATATGAGGATAGCCTGCTCATATCCGGGAGTGAGTCCAGACCTCAATTTTTTATCCGGAAAGGCATGAGGCATTTTTGGAAATCTGATCAGGCTTCAAAGTCCTGATACATAGCACCAATGATCAGGTGGACCCGGGATAGCAACCATCAGGGGTCCGCGTTGAGGTCGGAAATATAGAATATGAAATTCTAGAAAATTATATCCTTAGGAGGTGCCTCGGAAACGGAAGTTCTGAATTCCCTACACGGATTGAAATTGGCAGAATTGTCAGTGCCGGTGGGGGCTGACAATGAGAATTTGTGATCGGTCACGTTCTGGAGTATAGAAAGAGTCATTAGGTAGGTTTGGGGCTAGCTTGAGACGCTTGCGACCTTGTGCACAAACCTTGTCCTCCACGAAGATTTTTGTGAAAATGGATTTGTGAGTGGCATGTGGAGACATTTGATGGCAACAAATTCAAATATTCCCAGCTTCCTCCCTCAACTGGATCCCCCACGCACCCCGCCAACCCGCGATTCGTTCCACCCAGAACTGGCCGGTCTGCAGTACAAGCCACTGCCACTACCGCCTGCGATGTTCGACGGCCAGTGTGACAGGGCGCGACAGCCATACATTGAGTGGTCGAGTGAGTCTGAGGACGGAAACGGTGAGTGTATTTGTGGATGGCTAGATTGAGCGAGAAGCGAGAGGCTTTGCCATCTTTGTATCTTTGTATTGCTGTCGGCATCCATCCTCACTTCCTTTCCCAGACGCCCGTATCATTCGCCCAAACCCTCCCCCCGTCGCTTCAGTTCACTCCAATCCAGCTCCTCCCTTCCTCGTCTCGCCCCCAGCTCTCTCTTCCGCAGGCTCATCCTCAACCCGTTCCTCTGCCTACACAAGCTCAGGCAGTGCCATGGTCTCTGGCGACTACAGCCACGTCCACGTCGCCTCTGGCGATGACCAAGTCCCGCTCCAGATGGACTATATCCTATTCAAAGGCGGCCACCCACCACTAGCACGTCGCGTGTCCCAAAGGAGGGTGCATCCAGATCAGAACAGGTGGTCAGAGTCGTATTCTTCTGGTATCCGTTCGCGCTCTTCTTCCCTCGGCAACAATAGTTCCTATGAAGCTAGTTCGCCCAATCTCAAAGAAAAGCCTAGTTACGATATGGGATGGATTGCTGATGAAAAGGACGAGACTGGTCTAACTGAGGATGAAACCGATGATGATCAGCCCCTTGCAGATGATCATGATCCTTCTCTCGATGAGGAGCGTACATCTGCAGCCCTAATAGCCGACGAGGGTCGGGGACTCATTGTTCAGGCAGACAGCATTCCAATCGTCCACCTTCAAGTCCAACCTGGTGAGTTCATTCTTATTTTTTTCTTTTACCCTTCGCTTCCGGGACCTGACACAGTTCGCCAGGTACGACCCATCTTCTCATGGGTTCCTCAACTACCCCAAATGCCGTCCCCGTCTTCCTCAGCAATACGCTACCCCAAATTTGTCACAGTCTCCTTGCATTAGATATCTCAGCCAACTTTTTAGGTTTTCTTCCTCCTGTCCTTGCCATTTGTACAAATTTGGAAGAACTCAATGTCGCTTCGAATCCTCTCCGGGTTCTGCCTGTTTTCCTCGCTGATCTCATAAACCTCCGTGTTCTCATAGCCGACTCCACTGGCATTGTCACGCTCCCTGATGCTATGGCTGACCTCGACAAGCTTCATACCATCAGTATTCGACGCAACAAACTCCATACCCTCCCTAGCTGGCTCTGCATGCTGCCGGCTCTGCAAACTCTGTGCGTCGACAATAACCCCTTCCACGGTCCCTGGAAGGCCTTGGTGGAGCCCCTTCTTGCCAAAACTTCTATGACTATAATGGATCCTCCTTCTATCCGTGTTCCCCCACTGCCTGCCGCTCGGAGTCCTAACTGCGATACCGACGACGCGTCCGACTCTGGACTAGTCTCCACTCCCCAAGAGCTACTTGTTCAGACCCCTGAAGATGAAGACCAGACTATCACGCCCGATCGTGCTCCGCATCTTGGTCAAGCAGTAACTTCCTCACTTCCCATTAGCCCTCAACCGCCACGAACTCTGTCGCGCACGAGAACGACTCCGAACCGTACCTATTTTGAACAGACCCGCGCAAACTCTGGCTCTACGAAGTATCAATTACAGAATCCTCCACCAATAACTCTTCAACAAAACGAACATCTCACTCGCCCCGAACTGCGTAAAATGAAAAGCGCAGGGGATTTGCGGAAAGGAAAATTAATAACGGCTCACAACGAGGAAGCTGAGATGCCTCCTTTGTCTGCCAAGACTTCAATCGCAACTTCTCAATCAAGCACTAATCTTGCAATGAACAGTGTACCCTCTCCCGCTTTATCACCAAATACTAAGCGATATGGAAGCCTTGGCCCAGCCTCTTCTCTAGGCAGCCCAATCCCACGACCTAATGCAAACGTCTTGCGATCTCAGCTCAGCCAATCACTATGGGAAAAACCCAGCGAGTCAGCAATTGACACATCGAGTGCATATTCCCGGACTTCTCTTGTATCATCGTCCACCACTTCCCCTCAGCCACCCTCGGTGTCAACTCGCGTTGTCAGTGATAGCAAAGCTTCACATCGATCAAGACCTTCAAAAGACAGCAAAGAAAAGAACAGTCGCTGGGGCTTCCTCAAGAAGATGTCAATGGGAAAAATGAAAGCTGAACCGGTCCCACCCCTTCCGCCCAACTCTCAGCCTAATGTCCGACCAACGATACTTGCCGGCGCAAGCCCGATACCCGACCGTTTTAGCAGGACACCTCAACTTGATGTGCGTCTCTCTACGTCTGGGTCTCTAGATGCCATTTTGCCACCGTCCACACTACCCCAGCCACTTCAACTGCCGTCTCTCGTGCGACGACAACTGTCAACAGATTTGCTCAGAGGCATGCCCTCCATCACATCAACTAACACGTTAGTCTCCGCCAGTACTTTTGGTTCTTCCATCCCTGCTTTGGTGTCCCTCGCGCCGCCTGCAACTTCAGCTCCAACCAGTCGAACGGGCAAACGCCGAAGCTTCTTACCGATTGATGCGCCCACAAGTGGTGGATTGAACATCCCTATCCCCGACAACTTAAAGCTCATGCCTGATATTACAGCGATGGGCGAAGCTTCTGAAGATGCTACATTAACGGTTGATGTACGTGTCTCTACCCCAAGCCCTATTATGGATCCAGAGCAATATCAACGCAAAGAAGAGGAGCGTGCCAGGGAAGCTTATACGAGGGCTTTACGTTCCGTCATGGCTTACCTGAAGGACATGAATGACCTGAGCCTGAGCTCATCACAACAACAGCTTAACCCTTTGAGCATGTATGGACAGGCTCCAGATGAGATCATGACCCGTTCTAGGAGAATGACGACAACTTCCGTTGCCGACAACCTCCGGGAGGTATCAATTGCGTTTTCTGGGACGACTATTGCGCCTTCGACTACGACTAGAGATGGAACGGGTCAACTCCATGCTGTTGAGACTATTGTCGGCTTACGGAGTGGATCATCGTCGCAAACGATGAGTGTCGTTACCACAGATAGCAATTCTTCACAAGAACGCAAATACAAAGACGACAAGGGTAAGCGTGCAATGGTCATTAAGGAGATTCTCCTGTGAGCTTTCCCACTTCTGTCGTTGTTAACACTTGATAAAATGTTTGTCAGAACTGAACGCACATATGTCAAGAGTCTCGAAGAACTTGTAGATATTTACATAAAGCCAGGATCAGCGCCAGTAAATATCCTTAGTGGCGTCAGTTCGAGCAAGGAGACAGTTGTCCCGATCAGTGAGCGTAAGATTGTGTTCGGGGGACTCGAGGCGCTGTTCTCGTTCCACAGCGAGAGTTTCTTGCCTGCACTGGAGAAAGCATGCGCACCGATGATGAAGTTGCCGGAACAGCTTGAGCAAGCTGATGCAGATGGACAATTATCAATGAATGTAGCTAGGGCAGTTGGTGAAATATTCTTGAAGCATGCTGCCTTCATGAAGATGTACTCCGGTTACATCAAGTGAGTATCCAGTCCACGAAAGCTTTCTTCTTCTCAATTTTTTGTAGTAACTTTGACAACTCTGTTCAACGTGTGAAGTATTGGACATCAGTCAAGCAGGTACCATCAATTCCACCTTCCGCGTTCGGTTCTCCCTCATCAAGTACTACTCAACTCGTCGCACTTGGTCTCAGCAGGGCTATCGTCCCTGTTTCTGGTGTTGTTCCTGATGCTCCAGGAACAGCCGGTCTACCCAATCTGTCAACCAGTCAACGAAAGAGGCTCAAATCTTACCTGAAACGATGCCGTTTGAGTCCTCGTCACAAACAACTGAACCTTGAAGGTTACCTCCTACTTCCGGTTCAACGAATACCCCGTTACCGACTTCTGGTAAGTTTCAGGACCATATTATGACACTCCAAATTACTCATCAATGTATCAGTTGGAAGAACTATTGCGAACTATCCCTCCTTACGTTGAAGATCCTCTCGAACGAGCGCTCACGGAGATTTCGTCTCTTGCTACCAACATGAACGAAGGCAAACGGGAATCGGAATCTAGGCATAAACTAGTCCAATGGCAAGCAAGGATTCGAGGGAAATTCCCAAGTCCGCTTGTCCAGCCACATCGGTGAGTTTCTTTTCTACCTAAGAACGATAATGTTCATTTTGACAATGACGTTACCTTTGATAGTCGTCTAATAATGTGCGGGGTACTTATCCTGACTCGTGTCGTACGAAAAGCAGTTATTTCATTTGACACAATTAATGCACATGGAGATGCGGCAGCTGTTCAGGTGGATTGTTTAGCTCCGGAGCTGACACCTCGACCGCTTATCGGTATCCTTTGCAATGACCTGCTGGTCTTGTGCCGTGATCCTTCCTATGGACAAGATCCAACCTCCCAAGTGGACTTGTGGGCAGTGCTGCGCATGCAAACTCTACCCCAGCCTGCAAGCATAGTGCATGGGAATGGTGAGTGCTCAGGCGACATACTTGATTAGGGTTGATTCACTGGGCGCCTTAGTATTACGTCTCGTCGATAACAAAGCCATATTATACTTTGATGTCCCTTCGCCTTCAGACGCATTAAGTTGGTATCGAGGTGAGCTGGTCCACTTCAAGATTCATACAGATGCTCATCTATATATAGCTATTAATCTCCATATCCCAGCCTCCAAAACTTAGGTCCACTCATTTCATCCCGCATGAGTCCGTTCTCGTGTTCACACTCTTTTGTGGTATCTAAATTTCACATTGTCTCTTTCCATATGGCCAGAACCTCCATAGATCACCTATCTTTAATTCATTTGTGTGAAGCTGCTGACATTGTACTAAGGGCCATTCGTTGACATTTCCGCTCGCTCTCTCGTTTTCGAAATTTTAATTATTTGTATCACATTCAGTATTACTGCAAAACCCTTGATAAATGAAACTTTTGAATCAAACTCATAGAAATCTCGCTGACTGATGTAGTTGCATGGTAGTGCATGGCACTCAGATTACATTGCAAAGATTACAAAATAGATATCATAAATTCTTTCTACATCTGAGAGAAGAATGAGGAGTGAAACAATAGATGCAAACACTGACTCCACTCACCAACCACTGCCAGAAGGCTTCGAGCTTGTTCTTTGGAGGGGGGTCGTCAACACTAGCGTTATAAGTCAATAAATTCGATGGATGAACAGGACAAGACTCACGATTCGGCTTCAATCTCAGCTAGATTGGAGACGAAATCCATATCTTCAGCTTTGACGGGCCCTTGTTTGAAGTAGATTCTTGCGCCAATGTACAATATAGGGAAAAGCACGAGAGGAATGTAGTTGGTGACAAAGACATCCACAGCCCAACGGCCACGTAGGAATACTTCCCAGCCACTGGTCTGAAGAAAATGGGTTCAAAACCTGTCCGTTGGGAAGAGGACACAGACGTACAATGCAGATGATCAATATCATGCTCGCTGCATACCATGCAGCGTATGGTTGCAGAACAGACTTGAACGGCAGTTTCGTACGATCGATGCCTTGTGCCTTCAACCCAGCATAAAATCGGATATATGTAACCGAGATACCAAACCATGTGATGAGGCCAGCTACAGAAGTCATGTTCGCAAACCAACCAAAGACTCTTCCAGCACCTCCAGAAACGCTCATGTAGGACAACAAGGAGAAGAGGCAACCCAATGAGATGGCAACCCAAGGCAGACCAGTTTTCGTTGTTCTCAGGAAAATCTTTGGGGCATTTCCTGATATGGCCAGACCGTCTATCTGTGGTGTAAGTGGACTTCTAATACATTTGGAAAAGATATGGCGCACAGATTGCACGAGAGCTCGTGTAGAGATCACTTGAAGCGGCGGACCAGGCAGCGGTCAACAGACAGGCATTGATGATCTGAATATCAAGGATTTATCAAACCAATGAAACGAATCTCTTGAGGTCGGTGGCTTACATGCGGAAGAACTTTGATTCCAGCATTTTCAATAGCAATCACAAAAGGAGAAGAAGCAGCGGTCCCATCGGCCAAGTCCAAGCCTTCAGAATTAGATGGGACAAGCCAGCCGATGACGATAACCCCGCAAACATAGAAGAGAAGGATTCCTTTCGAATACGATGAGCGTCGGCTGATCTAGACGAAGATTTGGACATACGAATTGCTACCCGCTTTATTGCACGGGGAATGTTTCGCCTGGGATTCTTTGTCTCTCCAGCAGCAATCTGAAGCAGAGATTAAGCTAATTCTAGACAGACAGAGAAGATACAACATCCTACATACAGCGACAATTTCAGTACCGATGAAGGAGAAAGCAGCCTGGGTCATGACCGCCCACCAGGCAAGAAACCTTCCTTTGTTCCCAGGAATATCAGCAAACTGTGTGAAGGGGCCAGGATTTTTCCAATATCTGAACCCGATACGGTCGTGGTTGGGCCCACCTATTTGGATTAATTCACGGTTAATGTCCTCAAAAACAATCTTACTCACCACCCAGATCCAAAACAATGCCAAGAATTATCAAGCCAACAATGCAGACAATCTTGATGGATGCGAAAATAAACTCAGCCTCGCCATATGCACCTGATTTATTTTAAGTAGGTATGTCAACTGGCTAGTGTCAAACTCACCTGCTCCAAGGAAGTTGATGCCCACGGCAACGACAAGTGTGACTGTGATCCAGGCAGCAGAATTTATAGTCTTATTCCAAAATCCGATGAGAACGGCAGCAGCTGACAGTTCAGCAGGAAGAACGATCGTCCAGTTGTACCTTGAATGATTAAGTCATGGAAGACTCCTAATTCAATTGCGATACCAGTAATTCCAACCCATGGCAAAAGATAGCCCAGGATCAACAAAACGGCCTGCCAATTTGATATGGCCTCCAGGAACAGGTAGGAAAGAGACCATTTCGCCAAGAGATATCTGAAGGGCTTTGAGCATGACATTCAGATGTGTAGAGTGCCTTACCATCGTGGTATAACAAATGGAACCAACGACCATGTAACCAAGTAGTAAACCTGCGCCACACACCGCTTGAGTCATGCAAAGAAACACCGATAGGACATCACACACACCAACAGGACCGCCATTGCGCAAAGATGTAGCTGACCCAAGGAATAATCCTAAAAAAAACCATGTGAAAATCCACCTCATCCAAGACCTGACCAACAACTTACCAGTGCCAATGACACCACCGATACTGAAAAGTATCAACATGGGCAGGGGGGAACGTAGATACCAGTGACGTACCTTATCATTGCAACGTGCCGATTCTTGAGTTGACGAGAGAGCTTTCCTTCACCAGGTTTAGCACCAACTTGAACCTGACTAGATTCAAGGTCAGAGTCATTGGGGTTGTACGTTGCGACCGCAGCATCTTTCTTCTCGTCCATGGTAAGTAGTGGCAGCGAGGAGACAAGAGGGCGGGAAGAAACACAAAAGGTCTGTAGAGATCTTTAAAAGGCCAAACTGGTTTGCCTAGTTCGGTTCCCGATTTAGCTACACGACGGCAGCTCCATCTATTGTTAGTTTGCATAGCGGTGTGAGGCCAGACCCCTTCTTGATAGAAGCCAGCCGGATGAGAGAGCAATACTGACATCCACGAGATAAGGCACCCGGGTCGAGCCATTCATAGATTACTTCTATCCTGAGATGATCATGAATTATATACAAAGGTCACGAGGACCCAGGCAACGTCTGGACTGAGGGGAAAGATTCGAATTGAGAGTGACTGCGAGAAAAGCTTGGTACAATCTATGGTACGTACGAGTGCGCTCGATCTGCGCTCGACCCATTCACACGAGATGCAATGTTGCTCCACCCCCACAAGAGCATCGGATCGACATGAGACAACTCACGTGCTGCGGGGCGCTCTGAGCTGAGCCAAGGTTATCGTTGTATCGGTCAAGGGGGTAGATGTAATCGCCTGGTACATATTTCTACAATATAAGTTTCTTGTTTCATGTACCTTCTTCCTATTGTATAGCTGTTGACTAGAAAGATATATGATTATATACCAAGAATGGGCAGCTGGGAGATGGAAGGTGCTAGCACTCAAAAGGAAATGTTAAAAGAGGTGCCCAGCATAGCATAGTGGCTTTATGTACCACATATTTGATATAGGCGCAGAGTATTCAACCTAGAGGGCAATGCGATGATTCTAGGCATATAGTTAATATACAAGAAAATAAATAATAATTATATATTTTACAGAAAACTCAGTGGAGTGTGTGCATTCTTCAAATCAAGTATAAGACTCCACCATGATAAGTAACTATAATGATACAGAACAGGAGACCAAGACTCACCTTAGTTGTCACCCAATGTGGCAGATGGCTAAGGGACAAAATGTCTGAGTAAACTATTTATATGGTTTTGGATATATAATGTAGAGTAATAAAGGTTACATCATCAACTTGTTGGATCTGTTAAGGCCGCAGTCCGGACTGGCTGTTTCACTGGGTTGACCAAGCTAGCTACTTCCAAGTCCCAAACCCAATCACAGCACTTCTTGAAAAGGATTACCAATTAAGAACAAACTAAGGAATGATTTTAATATGTATACTTGTATGACTGATTACCTAATTAATTGTATCCTATCAGACTCTTAGGACAGTATGGGAGTGCTAAGGTCTGGGCTGGTGGTGCAGGATCACTCCTCAAATCCAAAACAATCTGTTACAAACTTCATTTGGCCATATCTCCATCAATTCTTTGACAATTCTCATGGTCTTAATGGCACTCAAAAGCCCTTGAAAAGATCCTTTGATCAATACCAATTATATCTCAAAGCAATCAATATTGGCTGAGATATCAGGTAGATCAGTAGGTAACTACTATGGTACTGTTTATTAAACTACCAATATCTTGGAAACCACCATGATTGATGCTTCACTTTTAGACATCAGAGAAGCCCTCTTTATACCACTCAGAATAAGCCTAAAACAATGCCAAGGTGATTAATATTCATGGAGATATAAAGTCCTCAATGTTTGTACATGGACTTAATTAATTACTCATAAATAGTCATCTGTCCTTAGAACAAAGGACAGCCTCCATATGGTTAGGTTATTACTATTTCTAGCACAAAGGCACTACCATATGTAGAACAATAGGTAGTAG
>Ga0153999_1001049_pt1 | contig 11297 bp, 9 predicted proteins | sample TSNC083MetaG_FD_104675 | JGI IMG/M metagenome (GOLD analysis project Ga0153999, IMG submission 104675) | Attine ant fungus gardens microbial communities from North Carolina, USA - TSNC083 MetaG | ecosystem: Host-associated > Fungi > Mycelium > Unclassified | place: USA: North Carolina, Lumber... | reverse complement strand
TCAAAGGTTAGGTGCGAACCTCAATCAGAGGACATGTTCCTGTGAACAGAGTTCGCCGGATCCGAGAATGTCAAGAATCCAGGATTTATTTCAACAATTTAAGGAGGTGTAAACCATGTCTATCTGCCCCAAGAATAAATCTTCCAAAGGAAGAAGGGATAAGCGCAGAGCTAACTGGAAGATGAGTGCTGTGAATCTTGTAAAATGCAGCAAATGCGGTGAGCTGATGATGCCCCACAGAATGTGTAAAGCTTGCGGTTCTTATAACAAGAAAGAAATCGTTAGCGTTGAGAATTGATATTGAGCCGATCAGGAATTGCAGAGAAGAAAGAGAAAATATTTAATTTAGGGAGCGTCCTTCGGGGCGTTCTTTTTATGCACTGGAGGGCGGAAAATCCAGAGCATTAATTAGATAAGAAGGCGAAGATTGGGGAAGGATACAGGTGAAAAAATGTCTGGAATTGCTTTATTTGTACCAAGTGATGAGATGTATGAGCAGGCTCGGGAGATTCTTCAGGAAAAAGAAAATCATGTAATGATTCTGAAAAAAATCAGACTTGAGGATGCCATATCGGAGGCACAGCTTGCTATTTCGGAGGGCGTTAACATCATTATAGCCAGGGGCTGGCAGGCCGTGGTGATTAAACGCCACACCAATGCAGCGGTGGCGGAGATCGTGATGACGGCCCAGGAGCTGGGTTTGTTAGTGAATCAGGCCAAAAGCATTGTTGGTAGGGAATGTCCCAGGATCGGGATGTTCGGATGGGGTGATATGCTGAGTGATACCACATATTTTAACCAGCTTTATCATGTGGATTTGATACGGTATATTTTGAAAGACCTGGGGGAATGGCGAAACACTCTTAAACGAGCCTGTGAGGATCGCCTTGACATCATTATCGGCGGTGAGGCGGCTATGGATGGTGCAAGTCAGATGGGGATTCCGGGGCTTTATATTGCATCTACCGGTGAAACTGTACGGGTAGCACTGAAAAATGCCGAGTTTTTGTATTACATAGCAGAGATTGAGCAGCATAACTATGCCCAGTTCTCAACCATTTTAGACAGTGCTATCAATGGCATCATTAAGGTCAGTGTGGCAGGAAAGGTATTGGTGCTTAACCGAGCCATGGAACAGATTCTTAACTGTAAATCAGATAAGGTAATAGGAAGAGATGCATCACAGGTTCTGCCGGGCCTGAATGAAGCACAGTTTAATCAGCTTCTGGCTGGGAAGTGTGAGAACTATTCCACATTTCTTACAATCCAGGAACAATCGGTGGTGGTATCCATTGAACCGATTGTAGTGGGAAACCGGATTGATGGGGCAATTATCTCCTGCAACCGTCTGAAACGCCTTGATATTAATGATAAGAACGTAATGAAGGAGCAGTATCTGAAAGGTCATGTTGCATTTGGAACATTTGATGATATCAGCAAAAACTTAAAGGACATGCGTAAGGTGGTGGAGTTGGCAAAGCTGTATGCCCAGTCCTCCAGTCCGATGTTGATTGAGGCCATATCCGGGCCTGAGCTGGAAAGCATCGCCCAGGTGATTCATAATTACAGTATGAGAAAAAACGGCCCCTTTATCATGATCAACATGGCAGGTTTGAATCAGGAACAGCAGATGCGGATCTTGTTTAGAACTCAGGGAGAAAGCGGCGGCAGCGGCAGTCAGGAGCCGGAAGTTCTGACGGAGGCCAATTATGGCACTCTGGTCATTCAGAGTATTGACAAACTGACCCTTCCCACTCAGTATAACCTCGCCCGGGTGATCCGTACAAAACGGCTGATTCGCGGCGGCCGGATAGATGAGGCTCAGATGATTGATACCAGGATTATTGCCTGTACGGCCAAGAATCTCACAGAGTTGCGAAAGCATTTTTTGTTCCGTTCCGATCTGTATTTTACGTTAAAATCCCTCCGCCTTAAGATTCCGAATTTGAAAGACCGGCGTGAGGATGTGGAATATCTGTTGAATCTGTTTGCTAAAAAGTATATGGAACAGTATTCCCGCTACCATGTGATGACCGCCGGAGCCAGACGAGTTCTGTTGGAATATCCGTGGGAGGGCAACAACATCCATTTTACCACAGGTGGTGCTGAATGTACCGCAGTATATTCTGTACGACCAGGCGGGCTGGCTGGATTCCTATAAGCCGCTGATGATTCCTTCCATGCTGGCCGGTGACACTTATTTTGTATATATGCTGATTCAGTTTATGCGCGGGATTCCGCGGAAACTAGAAGAGGCAGCCAAGATAGATGGATGTAATGTAATGCAGACATTATGGTATGTGATTTTACCAATGCTGAAGCCGTCCCTTGTATCCTGTGCATTTTTCCAGTTTATGTGGGCATCCAATGATTTTATGGGTCCCCTTATCTATATTAATACCGTCGCAAAATATCCGGTATCGATCTTTTTGCGTATGTCCATGGACGCAGATGTGGGATTTGAATGGAACCGGGTGCTGGCAATGTCGCTGATTGCGATTATTCCATGTCTGACAGCAGCCAGACAATTTCTACCTTTTGGGTGAACCAAAGATGATAAATGCGCAGGTCTTAATGCTTTGATGGTGGTGCCCAACCTGATTGGCTTACTAGGCATGACCGGTGTAGTTTTTAAGGCCAATAAAGACTATGAAAACGCTCTAACATCCCCCGGGCAGTAAACCCAGGACTTTACATAACAGCATTCGGGATAAGGGGCTGTCACCCGCTGGTGGTGTTCTTTGCGGCTCAGAATTCCTTTGTGGAAGTGATTGCCGCCGGCGGCGTGAAAGGTTAACCTAAAATATACCTAAGTATGAGGGAGGTTTAAAAGATGAATCGTAATAACTAAAGAGGGTTGCATTATAATCCCTTGTCTGATAAATGTTCCTAAAAAACCCAATTCCAACCTTCGCATATTTTGATGCGGTCATTATATCATAGTGTCCTTTGGAATTAACGTATGCATTATGCGCATTTATAACAAATTCACGGGTGGTTGTAGTATTAATAATGCCATTGTTAGGATTATTAATATCACCATGGCAGTGAATGATTTCACCCAACTCTGTATCAATACCAGTGTACGCTTTCCAATTGGTATCAGAAGGGTACTCATTGCTATAAACATGACTAAAGTAATTATACTTATTCATATGAACGCAACGATAGGTCGCAATAAGGCTCAGGTTAAAATCAAGTTCCAAAGGCGCAATCCCTGATTTTACTCGTTCCTGGTTTATTAAATCAAAGGAAAAAATCGTATCCGGCCAATTTTCATAAGTTTTCACAAGAGCTTCGGATAGCAGATCATCTTCTAAACCATCACGGTGGATTCCTTCCAGTACCATTCTGCCACTGTCATCGAAGGTATAAGCTTTGTGATCTATAACCTGTTCGCCGGTAAGCAGTTGTCCGCTGGAATTAAAATAGTACCAATGACCATTGGCTTTTAGCCAGCCAATCCCGGTATATCCTTCAATGTATCCATCTATATCTTTAAATTCATTAACAGCAAATGTTCCATCAGACTCATATCTCCATTTTCTATTATCCTGCTGCCAAGCGGCCCAACCAGTAGTTGATATTTGAATGGTGAGAATGGTGCTCAGGATGATAATATAAAAATCTTTTATCATTTTTACCGTTCTTTCTGCTAAGTGAAATGTACTTACATTGGAGATTATCAATAATAATGAAAAAAGTCAAGGGTTAATATGCTGAAAAATCGCAGGTGTTTGGAGAGTTTTAAGCAAGGCTATGAACTTCGTGAGGTTGATAAACATGATATAAAAAATATAGAGAAATTACTCAAGCAAAGTCAAATCAGGTTTTGATGCGCCTGGTAGGCGCACCCTTAACCGAATATCCAGAATTTTCAATCACTCTCTAATGGTGTTCACTTTTTGCAATAAACAAATTTCTGCCCCTGTTCCCGGATATCCGCAATCTGATCCCGGTAAGCCGTGGTGCAGGAAAGTGCTTTTAACCGGTCTATAACCGAATAATCCCGCCAGAAATGCATCGGGAAAACCAGTTCGGTGCCTACTATTTCCATAAACTGATGAAAACCCAGCCAAAACCATTCCTCCTGACGACCGTCAAGCGGCAGAAATGCAATATCAGGGTGCCGGCCACTGGCTTTTATTTTTTCCAGCTCTGCCAGATAGTTTTTCTCCATGTTGCGGTTCCATTCATCCGGTTCCCCGTTCCAGCGCCAGTTGTTCAGATCACCGGCATGATAAATTACCTGATCCTGATAATCCAGCAGAAAAGCCACCCCCTGATCAGTGGAATGATAGGCAGTGATACGCAGACCGCTGTTTTCCGGCTCCAGGGTACTGCCGGCGCTGATCCATTGCGTCCGCTGGGAGTGCTCTTCCGGGATCTGATTTTTGGAAACATCGTCCGCAATTATGTAGCTGGCGTTCCGATATCGACCGGCTAGTTCAAATATGACCGGGGAAAAATGGTCTTTGTGGGCATGGCTGACAAAAACATACAGCTTTTTGTCAGGATCCAGGACGGGCAGCGGGCCTCCGACATAGTCAAACAGCAGATATATATGATCGAGTTCCGCCAGAAAGCTGCTGTGGTGGATATATGTGACATTCATATTGAACCTCCTCTGTTGGTGTTCTTTAAAAATTATAATTAACATATTACCATAAATAAACAGAAAAAAACAGAGGATATCCTTTCTGAATGTCACAAAAATACATTTTTGGGAACGGTGGTTTCTGGGTGGGGAACCCACTGCCCCTTTTCTGAAACATAATCCGCCAATCCCATTTCCTTTTTTATCCGTTTTTGAAATTCCTTTGCCCTGATGTTGACTGCATGGGGGTCACAGACGGAGAGAAGGCGACGGTGGCAGTTGTATGATACTCTTTGGATCTCCGGGTCATCGAGGCGGGTATCCAGAAGATTTTCATGTTCACCCGGATCTTTTTTAAGATCAAACAACTGAGGCTTGTCACCGCAGTAAAATACGTATTTGTACCGCCCCCAGCGAATCATGAACATCCCGTCCGGAATGCCATGGGCGTGATATTCGCTGAAGGCGAAATCTGGCCGGTCAGGGTCTATGCCGATTATGATTAGCTTCATAAGACTGTGCCCGGCGAACGCTTCCGGCGGCGAGATGTTTAACAAATCACAGAAGGTAGGGCAGAGGTCTGCCAGGCTGGCGGGCGTGGGAATGCGCTTCGCTGCAGCGCCGGGTACCCGGAAGATCAGCGGGATATGGGCAGACTGCTCAAACATACAGCATTTCCACCACATCCCATGGTACCCCAGTTGTTCGCCGTGGTCACTGGAATAGCAGACGGCAGTATTGCCGCGCAGCCCCAGACGATCGATTGCGTCTAAGAGTACGCCCACACGCTCATCCAGTTCTTCTATGGCGCAGTGATACCCCACCAGAACCCTGCGGATGGTTTCCTCAGGAACCTGTTCGCACTTAAAATAAGTACGCATCCATTCCAGGGAACGATTGAGGGATGTAAAGGGCGGCCGCAGTTCATCAGGTATTTTAGTGATCCGGGAATTATAGTAGTCCCAGAGCTCTTGTTTTACATAAAATGGAAAGTGAGGATCCAAAAAGCCGATATAAAGCATGAAATTTTCATCATCCCGGTGATTTTCCAGCCAGGACAGGCTTTCTTCCAGAACCCGGTCGTCAAAACTTTCTGCGGTCTTTATACCAATCTGCTCAAAGCGTTTTTCCGCTCCGTGCCTTCCGATCCGCTGATCCCTGTAATAGCAACCGATATCAGGCTTGTGCATGTAGCCGGCCAGTGACTCATAAGTAAATTCATAGCTGCCCTCGTGATGGAAATGGGTCTTGCCGATACAGGCAAAAGTGCGCCCGTTTCTAACTGTGTGATGGGAGATGCCCGCTACGGTTCCGTCATAGGGGGTTGAATTGTCCCAGGTACCAAGCTGATGCACGTAATTTCCGGTAAAGAAGCTGGCTCTGGCCGGTGCGCACACCGGGCAGGTTGAATAAAAGCTGTCAAAGACGATGCTCTCCCCGGCCAGACGGTCTAAATTCGGGGTCCGTAAAAGGGAGTGATTGATAAAGTGCATCATCTCATAAGAGTGTTCGTCTGACAAAATGGTGATTACATTCATATAAACCTCCTACCAGTAAGGATTCCAATCCTTGGTCATGCGGGTCAGGGCTTCCATATAGTAGTAATCGCCCCAGAGATTGCATTCATCAATGCCGTGGCTGATACAGTCGTTATAAGGGGTCTTCTTTCCGTAAACGCCGTGGAGCAGCTGGCCATTGGAAACCTCCGGTGAAGTGACGGAGCAGAGATCCACCAGAGCCTTAAGCATCCGTTTGGCTGCAGCCAAATAAGGGGCGGCTTCGGCTTCCGGTAAATACCTGCACATTTCCAAGACGCCGCAGACTGCGATGGCAGAGGCGGAGGAATCCCATGGTTCGTCACTGCCTTCTTCAAAAATGAAATCCCAATAAGGAATCAGATTTTTGGGGAGATGGGAAATGAAATAATCGGTCACGTGCTTAAAATCTTTTAAGTACTTAGGATCTTTAGTATAACGGTAGCTTAGAGCCAGACCATAGATACCCCAGGACTGGCCTCTGGCCCAGGCAGAATCCGCCGAGTAGCCCTGGTGGGTGACGCCTTTTAAGGGGATTCCGGTATCAGGGTCAAAATAATAGGTGTGGTAAGTGGAGTAATCGGGGCGGATGATAACGCTTAAAGCAGTTTCAAGATGGGCTCTAGCCACATCGGTGTATTCAGAAAGGCCGGTTTCTTCTGTGGCCCAATACAATAGCGGCAGGTTGAGCAGGCAGTCAATGATCAGCCGGTAATTATTCCGATTTTCTAAGGATCCCCAGGCCTGGATAAATCGGCCTGTCTGATGGAACCTGGCCTTTAAGCGGCCGGCTGCCAGCAGCGCAGCCTTTCTCGCAGTCTCGTTTCCTGTCAGCTTATAGCCAGCCACACAGGAAAGGGAATAGAGAAATCCCAGGTCATGGGTATCTGTGTGGTTTCCGGTTTCGATACGCGTAAGAAAGCTGTCTGCCTGCTTTACAGCAGCCTCACGAAAACGGTCATCTCCGCTGTTTTCATAGGCCAGCCACAGTTCGCCTGTCCAGAAGCCATTGGTCCACTGCTCATTGGGGGCGGGGGAGTAGAATCCGCCTTCCGAGTATATGGATTTGAATTGCTCGGAAAATTCGCCAAGGCAGCTTTCTGTCTGGCGGATGGCGAGACGAAGTGCAGTGTTTGTCTCTTCCTGGGTGAGGTCTGGTTCTTTCATCAATTTTTCGTAAGTCATGGCTTCCTCTCATTCTTTCTTATAGCTGTTTTAAAATGATTTTATTATTGATATTCTTTAGTTACAGCGATGGAAAATGGTTTAGCGCTTCTTTGTCCTCCATCATAGGAACCAAAGCGTTCAGCTGCGCCTTTAAGCTGCTTAAAGGCCAGAGCGCGTCAGGGGATCTATTCGAAGTGTCTGTCACATCTAACATAAGAAGGCTTAGACCAACTGTGCTGATATCTGCTTTCTTATCTTCGGGAACTGTAAAGCAGATGTCCAAAATTGGCGCCAGAAAATCCTCGGAGGGGTATATTTCCGGACAAAGTGTGCTATTTTTCCATTTTCGGATTTCCTGGCAGCCGGACCATACGCACAAGATGGAGACTCCGTTCTTCTCCAGCAGGACGGAGGAGTCGTCCAGTACATGGCAGGCAGTCCCTGGCATCAAATGCCAGCGCTCTATGTGAGGTGCCAGCTGGCGGCTTCCCCGCTCCATCTCATCCCGGACAATAAGTCCCAGGTTTCGGTGGAATAAAAGCCTGCGGGTATGGCGGCAGTAGGTATAGGCATCATGGTAAGCCCTGACATAGATACCGTCGGGTTCTGCTCGGAAGTCCATTACAGGTGAGTCAGGACGATATACCCCCCACTTGTTAGCGTATACGGAATCAGGCAGTACAGGTTCATGATGAGCCAGGACAGTGTTGTGGGACGTCATGTTGTACATATATCCCCTAAGTGGGCTGCCCATACGGACGGTATGATACAGCTTGCCGCTATAGGGCTCTCCGATGAATTCTTCTCCCCGAAAGGTAACAAACAGCGACAGCATATCCATGTGGTTATGTCCGGAACAGCTACAGTCCGTCTTGACGGACATGAGAAGATAGTTTGCTCTGGGACCGTAGTCGCTTCTGCTGCAAAGAAAGCCCGCTTTCTGGCTGCAAACGTCCAGGGGGAGTACGGTTGGATCAATCTCCTGCCCGGTGATTCTGGCTTCCAAAAGCATTGTACACATGGGATGATTTAAAATGCATTTGCCTAACCCCAGGATGGGATCCACCAAAGGGCCCCCGTTATCACCTAGGGCCGGGTAGAGAGACCCAGGAGGAGCCAGCTTAGCTAAGAGGGAAAACGTGGCGTATATTCTCATGCCTGCGTCCTTATCAAGCAGCTGGTCGCGGTTTAATTTTGCCAGATAGATTCCACGGAATAGCATTTCCCCTACGGCAGCCCCCGACCAGTAAGCGATGGAATGCTCGTTGTAGCCGCCGTCCTCATTAAAATCCTCTTTGATATGGCGGCATATAATTGCGGCACCTCTTTCTTTGTAGGCTCTAAAATCCGGGATCTCAGGCAGCAGGACGCTAAGGAGGTAGGGCACAAGGCCGCGTTCCCACATGTGGTGGTTATACGGGCGGTAACTATCTGTCTCAAAGCGCTGGAACTGGATGCCCAGAAACCAGATATGCTTCAGCAGCCCGAAGGCTGTGTCTGTGTCGATTTCATATGGAACTCTGGTATAAAACAAGCTGATAAGCACCATGGTCAGCCAACCCACGCTCATGACATCCCGATCCTCTGTAAACTGGAAGCGGCTGGCTTCCGGCGACGGGTTCACGACAATCAGCGGATAGGTCTCAAAAAATTTGTCAATGATTTCAGTAAATGAAGTCAGGACACTCTGGTCTCCGTCTTCATGATACAGGACGCAGAGGGCTTCGAGGAACTGGCCTCTCACAAACATGTTCAGGCTGTGTCGGTGGCGTTTGCCCTGATCCTCCAAAAAATTAAAATGGATCATGGATTCAAAGGCAGGTCCCAAATCCACTTCTTTTTTGGCACCGGGCAAGAGATATCGATGTTCCATCATGCTTTTCCCGGATTCCAGGCAAAATTCCTTTAAGCTGCTCCTAAGACCCAGAGAGGATTGATAGGCATATGGCAGCTCATCCGGATTCATCTTCTGAAGGGGGAGGTGGCGGTAATCATAGTAAAAAACCACATTGCTCCGGGTTTCAAAATAGTTAACAAGAGCTTTTTTAGCGGCAGCGGTATCGCCCCGCCTCCAGGCCGATTTTACAGATGAAAGCCCGGGCATCTCCATATCCAGGGCTTCAAACAACTGGCGATCGGAAACTTCTGCTTCGCGCTCCGGAATGGGCTTATGATGTGGCATACCATTCGTGAAATAAGCAGTGTGGGTATTAGATTCTGTCATATTAATCTCCATTCTTTCGTTGACGCTAATGGCGTTAAAAAATAAGAACGCTTTTAAAGCTCCTCTCGGAACATTCGGTTCCCATCCAGGGTCAGACGGAAAGAACGGGTGTCTGCCTGGCATTCCAGCACGAAGCTGCCGTCTGCCGGAAGCTGCCGAACCAATGCCGTCTGCTTTACAGGGGATTCGGGATAGGGGACGGCCAGGGTGGCGAACCAGCATTCTCCGTTTTCAGCCGGGGTTATATGAAAGCAGACCAGTCTGGAATCATGCCAGACGTCATTGATGGTAGATATTTTTCCATCATTTATTACTAAGTCAGCTGGATCGTCACTCACTACAAGCTCGACAGCAGGGCCATCGTCCAGGGAAAAAAGGGAGCGAGTCCCACTGCGAATCAGTTCTGTGCGGTTTAAGTGATAGTTGATCTGAACCGTATCCGTCTGCGAAAGTCCGGTTACATGATCGATAACCAGCAAAAACCGGTTCTCCACCAAGGCTAAGTGCCGGGTAGCAATGGCCGGAGTGTAATTTTCATGGCACGAGGTGATGCAGGTCACCCCTTCTGTCTGTTCCACTGCACTGATACTGCCATTTTTTTGCTCCCCATATACCCAGGTACCCCGGTATTCCCAGGCATCTGCCTCATTTATCGTAAGACAGTTGTGGGAAGCCGTACGCTTAAAACGGTAACGGTTTTCATCATCTTTATAGGTATAGATCCCCGGGTCGGAGATCAGTGGCAGACCGTAGGCGGTAAAATCAAATCCCCCCGGATCCATATGGGCGTGCTGGTTCTGCACAGGGGTGCGGCAGGCGGTCATGAGGCTGACGGCATCCTTCTCCCAGGAGGAACGCAGATATACCTGGTTTAAATCTTTTTGCCAGGCCAGAAGGGGAAGCTCTGGGCACTGGGGATGCTTTTCTGCCCAGAGCAGATCCTCCTTTAAGCGGCCGATCTCCGGAATGCGCCACAGATTATCCCGGATATCTGATAATATGGAGGTGATAGGATAGAAATGCGCCGCCGCGGCCAGGTAATTCCTATCACCGGAGGCCATATAGCAGGATACGGCTGCCAGGCACAAGGTTTCCTTATCGGCTGTGTGACAGTCACCCCAGGGGAAATTGCCGCCGCAGGCACGTGTGGCATGGATGGAATGGAGAAACATACTGTTAAGCTTTCTGGTGTAGCTTTCTGATTTCTCTATATGAAATTTCCTGGAGAATACATTCCGCATAGCGAACCAGAAGACACAGCCGTTATGGTAGGAGGGGCAGCCCTCGATCTGTCCGCCGCAGGAGGTGCACTGGGCATCCATACAGCGATCCAGCTCTCTTAAAGCATGGCTGCGGAAGACCTCGCTGTCTTTCATCTCCGGGAAGAGGCAGGAGAAGGAGAGCAGGCCTAAATTCTCCATCAGATAGTGGTTGTGGTCGGCGTTAGGCCAAAGGATGGGGGATATCTCATACAGGATCCGGCAATGGACATAGACACAGGGAAGCAGCTTTTCCAGAAAGGCTTCCGTCATATAGGGAGTGTCTGCAAGAAGCTCCACCACATAGGGCCAGGTGCGGTATCCGCGGATGCCCACTTCCAGAGCCCTCCATGGGGTGAGACCGTTGAAATGCCCGGGTACGTAAGTCCCTGTTCCATCCATAAGGGGAGGGCAGAGGACGTGGTCAATCCAGTCGGTGATTTCCTGTATAGTCTTTTCCGCATATTTGAGCGCTCCGGTCAGGCTGTAGGCTTCACACATGGTTTTCCAGTGGT
>Ga0153999_1001048_pt1 | contig 11311 bp, 10 predicted proteins | sample TSNC083MetaG_FD_104675 | JGI IMG/M metagenome (GOLD analysis project Ga0153999, IMG submission 104675) | Attine ant fungus gardens microbial communities from North Carolina, USA - TSNC083 MetaG | ecosystem: Host-associated > Fungi > Mycelium > Unclassified | place: USA: North Carolina, Lumber... | reverse complement strand
AATGTATTGTGCGAGGGTGAAGATGTCGCAATCATCGCCTGCGGGGAAATGGTAAAACCGGCATATGATGCGGCGAAGTTACTAAAAGATCAGGGTATCCATGCGACGGTACTGGATATGTACTGTGTGAAACCCCTGGATCAGGCTGCGGTGATAAATACTGCGGAGAAAGCCAAAGCAGTGCTGACGGTGGAGGAACATGCACCGTTTGGCGGCCTCGGTTCGATGGTAAGCCAGGTGGTTGGTGAACATTGTCCGAAAAAAGTGGTCAATATTGCATTGCCGGATACACCGGTGATTACCGGAACCTCAAAAGAAGTTTTCGATTACTATGGCATGAATGCCGATGGTATTGCAAAAAAGGCGATGGAGTTGGTGTAAATGAAAGAAAAGTATATTATCAGCATTGACCAAAGCACCCAGGGAACCAAGGCGCTGCTCTTTGACAGTGCGGGTACTTTGGTCAGGCGAATCGATAAAGCACATCAGCAGATCATCAATGAAAAAGGCTGGATCTCCCACGATCCGATGGAAATCTATCAGAATACTCTTACCGTCGTTCGAGAGCTGGTGGAGCATAGTGGTATCGACACCGCTAATATTGCCGGCATTGGTATCAGTAATCAGCGGGAAACGGCAATGGCCTGGGATAAAGTGACCGGGCAGCCCCTGGGAAATGCGATTGTCTGGCAGTGTGCAAGAGCAGAAGAGATATGTGAAAGAGTAGCGAATCAGGGGCATGCTGATAAAGTGAGGCAGCATACCGGAATCAATTTATCACCATATTTCCCAGCGGCGAAAATCGCCTGGATTATAGAGAATCAGCCCGGTGCCAAAGAAAAAGCTGAAAACGGAGAAATCTACTACGGCACGATGGATACCTGGATTGTCTATCAGTTAACCGGGGGCAAGGCATACAAGACGGATTATTCCAATGCTTCGCGAACCCAGTTGTTTGATATATTTGAATTGAAATGGGATGAAGAGATTTGTGGAATGTTTGGAATTGATCCGCATAATCTGGCGGAGGTATGTGATTCCGATGCCCATTTTGGCGATACCGATTTTGATGGTTTACTATCTCGTCCGGTGCCGATTCACAGTGTTCTGGGGGATTCCCACGGGGCGCTGTTCGGACAGGGCTGTCTGAAGCCGGGGATGATGAAGGCAACTTACGGAACCGGCTCCTCGATCATGATGAATGTCGGTGAAAAACCGGTGGTCAGCAGCCATGGCGTAGTCAGTTCACTGGCTTGGCGGATGAGCGGTAAAGTCAATTATGTACTGGAGGGAAATTTAAATTATACCGGAGCGGTGATAACCTGGCTGAAGGATGATCTGAAACTAATTCAGGCACCGGGGGAAACCGAGCAGCTGGCAAAAGCAGCCGTTTCCGATGATCAGTTATATCTCGTGCCGGCATTTTCCGGCCTGGGCGCACCTTACTGGGACAGCCGGGCAACCGCCGCGATTACCGGAATGACCCGAACGACGGGAAAGACGGAAATCGTCAGGGCTGGCCTGGAGTGTATTGCTTATCAGATTACCGATATTGTCACTGCGATGTGTGAAGATGCGAAGCTGCCGGTGAAAGAGCTCCGGGTAGACGGAGGACCGACCAGAAATGGCTATCTGATGCAGTTTCAAAGTGATATTGCCCAGACTGTAGTGCAGATACCGGATAGCGAAGAATTATCCGGAATCGGACCGGCTTATGCGGCAGGACTGGCATTGGGCGTTTGGGATGAAGAGATATTCCGGAACATAAAACGGACCAGATACGAACCGCAAATGGATGAAACAATCCGCAGCAAAAAATACCGGGGATGGGAGCGGGCAGTGGCTTCCGTACTGGAACATGAGTAGAGATTTTCAAGGGAAACCTTGTTATATCTAAATAAAACCTATAAATCATATTATGGAGGAAGATTATGAAGAAACGAATTTTAAGTGTAATCCTATGTGCAGCAATGGCAGCAGTAATGGTAATGGGGTGTGGAGGCGGCTCGGATAATACAACATCTGATGCGGATACAACCACCCAGGAAGAAGATGATGCGGATGAGGCAGATACCGCGGATGCAGATGAAGTACTGCCGGGTGGCGGCTCGAATATCATTTACGTGATTACACCTTCACAGTCAAATGTGTTCTTTAAGACGGAAGCGGAAGTTTGTCAGTCAACAGCAGAAGAACTGGGATATGAAGTTAAAGTAATGTCCCATGATGATGACGCAACTCTGCAGATGGAGCAATTCGAAGCAGCAATTGCCGATAAGGCAGCAGCGATTATCTGTGATAACGCCGGTGCAGATGCCACCATCGAAGCAGTAAGAGCAGCTCGTGAAGCAGGAATCCCGACCTTCCTGATCGATCGTGAGATCAACGAAGAAGGAGTGGCAATTTCACAGATCGTTGCCAACAATTATCAGGGTGCCAAAGCCGTTGCGGAAGTCTTTGTAGAAGCAATGGGCGAATCCGGAAAATACGTTGAGTTGCTGGGTAAAGAGTCTGACACCAATGCGGATGTTCGTTCCAGTGCCTTCCATGAAGTAATCGATCAATATCCGGATATGGAAATGGTAGCACAGCAGTCAGCAAACTGGGAACAAACAGAAGCATATGACAAGATGGGTACCATCCTGCAGTCGAACCCTGACATTGACGGTGTTATCTGCGGAAATGATACCATGCTGTGTGGTGCTGTGGCAGCATTGGAAGATGCCGGATTGTCCGGAATACCGGTAATTGGAGTTGATGGTTCGGACGATGCCAGAGATCTGATCAAAGAAGGAAAAGCAACGGCTACTGCTTTACAGCAGGCAGCGGAAATATCACGAATGGCAGTAAAACAGGCTGATGATTATCTGAACAACGGTACAACCGGACTGGATGAAAAACAACTGGTAGACTGTATCGCAATTACCCAGGACAATGCTGAAAAGCTAGAGGCATTTGACTTTCTGCAAGATTAATGAAACAAATGGGGAACAGTGTTTACTGTTCCCCAAACTTGAAAAATCTCCACTTAAGTTATAGGTTGTAACTAAATTGATCACACAAGGAGAATTAAGATGAAGAAGAAAATAGTTTCATTGGTTTTGGTCTGTGCGATGGCCATGACGTTAATGAGTGGTTGTATAAAAGTAGTGAAAATCGGTGAAGAGGGTGAACTTACCGGTGAGACGGAGTTTAATGCCGGTGATAATGTGGCGGAATTCTGGGAATCAGAGGCGCTGCCTGAGCTTAAGGACGAAGCGGTTGATCTGGCAGAATTTCTAGCTGAGGCAAAGGGAGACCTGAATTCACTTGCAGATCAGTATGGTACTTATTCGATGGGAACCAGTGGAGAGTTAAGCTACACTGTAAAAGGCACCGGGACGGTAGAAGCGGTTGATACTGAAAGTCAGGCCGGTACAATGACAATAAAGCTGAAGGATTATAGTGGTGCGGAAGAAGTAAAAATTCAGATCGGTAACGTTATCAAAGGCTCATCTATCCGTGACTCGCTTTCCTTCATTAAATTTGGTGACTATACCAATCAGCAGGATTATGCTGCGGTAAGCCAGAGTATTAATGAAATCGTCCTAGAGGATGTAATTAATCCGGATAGCGCCAAGGATTTAGAAGGCAAGACGATAACCTTCTTTGGCTGTTTTACCGTTAGTGATAATACCACTGTTTTGATTACTCCGGTTGAAATAACAGAGGAGTAGAAAGGATTGGTGAGCATATGGATAGCAACGTAGTATTGCATGCCGAAGGCATGAACAAGATCTATCCCGGAACCAAAGCACTGGATGATGTTTCCTATGATGTGATGAAAGGGAAAGTAAATGTTTTGATCGGTGAAAATGGTGCCGGCAAATCAACCCTGATGAAATTGATCGCCGGGATAGAACAGCCGAGCTCGGGTAAGATGTATATGGACGATGAGGAAGTTAGTTTCAAGAACACCTCCGATGCGAAGAAACGGGGCATTGGAATCATCCATCAGGAATTGAGTCTTTTCCCGAATCTGAATGTCTGCCAAAATATCTTTATGGGCAGAGAACAGACAACAGGAAAGCTTAAGCTGGATAATAAAAAGCATGTGGAAGAGACCAACAGGGTATTGAAAAAGCTGGAACATGTCATAAATCCCAATACAATGGTTGGTGATTTACGGGTAGGGCAGCAGCAGATGATTGAGATTGCCCGTAATTTCCTCCAGGATGATTTGAAAATTCTGATCATGGACGAACCGACCTCCTCTTTGAGTGAACAAGAAGTAGAAGTGCTGTTTAAGCTGATGCGGGAGTTTACCGATGCCGGAATTGCGATAGTATACATATCCCATCGTTTGGAAGAGATTATGCAGATTGGCGATAATGTTACTATCCTGCGGGACGGCAAATATGTGGCCCGGGAAGAAGTGAAAAATATTGATGTGCCGTGGATTGTTCAGCAGATGGTTGGTGAAGGAAAGTCCTATCCGAAGAAAGACCGGGAAATTGACTGGAGCAAGCAGGAAAAAGTACTGGAAGTTAAGGATCTGACTCTGCCCAAGAGCGGCGGCGGTTATCTGTTGAATCACGTTAACTTTGACTTGAAAAAAGGCGAGATTCTGGGAATCTACGGCCTGATGGGAGCCGGACGAACTGAAGTATTTGAATGTATTATGGGGATGCGTCCTGAACATACCGGCGATATCTATAAGAACGGGAAACGGATGAAGATTAAAAGCCTGCACGACCAGATCGAAAATGGCTTTGCTATTGTACCGGAAGATCGACAGGCAGAAGGACTTGTCCAGACGATGAGCATCGGAAAAAATATTGCCCTGTCGAGCCTGGAGAATTACACCAGGGGCGGTTTCATCCAAAAAAAGAATGAAGATGAACATGTCGATAAGCAGATCAAGGATATTATGATAAAAGTGGCAGATAAGAATTTACCCATTCTTTCTCTTTCGGGCGGAAATCAGCAAAAGGTCGTAATCGGAAAAGGTCTGTTAACACAGCCGGATATTATGCTATTAGATGAACCCAGCCGCGGTATTGATATCGGTGCCAAGACAGAAGTGTTCGATATCATCAATCAGTATGCGGAGCAGGGTGTTTCTATTATCGTAATTTCTTCCGAGCTAAAAGAGATCGTTTCCATCGCTGACCGCGTCATTGTGCTGTCAAATGGAATCAAGACCGGTGAATTTATTCACGAAGAAATTACCGAAGATCAATTGGTTTTGTCCTCATACGAAGGTCACGGGACACACAAAAAAGAAAAGGAGAATGAATGATGGGAAAAAATAAGAATTGGGTAATGACCTTATTAAAAGGAAGAACCTTCTTGATTTTAGCATTACTGATTATCTTTTTTAGTATTGCATCGCAGAATTTCCTGACCCTTAACACCGGATTGACCATTGCGAAGCATGTGGCCTTGTATGGAATCATGGGGATTGGGATGACTTATGTAATTATAACCGGAGGTATCGACTTATCGGTTGGTGCTGTAGCCGGTCTGGGCGGGATGGTCGCCGGGGGGCTCATCAATGAAGGACTGACAATTGCACCGCTGGGAATTACGATTTATTTTGGTGTACCGTGGATCATCTTAATTACCGCTTTGATCGGTGTACTTTTTGGTTTGCTTAACGGGTTGATTATTACTAAGTTTAATGTGGCGCCGTTTATCACTACTCTTGGAACCATGAATATCGCCCGCGGTATGGCTAACTTAAGATCCGGCGGGGCAACCTTTTCCAATATCTACGGGAATGAGGGATTGGGAAATACCGGATTCAACTATCTTGGGAAAAATATTGCCGGCATTCCGGCTGGTGTTATTATTCTGGTTATCATTGCGGTTGTGGCAGTATGTCTGCTTCGGTATACACCATTTGGCTGGCATATCCTGGCCATCGGCGGAAATGCCAGGGCGGCTAAATTATCGGGTATTAAGGTGGCTAAGAAGACGACTTTGGTTTATATGTTTTCCGGGTTTTGCTCAGCCGTTGTCGGAATGATTTCGGCGGCGCAGCTAGTTGCAGCGCATCCGGCCACCGGTGAAGGCTGGGAAATGAATGCCATTTCGGCGGCGGTGCTGGGCGGTACTTCAATGTCAGGTGGTGTTGGTACGGTTGGCGGAACCATTATCGGTGCGTTTATCATCGGGGTAATCAATGATGGAATGACGATGTGCGGGGTTTCTGAATTCTGGCAGAAAGTAATCAAGGGTATTGTTGTAATCGCCGCCGTTATTGTTGACCAGTTTCAGAGAAGTCTGCAGGCGAAAATGGCATTGCAGGCGCGGAATGAAAGTAAATAGTTGTAAAATAAGAGTGCCGCTGTCGGTTAATCACTGGCAGGGGTACTTTTTGAGTATTACACTCCAGCATTTATGTAAGAGCAAGGAACCGGTTATAATGGCGCCAATGTAACATAAAATCCCAGCAGTATTTCCTAGAAATTGGGAAACTAGATTAAATACCGGCTGGTTCATGGTGTAATAGGGACTGATATAAAACATATTGATGATTCCATAAGAATGGCAGGCGATATTTAACCCGATTGCCGCCAGACATCCACAAATATAGATAAGACAGCTCTTTAAAAACCCACTGGTTGAATAGTCTGCCTGACCCGAGATTCCGGCGGCTATTCCTAATCCGATCAGCAGAAAATGCCATAGGAAAGAATGGATCGTCAGCGGCAGATACGAATAGAACATCCCGTTAGTATTAAAAAATACAAAAAGCCCAGAAAGCAGCGAATAATTCATTAAAAAAGTATATATAATACTACGTATTTTATTACTTTGAACTGGTGCCAGGCAAAGTAACAAGTACATTGGAATGCTGCATAGCTGGAAAGGAAAATACCACCAATCATAAACCCCGCCATTCACGATATAGGTCAGGGAGTATTGTTTCCAGACCTCACTGACTAGCATAAACAAACCAATAATAAAAAAAATCTTATCTATTTTTTGCTTCATATATACTGCTCCATAACGTTTTTTATGATATAATAATCTAATATCAAAATAACCCACTGCTTAAAAAAGTGCAAGCAGATGAACTTTGTTTGGAGGTAATATATGCAAAATTTCAGATTTTATTCCCCGACCTATTTTTGTTTTGGTAAAGACACAGAAAGTAAGACCGCCGGTCTGGTCAAGCGATTCGGCGGCAGTAAGGTGCTGATTCATTACGGCGGCGGTTCGGTAAAACGTAACGGAATCTTTGACCGGGTGACGGCATCTCTTGATGAGGCCGGGATTCCCTTCGTTGAACTCGGCGGAGTTATGCCGAATCCGCGCAGCGGCCTGGTGTATCAGGGGATTGAATTGTGCCGTAAGGAAGCGATTGATTTTATTCTGGCCGTAGGCGGCGGCAGTGCGATTGATTCGGCTAAGGCAATTGCCGCGGGGGTGCTTTATGACGGCGATTTCTGGGATTATTTTACGAAAGGTAAGGGAGTGCGGGAAGCGCTTCCAATCGGAACGGTATTGACCATCGCGGCCGCAGGCAGCGAAGGCTCAGGTGATGCGGTGATTACGCATGAAGACGGGATGTTGAAACGGGGAGCATCCGGCGATGGTATGCGGCCGAAATTTTCGATCATGAATCCGGAGAATACCTGTACCCTTTCGGCGTATCAGACTGCCTGCGGGATTACCGATATTATGGCGCATGTGTGCGAGCGGTATTTTACCAATACCAAAGATGTGGAGATTACCGACCGGCTTTGTGAAGGGATATTAAAGACAATGATTACCGAAGCGCCGAAGGTAATCGTTGATCCAAATGATTATGAAGCGCGTGCTAACATTATGTGGGCCGGAATGGCAGCCCACAATAATATCTGCGGCGTAGGGCGGAAGCAAGACTGGAGCAGCCATGCCCTGGAGCATGAATTGTCAGCGCTGTATGATGTGGCTCATGGTGCCGGTCTGGCGGTGATCATGCCGGCATGGATGACCTATGTAATGAACCATGATGTGAACCGCTTTGTCCAGTTTGCGGTAAGAGTATGGGATTGCGATATGAGTTTTGCTGAACCGGAAATTACGGCCCGGGAAGGGATTGCGAGGTTTCGTTCCTTCCTTAAGTCCATTGGAATGCCGGGAAGCTTTGCCGGGATTGAAGCCAGGGAAGAAGACATACCGAAGCTGGTGGAACAGTTAGGTGTGTCCGACAGCCAGCCAATCGGCGGGTTTATGAAGCTGGGGCCAAAAGACTGCGAAGCGATTTACCGATTGGCGGTAAGGTAAAATGATTCGAACCGGGATCGCAAGCGTCGAAAAGCTGCTGGATGCAAATACGTATCAGGCATACTATGAAAAGGTACCCGGCTGGCGGAAAGAAAAGGCAGATCGAGTTAAATTTCAGTCAGATAAGGCGTTAAGTATCGGAGCCTGGATTTTATATGAGCGGTTAAGAGTACAATGGGATGTGCCCGAACATGCCGTCTATAACTTATCTCATTCCGGCAACTATGCCCTATGTTCTTTGGATACGGAAGCGGCAGCCGAAAGAAAAATAGGCTGTGATATTGAGCGGCCGGGCAAGTATCAGGATGAGATTGCCCGGCGGTTTTTTACCGATGCAGAATATGCCCATATCCTGAGTGGTGAAGATGAAGCTGCCCGGGGGGAATATTTCTACCGCTTATGGGTGTTGAAAGAAAGCTATGTTAAGGCCAGACGAGTGGGCTTGAGTTTAGGACTGGATAACTTTGAAATCGGTTTTTCCAAAGTGGATAAACCGTATATGCAAAAGGATTCGACTGGAAACAAGGAGCCATATTATTTTCTGGAATACGCATACCGCCCAGAAGCGGGGAAGATTGCGGTTTGCTCTAACAGTCCTGACTTTGCCACAGATATGAATACAATAGAAATAGTAAAAGGGGAGTAATAAATGAGTAAAAAGAATGTTGTAGTTCTCTTTGGAGGACAGTCTTCGGAACATGAAGTATCCTGTATGTCGTGCCAGACCATCATCAGGCATATCGACACCGAACAGTATGATGTGACGCTGGTAGGGATTACCAGACAGGGAAAATGGATTCTGGTGGATGGAATTGAGCAGATTGCCGATAATAGCTGGCGTGAATCCGGAGCGGAAACCGTTCTTTCGGCAAATGCTGAAAAGAAAGAGCTGATTATTTTAAATGGCAATACCTATTCAACCTGCAAGGTGGATGTGGTCTTTCCGGTTCTGCACGGCCTTTATGGGGAAGATGGAACGGTACAGGGACTGCTTGAGCTTGCCAAGATTCCGTATGTAGGATGCGGTGTTTTATCTTCTGCGGTATCGATGGATAAACTTTATACGAAAATAATCGCTGATAAGTTGGGAGTGCGTCAGGCGAAATATGTCGGAATCAGAAGAAGTGAATTAAAAGATATCAATCCGGTAATTGCCAGAGCAGAGCAGGAGCTTACATACCCGATGTTTGTGAAACCCTCTTGTGCCGGTTCATCCTGTGGTGTCAGCAAAGCCGAAAACCGGGATGAGTTGGAAAAAGCACTGCGGTTGGCGGCAGAACATGATCGGAAGATCCTGGTGGAAGAAGCGATTGTTGGCAGAGAGATCGAATGTGCGGTGCTGGGAGGAGAAGAAGTAGAAGCTTCCGGTGTGGGAGAAATACTGGCAGCAGCGGAATTCTATGACTACGACGCCAAGTATAATAATGCAGAATCGAAAACGATAATTGATCCGGAGATGCCGGAGGAGGTCGTGGAAACGCTCCGCAAAAACGCCGTAGAGATATTTAAAGCGGTAGATGGTTTTGGATTGGCGAGAGTAGATTTCTTTGTTGAAAACGGAACCAATGATGTGGTCTTTAATGAGATCAATACACTGCCCGGGTTTACCTCGATCAGTATGTATCCGATGCTTTGGGAAGCAAAGGGGATTGATAAGAAAGAATTAGTAGACCGGCTGATAAAACTTGCGTTTACACGATAAGGAATAGAAATAATATGCACAAAACGCAGTACTTCGTTGCTGCGTTTTGTGCATTGAAATCAATGGTTCCAAACACGATACTATTATTCAACGGTAAAACTGTTTAATCAGTATCGGCGCTACTATTGTTGTGGCAAGCACCATTAAGACAACTGATGGCAAAACCGTTGCGCTGGCAATCCCCATTTCGATACCTTTATTGGCAACAATCAAAGCGACTTCTCCCCGGGAGACCATGCCGGAACCGATGATCAAGCTTTCTTTGGTATTAAATCCACTTATCTTTGCACCTATCCCACAGCCTATCAATTTCGTTATGATTGCGACCACAGTAAGCAGAACTGTGAACAACAGTATAGATCCATCCATTGTTTGCATATTAACTTTAAGGCCGATTCCGGCGAAAAACATAGGAGAAAAAAACATATACGATAATATATCGCATTTCTTGAGAATATAAGCATTTTTTGAATTATCAGAGAAAATCAACCCTGCCAGGAAAGCGCCTATTATATTTGCAACTCCGAACAAGTACTCCGCTGCAAACGAAAAAAGAAAGCACACTGCTGTTGCAATGATGGCATATCGCTGCAATCCGTCCTCAGTTTCAGCAAACCACCTGGAGAAGATATTGGAAAACACGACCCACATTATGACTGCAAAAACGCAGAATAAGGCAATATTATGTATAGTTGTCCATACCGCATTCGTATCGTTTGCTCCGCCCGACATGTTGGTAAAACCAGAAACAGCTGCCAGGGCAATGATGCCGATGATATCGTCTATAATTGCCGCACCTAATAAGGTATCGCTGATCTTTGTATTCAGTCGCCCCATCTCTTTCAGGGTCGCCACGGTTATGCTAACGGAAGTAGCAGACAAAACGATGCCTATAAATACCTTGTCAAGCCATCGGTCACCGACAGCGCTGCTAAAAAGACCGAGCTGTATACCGCCGTAAATAGGGAGTATGACACCTATAACGGCTATAATAAAGGATGACTTGCCGTTTCGGATGAGACCTTTTATATCTGTTTCCATTCCTGCAATAAACATAAGCAGAATTACACCGATCTCCGAAAGATAACGTAATAAATCAGAGTCATCCACTATTCCCATTATTGCGGGACCCAACACGAACCCGCCAATCAGAGCGCCGACAACCTGCGGTATATGAAATTTTCTCGTTGCTATGCCTAGTGTTTTCGTAAATAGAAGAATAAGTGCAATATCAAATAAAAACTTATAAGTAATCATATAATTTGTCTATAGGGATTTACTCCCTTGTGCCCCTTTGCTCTAACCAAGTTTCTGCCGGGTCAGCTCCGCGTTGCGCCGCAGCCTGTCGTT
>Ga0153999_1001046_pt1 | contig 11323 bp, 11 predicted proteins | sample TSNC083MetaG_FD_104675 | JGI IMG/M metagenome (GOLD analysis project Ga0153999, IMG submission 104675) | Attine ant fungus gardens microbial communities from North Carolina, USA - TSNC083 MetaG | ecosystem: Host-associated > Fungi > Mycelium > Unclassified | place: USA: North Carolina, Lumber... | reverse complement strand
GATAATTCTGGTCGGTCTTCCAACACCGTTACTGCATCATTCCATTAATCTACACTGCTTCTATGAATAAATGGGCTTTTCTAGCCGTTTGTCGTCAAGAATAGCTCTTCCTTGTTGCAACAATCCAAAGAAAGGAGGTCGCCCTGGGAAAATCATATGAGAATCGAGCACTCTACTGCGTGTAGGCATCGGAACAGTCATTTCACAGCCCCTCATATGGTAAGTCGTCTCGAGCATAATGTGTAGATTTCAGGGCTGGTCATAGCCTCTAAGGATTCTGATGTGAACGATTCAGGGGTCTGTCATCGAAGTATCCGTTACTGAGCTGCGCAATGATGTCCAACCCGGTTTCTTCTTATGGGTTATTGTTTGAGTGCAGTCTTTCTGACATACTCACCAGCATGTTAGGCTATGAGCGTCATCAATTTAGCATGTGTAGAGGGGTTTTACTTGCGTCTTTCAGATCGCCAATGCATGATCCCTCCTTGAGGGGGCAAGCAACCCCTTGCATTATGTTGTATGAAATTCAATGACGTTGAGTATCAGATCTCTCCATCCCTACTGCGGAAGGGTGAGGAACAGATACGCCTTTGAAAGAAGTCCCTACGCAGTAGGAGATATATCTAGCGATTGCGGACAGGTAACAGGTCCGATAGAACTATGAAAATGGAAATATTCAATTCGAATTGGCCACGGAGATACAAGACTCAACCGATCATCTCTATCTTGAGGCCAATAGACCAGAAGGGTGGTTGATAAGGCTCATGTTGTTCCTTCTTTCGGGCCTGCGGATGAGATACATCATTTAGATCTTTATGGCTTTGTCTATATGGGATTTCTCAGTCTGATGCACAGGAGTTGTTGAGGTAGCCAGCCAAAATTTTTGCCGAGATATCTGCTTGCTGTGTATGAAGGAGAGAAATTTAACGGCATACAAAGAGAAAAAGGCCATAGGAAAAATAAATATTTTGCCCCACTTGAAGTTGAGCCTCGAAGTTCAGAAGCCAGAGTGACCGAAAAGTCAAGTAGTTCCCTGTGTCTTAGGTGAAAAACGACATACATGTTCCGCGACCCTGATATTGGTTGGTAGGACGATTGGACAGCACAACGAGTAGACATAAGTCTGTAGAACCTTGCTGAGTTCTCAAGAGCTGTGAGTTTCCTGCAAGTCCTCTACAATGGTTCACATAATGTTCGGACCATGTCTGTATGCGGTATTCGAGCTGATAAATTTAATCGATTTGCCTTGTTTCGACTCTGCACGATTCGTAACACTCAAAAGATCCCTCCAAATGGACAAAAAAGTTAGAATGCTGGGCTGCAAGTATAGATGGGAATTGGAGGTCCACAGATTAGTGTTGCCAGGTGCATATTTCCTATACAATATACTCATGATCGATGAAGGTAAATTATACATCCATCGATTTTTCCGTGTTTGTGGTTGCTAAAAACAAGCCGCAGGCATCAATGAGAACGTTCGGGTTTTAAGAGGCAGTGCGGTAACTAAATCAGACATTAGTCACAGTCCTTGAGATCATACTCTTCGTGAATCTGCTTGATTGTGGAGCCCCTAGCAGTGGCTAGCTGGTAAAATAAGTTGTACTGGATCAACAGAATCACTGGTTTCACCGTACACGACCAATGAGAATCTATGAGAAAGTTGAACTCCGGGACATCAATCGGAGATTTATTACTAACCTGCGTTGCATCTTTGGCCTCGTTGTATTGGTGAAGAAGCTTGATGTGGGTTTTGACAATCGTATCCGCGTTCTCGTTCACGCTGAAGGGAGAATATGTCCTGAGTGCGAAACATGGACCCACGGCAATGTCGGTACCCTAATTCATTCTGTAGAGCATTAATTTCTTCATGTAGCGCTGCGACGTGAGCTTGTGTTTTCTGACAGAGGTGAAATACCAAGGAAGCGGATATTGCTAGGCCATACCTTGGCTGAAGTTGTGGCGTACATGGTGAGAGTCAGAGTGTGATCGACTTGATCACAAACTTCAACAGATGCCTCCTACAGGCTCTTGCCGTTGTACCGCACTCGAACTCCCGGGCGCCGGAACGTGATCAAGACGACGACGTGGACAGCCTCTAAGACTGATCCAAAAAGGGACATGACTTGTGATATTTTTCCGGGATATCTCTATTTTGGCATTATGATCACTTGCTCAACCGCAGCGCCGGGTCAATGCAGCACAGCAGCCAGGAACTGCGATTCTATTTCCATTGTTTGTTTTCCTTCTCTCCTTAACGATCCTTTATATACGTCTGACTCATTCGTTGCCTCTCATTTTGTCTTCGTATATTTTCAAGTGAGGCACCCCAATGGCTGGCCTCTTTTGGATCCAGTTGCGTGCCCTGATCTGGAAAAATTGGATCGTCCTCTCGAAACACTGGTTTGTGAGTGTGCATCCATTCTTGGTTGAGTTTTCCTCTAACTTTTTCCAGCTCAACCTGATACGCTGCCTCATACTCCCGATTGCCTATGGAGCCTTCCTCGCTAATGCGCAACTTTTCTTCCAGAAACCCAACAACGTACGCTACTCCGTTCTGACAGTCAAACTCCTTCCGTCTTACTTTGATTAGTACGGATTAGGCCGGCCTGCTCTTATCCGCAATCTGACAGAACAATACGATGGGTCGACACTTTTGTGGGCTGACGGAACGGATGGCACAAGCAACCCGACACCTCAAGCAATTATGGACCACATCAGCTCAGGCTTTTCAGAAAAGCAGCGCGATGGCCTCAAGAAAGTTGCCTCCCCAAGTGACATTCCGTTTGCCTGCCCGCAGAACTTCAATCTCCGTTCAACTTGTTATGCCGCTATCGCATTCAACGACATACCCTCCCCGACTGACGGTCGACCTGTCAATTATACAATCCGAGCAGATGGTGGGCTCATGTCCATCGATGTTGAGAAACATACTAGCGATTACGAACAAGTGTTATTCCCGTTGCAGTGGGCGATAGATAAGGTGCGTAGTTTCTATGTCAATCAGTTTTGTAGAGACTAATACTCTAAACCTTCTCAGGCAATCATCGAACTGCAAACCGGTGTCTCTCCCCAAACACCTCAAGAATGGCCTTATACTCAAGAGACAAATGAGGAACAATCAACAGATACTCGACTAAGTAGGTTCAATCTATGATCGAGAGGTTGTGGAAATAAATTCCCCTTAGGTTTTGTGAGAGGTTTGAGGGATATACTCGTTCTACCGCTGTAAGTCCAAACTCTCGAAAGCAATTTCTCTGCTGATTAGTCGTAGTTTCATTTGTTACATTGACATAGCCTACCAACTTCCAGGAGCTGTTGCTGGTGAGCGGGCGGGACTGTTGACCTCCCACATGAAGGCCATGGGTTTACTGGATTCTGCGCGAATAATGTAAGCAAACTTTCCGGCATTTCAACTTCATGCTTTTGAACTGCCACAGATCCTGGCACCTCAGCATTTCTCTGATATATTTGCCCGCATGGGTCATTGTTGGCATCATTTGGCGTTACCGCATATTCTCAGAAACCAATGTCCTCATGATCCTGGTCGTTCACCTCCTTTTACCCCTGTCACTTGCTTCATGGGCATTCTTCGTCGCCGCGCCCTTCGGGAAATCGCCTCAGCTCGCTGCGGTTGTGTCGACCTTTTTGGCCATCTTGTTCGCTGTGGTTGCCTTGGTTCTCGGACATGTCCAAGACGGTACTGCCGTCATTTTCACTCTTATTTTCCCCCCTGGTTTCTATATCTTTGCCATTAGGGCAATAGTGGGATGGGAGAATCACTTACATCCTACGAATGCCCTCCAAGGCGATCCGGATAATAATCTCAGATTATTGCCGCTGCTGATAATTGCCCTCGTAAATGCTGATTCCGTGTATCTGCATTTGAACTGTGTTTTGACTGGCATACACCTAGATCAATGTGTTTCTCTGGCCCTACTTGGCCGTAGTCCTCGAGAGGACAATCTACGATGTTCCTTCCCGACACAAGAGTTGGTGGCAATTCTGGAAGAAGAGTGGAGCTGAGGGTCAACAAAATTTGGACGATAATTTGGCCATCTCCGTAAAACACCTAAAGAAAACATTCAAGAGTTCATGGTTCTCATCCAAAACTGCTGTCACGGCTGTTGATGACTTGAGTTTGGATATTCCAAAGACGGGCATCTTTGTTCTCCTTGGCTCAAACGGGTATGTAATATCTCCCACAATATCAAGAATATTTAATCAGATTGATTACTTGAAGTGCTGGAAAATCTACCTCGCTCTCAATCATCGGTGGCCTTCTGGAACGAACAAGCGGGATCATCACCTTCGCTGGTGGTGCCTCTCACCCTCCTCGTGGGACTATGGGAATTGTACCACAGAAGAATGTACTATTTCCGGAACTCACGTGTATGCAGACTCTGAGAGTGTGGCAAGCCGTCAAGTGGTCTGACCGTTCCCACAAGAATGAAGATTTAGAACAGTTACTGAGGGATTGTGACTTGGGCAAGAAAATCCATGCAAATGCGCATACACTAAGCGGAGGCCAGAAAAGGAAGTTGCAGCTTGCAATAGGGCTTTTAGGTGGCTCAAATAGTGAGTTGATTGGATTGTATGCGATGACTATCTTCTAATACTGTATCAACGCAAGTTGTACTTGTGGACGAATGTACCTCGGGTGTCGACCCATTGAGTCGTCGTGCTCTCTGGCGAACATTGACATCCTTCAAAGACGATCGAGCAATAGTGTTCACTACGCATGTATGTCCCCACCCGCTCTCAAACTTTTTGCTATTTCATAGTTTCTTTAGTTCTTAGATGAGGCTGATCTTCTAGCTGACCGTATAGCTATTCTCGCGGCACCTGGAAAGCTGGTCGCCTCTGGTTCACCTGTATCCCTCAAACGGAGTCTCGGAAAAGGATACTCAATCGTCATCACGTTTAAATATGCTACCGGGGCAGATGTTGGCTCTCGTCAGGACCTACTTGGTCGCATCCGGAATATCGCTCCTCATATGATTCCTTCGATCATATCTCCTTATCAAGTGTCTTGCTCCCTCAGGTCTAAGGACGACACTGTTGTGCAACAAGTTCTTCAGTTGTTAGAGGCGGAGAAAATGATTTACGGTGTTCAGAATTATGACATTGTCGGTACGACGATAGAAGATATATTCCTCGATTTAATGGACAAGAACGATCCAAACCAGTTTCACATCGACTTAGAAAACGCATCGTCGGATTCGCGTCCAGCGACACCGGCGTTGGTTCAGAAGAGCAATGCACCTGAATTATCTATGAAGCTTGCTTCTGGTCGTCGTGTTTCTCCCTTCCGACAGGCATTCACAATCTTCCACAAGCGCTTTATGATTCTTAAGCGAAGCTGGCTGACACCTATGTTAACTGTCCTGATTGCAATTGCTGGATCATGCATACCCCTCGTCTTCATCGGCCATCAACCCGTGGCTTGTGGAACAAGATTAGCAGATTCAATTTCCATACCGCTATACCTTCCAAATTCACCCCTTATTCCTTTCACATTCGGTTTTTCCTCGCGTGCGGTAGACGCCCCTCCTGGAATCATCAAGAGCTTAGGTTCCTCTACCAACTCATTGAGGGTGACGGACGAGCCTGATATGACGGCCTTCGCCGACTACATCAACCAGAACTACCGAAATCTCTCTCTCGGAGGTGTTGCATTTGACTTCAACGAAGATAATACGTTAGTTTCATGGGAGGCCTCTCCCCCTGGAGTAATGGGGCTTTCAATGTTGAATATGGCAAGCAACGTACTCTACAAGCGGGCTTTGAACCAAACCCAGAACGCCGGAGGAGTTTCTCCGACTACAATCATTGCAACAGACTTTTCACCTTTTCCACATATGGCAGCGGGGACTCTGACTTCACTGAAATGGCTTGCGTTCTTCGGTGCTGTTATGGTGAGTCCCTGATGAGATTGAGCTTCTGTGAACTGGTATTTACTATTTTTGGTTAGTCAGTGTATCCTGCATTCTTTGCCTTGTATGTATCAAAAGAGCGAAGGTCTTCTGTTCAGGCTATGCAGTTATCAAATGGACTGTCGGACCCGATTGGACTGTGGCTGGGGCATCTCATGTTTGATACTGTATTCTCGGTGATTTTGACGACGATCATCATCATCATCTTTGCAGCAGCGTCGAATCAGTTCCACGGTATTGGAGAAATGGTGAGTTTGAATGTTTGTGATTTCTATTTTGTTTGCTGATTTCTTCTTACAGTGGTTTATCATGGTTCTTTATGGAATCACAGGTGCCTTATTCTCGTACTGTGTGTCCCTGGCTGTCACATCGCCCCTGGCTGCCTTTGCTGCCGTTGCGGGGTATCAGGTCATCATCTTTGTCGTACGTCATATTCATTATTCATATAACTGCTCTAAGCCGCACCTAGTTGTATCTGTCCGGTTACCTTTTAGTGCTCACCTACGCCAAGTCGAGTGATGCCCAGAAGTTGATGGTTATCATACACTTTACCGTCTCCCTTGCAGCCCCTGTCTGCAGTGTTGTACGTCTATCTTCGTTATCTAGGCACGTATTTTATCAATTGTTTCCTCTCAGGTTCGAGCCGCCCTCGTATCAATCAACATGTTTTCTCTTCTCTGCAATGGCAGCGAACCCGTGACTACGAAATCTCTTGGCTCCATCCAACATTTTGGAGGTCCGATACTGTATCTTTTCGTCTACGCTTTCATCCTCCTTGCAATCCTTGTTTGGGTTGATTCCGGATCAATATTGAAACGCAATGTAGGAAAGCGCGAACAAGCATCGAGCGTGAGGAACGAGAAAGCTGATCATGAAAAGAAGAGTGATGTGGCCGCAGAAGCAGAAGCAGCCTTGAGCTCAGATGATCTGCTACGTGTTCTTGATGCCACGAAGACATTTCACGGAAATAAAGTTGTCGATGATGTTAGCCTCGTTGTTTCCCGAGATACAGTTTTTGCACTTCTTGGGCCGAACGGAGCCGGGAAGACGACAACGTTCAATATGATCCGTGAGTATATATAAGTCAATCCGCACCTCCGAGATACCGATGTTATTTTAGGAGGAGATATAGTCCCAGATTCAGGGGATATTCTCATTGATGGAACATCTGTCATCCATAAACCTCGGACAGCCCGCCTCAGCCTTGGTGTCTGCCCCCAGTTTACTGCCATAGATTCTCAGCTCACTGTCAGAGAGCACCTCATTGTTTATGGTCGTCTGAAAGGCCTGAAGAGGGGACCCGAGTTGGATGAGAGCATTGAGACTGTCTTGCGAGGTGCAGCACTGAATATGTATGCAGATCGCCTCGCCAGTAAGCTTTCTGGCGGTAATCAGAGGAAACTTGCGTTAGCCATTGCCCTAATCGGTAGGAGTCATCCGATGATAAATTAGGAAAGCTGCTGATCTGTTCGTAGGCAACCCTTCGGTTATTTTGATCGATGAGTTCTCAACTGGTATCGATGCAAAGATGAAACGTGATATGTGGAAGACACTGAGGAACGTAGCTCATGGGAAAGCAGTAATAATTACGACCCGTACGTACTTATATCTCTTTCCAACTGATGTTACCTTATTTCCCTCCTATAGACTCAATGGAAGAAGCATCAGCGTTAGCCACAAGGGTCGGAATCTTAGCAAAACGGCTTCTTGCTGTCGGGACGATTGATTCTCTTTCAAATCGCTACGGAACGTACGAAGTCCACTTTACCTGTCGTTCGCGTGAGGAAGTCGTCAAGGCTCGAAAACTGATGTCCCGATTTCCTGGATCAAAGATGGCTGATGACGTTGCGACCCGTTTCGAAGTTCCTATTGAACCGACACAAGGCATGTCTCTGGCCAAACTTTTTCACACGCTATCTAGTAGTGGAGACTTCACTGAGTATACTTTGGAGAAGGCCTCACTGGAGAGTGTCTTTCTGAAAGTTATCAGGGAGAATGAAGTAGAGGAGGAAGATAGTAGATACAAGCAGCGGACTTGGAAATGTTGGTGATGAAAAGTTAAATCGTAGTTAGATGTCAGATGATATCTGCGTTCCTGAGACTTGAAGCAATGTGACCGTTCATGTGACTCTAGTGACAAGTTTCTTCTGTTCGACTGCCATGTCTTTCCGAGCCGACTGTGCCTCCGGCAAAACTTCCATCAACTGTCGGCGCTAAATTATTTTTCCTGTCTTATAATCCAGTCTTATTCTCATACCCTCAAAACCAAGAACATGAGCAGTTCTCAATCATCTTCCACTTGCACCGATGCAGAACCAGTCAAGAGGGCTTATGAATATTTGAATCAAGTGAGAACTCAGTTCTTCTATAATCGTGAGGTGTACGACACGTTTGTCGAGCTGATGAGGCGTTTCAAAGAACAAACGTGAGTCTCAATTTTTTTCTATATGGTAGTCGAGCTTATTGGACATACAGTTTAGAGCGTATAGAAGTGATGGAACGGGTGGCCGAGCTTTTTGCGGGATATCATCATCTCCTGGGTGGTTTCAATCAGTTCCTCCCAACGGGCTATCGTTTGGAACCTTCTGATGATCCCTTGCGCTTGAATGAAGTCGATATCATTACACCTGAAGGACGACGCCCTTGCCGAGCCCCTTCTAATATTATCATTGAGCCGAGAGTCCACTGAATGCATTTTTCTCCTCAACGTTTCTTGTTCGTATGAAAACGATGTTGTTGAGCCTGGTATCTCCAGTTGATTCTTACCGAAGTTGGGTTGAAGGATACAGAAGAGTAAAAGTGTGAGGATCGCTTACAGGTCTTCATCAAGGGAGTGGCTGCGAAGGATGCACGATAGGGCAACATTGTCCTGTGGCATCGGAGGTGGGGTGGGAATTTCTTGGCATCAACATGTATATTGCTTGATTTATGGTCCTAAGACTATTATGTTTCTGCTCTCATTTTCTAAATGTTGTATGTCATCATGGTGTTGCAACAACGAACTTTTTTCAAATCAAAAATTGAAATCGAATGAAAGGCTGTCATCATCATCATGTCTGCCTCTATTTTGTCACATGCTGTTAAATTTGGACAATCAAGGACTCGGTTGCATATGATCTCTTCGTGTTGCCATAAGGTACACTGGGTGACTTCTCATAGGAATCTGGGGGAATGTAGAGCCAACCTTATTTTATGGTCTGAGGAAATCCCTAGATGTGACGTCGCCTAAGTCACACGCGCACGAGATGCATGTTTCGAACGCGACGTGTTGAAACAAACTATGAATCTCCACTAAGTAGTATTTTTGTTTTCTTACTATACGTCCTATGATGAGAAACTTCATCCAAAGTTTCTCCCGTTTGATAGGGGTCACTGAAAGACAATATTGATAATTCAGACTTCCACTGTCTTTGACTGGGAGAACGGCCTTCGGTAGCTCAATTGTCAGCAAAACAAATTGTAAGCCTATACTCATTCCACAGTACCATCAGAAAAATTTCGGATGTAGTAAGTAGCCTTGATCCGTCTATCCATAAAAGGCTAGAGAACATCTAAGGAAGTCTGGTGACTGGAGGCCTTCCCAGATCACGGCATCCAAGAAAGTCTGGGAAGACCCCTCAAAATTTAGGCTCGGCATCTTGGCATGAAGCATTTTGGGAAAATCTTCGTACACAGATTTTCTTACTTCCCAGATGAAAACAATAATGAGATTAGTAAGCTATTGGACAGTCGAAAGAAGAACATTGTATAAAATAGCTGCTACCTAAGTTGGAAATGATTTACATGCCATCAGATCAGTGTACTCGAAGATTTGATGATCGAGCAATTCTACGGTTACAATGTGTCATCAGGCACACGAGACAGATTTAATTTGATTACCTGTGGCTCAGCCCGAACTCATTGAGCATCTTTGGAGCGAATGATAGTCGGATGTGTGAGGATTTGATGGAATGTTTCTCGGAGACCATGGGAAATCATGTTTTTGGATCGGTATTCCACGCTGTTTTGCATGAGGTCATCATGTGCATCGCGGAGACGGTGAAATGGAATCTGGCTGTTGAGGTGATGTGCAGCATGGAGCCCGTCATTGAGAGGATGAATCCACCATCTCTGCCAGAATCCATCGTTGGTCCTTGAATTACCGAAATGATCTGTCATGTTGAGGCCGAGATGCTCGCTCATCTCTGCCCACCACCGTGTAATTGGAAGGATGAGGATCCAGGGTACAACAAAGTAGTGAAAGAAATCTCCCCAAATATCGTAGAAATGAACAGCTGCAAGGACTGTGAACCAGTAAAGGATCTTGGAGGGATATGAAGTAGGGGTCATCCAGAACTCCGCAAATGTGGTGATCATATACTCGTAGTGGAGCCAACCGGTAAACGGAAAGCCGTACAAAAGCCAGTAGAATTTACGAGCATCAAGGGGCTTGTCTGATACCAAACCATAATGCATCATCCTGGTGATATCAGCATCGAGGACTGGATCACCGATATACTTGTGGTGGTCAATGTGTTGCGTGCGATAAATTTTAAGGACCCTGAATACAGGGAAAGCAAAAAGGAACTCAAGCCTGTCGTGGAAACGAGCGACTGAGAAAAGATTGTTGTGGGAGGCCTCATGCACTAGGTTCTCAAATGCACGAAGGCGGGAAGCAATGATGAGGATAGCGATGATGTATGCAGTCCACCATGTGAGGGGTACTTCTGTATACTTGCGTTCTATGTATTTACATAGAGAGGCGCAGGCAAAACAGGTGATATAGTTGTTGGCGATGGCGAGGATGGCCTTCGAATTGTCTCGCCGTTTGTGACGGTTGGTGATGGAAATGGCTTCCTTCAGAGCAGTAATGCTTTTAGTGGAGTCAAACCGAGTGGAGGCATCAAAATGCTCAGAGACATCATTGCTTGAAGTGAAGGTAGGGATCATTGTAACCTATGAGAATCCGACAATTTTTCTGAGGCAACGACTCTCTTTATACCCAAGTTCAGGTTTTCGATAAATTAATATGCTAATCCACTCGAAGCCGGTTTATGCGGTGCAATTATGACAACACACATGTATTCAATTGGATACAAAGTAAGTGTCATAATTCTGGTAACTCCAGATAAAATATGCCCATGCTGAAATTGATCTAAAAATACCTCAACTCTGCTGACTAATCAATACCGGTCAAACCTTCGGCCGACGTCCTCGTAAAACTTACATGGATGCCCCCGAAACAGTTAGCAAACAAAGACATATGCATGGTAGTCCAAGAAACTGGGGCGTTTAGGGGCACGACATTATATCCGGACCCTGATGGTCAATAATGCGACAGGGTCGGACATTCAAACAGCTCCCGTACATTCCATGTGTCAAATCTTCTAATTTTTACGTTGTTATTGCAG
>Ga0153999_1001044_pt1 | contig 11342 bp, 12 predicted proteins | sample TSNC083MetaG_FD_104675 | JGI IMG/M metagenome (GOLD analysis project Ga0153999, IMG submission 104675) | Attine ant fungus gardens microbial communities from North Carolina, USA - TSNC083 MetaG | ecosystem: Host-associated > Fungi > Mycelium > Unclassified | place: USA: North Carolina, Lumber... | reverse complement strand
TAGGCTTAGTGGGAATGTTTTTGATTAAAAGACGGCATACGGCATTGAAGACGGCATTTATAATTCTCACCGCAATGCTCATTTTCCCGGTCGGCGGCTATGTGTTAAATGGATTTTCCTATGTATCAAACAGATGGGAGTGGGCTTATAGCTTTCTCCTGGCGATTATCATGACGGTAATGATTCCCGAGCTATGGAAACTTGCGGAGAAGAAACTGAAAGTCTTGACTGCGGTGATGCTTATTTATGCAGCAGCAGTCTATGTGACAGGCAAAGTCTATTTAGATACAGACATTTCTAAAATGGCAAGTTGTATAGCACTTGTGCTCTTTGTGTTATTTTTTATAATCAAAGGTATTTTAAGTAACCGGGAGATTAGCGAAAAGCTGTGGCAGGGTATTTTTATGGCAATACTGTTTGTAAATGTCTTCATAAACGTCAGATTAGTTTACTCTGTAGGTGGCTATACGGAGGAATTTCATCAGTCAGGTGAAGCGCTGAGTATTTTGAATGAAAATGCTACGCAGGCTGTTGCGGATATTGATGACAGCTCCTTTTTCAGATATGAAGAGGAGAACAAAAACGTCGAGACAATAAATTACAATACTGCAATGCAGACGGGTCTTAACAGCGTTAGCTATTATTTCAGTGTGGCAAATGGGAACATATCTAAATTTCTCACCGAGACGAATACAGCAATTGCAAAGAGCTTCTGCTATGCCGGACTTGATGGAAGGGCTATGCTGGGTGCACTTGCGGATATAAAGTACTATATCGTCAGAGAGGGGTTTGAGGGTCTGCTTCCTTATGGATATAGCACCATTGCCGGCACATATACCGATAGTGACGATATCACATACAATGCTTACGAAAATGAAAACACGCTGCCATTGGGATTTACTTATTCGGATACGATTATTGAGGAATCCTATTCTGAGCTCTCACCGATACAAAAGCAGCAGGCTATGGTACAGGCCGCAGTAATCGAAGATGGAGAGAACTCCGCAGAGAACCTAGAGTTTACCGACGAAACGGTTGATTACCAAATAGACATTGGAGAAGGTGTGGAAATTAAGGACGGCACAATCACCGTTGCTGAGAAGAACAGCGAAATAACTATCAAATACACAGGCAAAGGAAACTGTGAGAATTATATAAGCTTTCGTAATCTGCATTTTAAAAACGGCACGGATTCTTCCGCGATAATAGAAATTAAAACGAATAACACTGAAAAATCATTTAAAGTTCGTACTTCTGATAATCAATGGTATGAAAATATCCACGATTTCCTCGTAATGGCCGGCTATAGCAGCGAGCCCATAAATGAGATTACTATTATTTTTGGTAAAAAGGGAGTATATACTTATGATTCATTGGATGTAAAATTACAGCCCATGGACAATTTTTCTACAGAATTAGTGCGCTGAAAGAAGAGGTTCTGGAAAATATAACCATAGGGAATAACAGTGTATCGGCTACTATAGATGTTTCGGGAGATAAAGTGCTTTGTCTCTCAATCCATTACAGTGAGGGGTGGAGTGCAACAGTTGACGGAGAGGATGCAGAGCTTTTAAGGACTAATACCATGTATATGGGGCTTAGGCTTGCCGATGGTAAACATGTAATTGAACTCAAATACAATACTCCCGGTCTAAGGACAGGTATTATTCTAAGTGTGGTTGGGCTTGTTCTAACAATCGGTATTGCCTTCTATAGACGAAGGCGCAATCTGAGCCTTGACAATATGGGGCGCTATGCAGGATAATACCAGTAACATACGGGTAGAAAGTAGAGCCTGAATACTAAAGAAGGAAGCGAATCTATATGAAGAATAAAAACAGAGATGAACAGAATCCTCAATATCAGGGGGAAATTGAGCGCTTCATGCCAAATTATAAAAAAGGTCTAAGTGCAGAACAGGTACAAGAACGCAAAGTTTCCGGCTGGGCAAATACCCCTGTGGATTCTCCTGCAAAAACAACAAATGAGATTATATATGGGAATGTATTTACGTATTTCAATTTAATATTTGTTATATTGGGGTTATTGTTGTGTCTGGTGCAGTCTTTTAAAAACTTGACATTTCTTCCGGTTGTAATAATTAATACCCTCATCGGGATTATTCAGGAACTTCGAACCAAAAGTGTTCTTGAGAAAATGACTATGCTGAATGCGCCCCATTCAGTGGTCGTTCGGGGTGGTCGGGAAGGATTGGTTAATTCGGAGGATCTGGTAGTAGATGATGTGGTAATTTTGAAGGCCGGAAATCAAATTTGTGCTGACGCAGTTGTTTTAGAGGGGGAAATTCAGGTAAATGAATCGCTCCTTACCGGTGAATCTAACGAAATTAAAAAAATAAAGGGAGACAGCCTTATGTCCGGCAGCTTCGTCGTGTCCGGAAAGTGCCATGCAAGGCTTGATAAGGTGGGAGCTGAGTCCTATATCTCTAAGCTGACATTAGAAGCAAAATCGATGGGAAGTGGTGAGCAATCGGAAATGATACGCTCTCTGAACAAGCTCGTAAAAGGGGTAGGTATTATCATCATTCCCATTGGGATTACACTATTTGCTCAAAGCTTTTTCTTTAATAAAGAGAGTTTCCACGACAGCATAGTATCTATGGAGGCAGCTGTTATCGGGATGATACCGGAAGGGCTTTATTTATTGACGACAGTCGCGTTAGCTGTCAGTACGCTGCGGCTGGCTAAGAAGCAGGTACTTCTGCATAACATGAAAAGCATAGAAACACTGGCTCGTGTAAATGTACTTTGTGTAGATAAGACTGGAACGATTACGGAAAATAAAATGGCTGTGCAGAAGCTTGTTGAGGCCACAGAGTATTCTGAAAAAGGCGAGAAGGGTTTACCGCTTTCCAGTTTGCTGGGAGACTTCTGTGCCGCTATGTCTCCTGATAATATCACCATGACTGCGCTTCAAAATTATTTTAAAGAGAACAGTGAAAAGAAAGCAGTTTCAATGACAGCATTTTCATCGGTTACGAAATATAGCAGCGTAACCTTTGAAGACGGTGCTTATGTACTAGGCGCTCCTGAAATTGTGCTGAGGAAGAATTATGACAAATACGCCGGAGAAATTGAAACATACACAAAAAAAGGGAGCCGAGTTCTTGTTTTCGGTTCGTATGACGGAGTAATTGACGGTAGTGCATTGACGGGAGATGTATCTCCACTTGGATATGTACTGCTTGCCAATCCGATTCGTAAAGAAGCAAAGGCCACTTTTCAATATTTTGCCGAACAGGGCGTAGACATAAAAGTGATTTCCGGCGATAATCCTTTAACTGTATCCGAAGTTGCGGGACAAGCAGGGATTGCCGGAGCGGAGAACTATGTCGATGCTTCAACACTTTCAGGACATGATATGATTGCAAATGCTTTGCAGAAATATACTGTATTCGGACGAGTGACGCCCGAACAGAAAAAGACTTTTGTGGAGTTACTGCAAGAGCTTGGCAATACCGTGGCAATGACCGGGGATGGCGTCAATGACATTCTTGCCATGAAAGAGGCAGACTGCAGTATTGCAATGGCCTCAGGAAATGATGCGGCGGTTCAATCCGCACAAGTGGTATTGCTGGAATCTGATTTTTCATGTATGCCTTCTGTTGTACTGGAAGGAAGACGCGTTGTAAACAATATACAGCGCTCCGCAAGCCTGTTTTTAGTTAAGAATATTTTCTCTTTCTTAATGGCGATTTTCTCTGTCGTGTTTGCATTTAAATATCCTTTGGAACCATCACAAATCACATTAATTAGTATGTTTACCATAGGGATACCTTCCTTCTTCCTTGCAATGGAACAGAATAAAAGCCGTATTAAGGGGAATTTCCTTGCCAATGTGTTTCTAAAAGCATTACCGGGCGGTATTACTGATATGCTCTCTGTGGGAGCCCTGGTCGTATGTGGTTATGTGTTTCAGCTTCCTAATGCGGATATTGCCACGGCGGCGACAATGCTGCTTGTAACAGTCGGATTTATAGTTTTATATAAAATAAGTAGTCCAATAAATCTCTTTAGATGGATCATATTGACGGCTAATTTTGTAGGATTGCTGTTTGCCGGAATCTTTTTCGGGCATCTGTTTTCCTTAAGTGAAATATCAATGATATGTGTGTTGCTGTTTGTTGTGCTGTCTTTTTCAGCAGAATCGATATTCCGCTTATTGTCAATGTTTCTCGAAAAAATACAAATATTTTACTTCAAGAAGCGAGGCGAGACAAAGAACGAAAGTAGATGAAACCGTTTCTATACCCACCCTGTGAAGTCTTTTGAATACTTTGCAGGGATTTTTTATTCTTAAAAATCCATTATAAATTAAAAAGTGTGCATAATGGACAGACCTATTTGTGTATGTTGGAAATAGATAAATAAGTGAAGGTGGGCGCTATTTGCAAAAAGAATCAACAATTCATTATACAATTGAACGAGAATTTCTTTCTAAAATTACAGTACAGGAATTGCTTATCCGAATCATTAAATCTCATATAAAAAAAGAATCTGTAAAGGGGTCGAAAACTGAGCTTATTTAATACAGCAGTTTATGTCAGGTTATCAAGAGAAGATGGTGATAAGGAAGAAAGCGATAGTGTAGGAAATCAGAGAAGGTTATTAGGTAAGTACATTCAGAGCCATGAAGAGCTGCTTTTATATGAGACGTATATTGATGATGGGTATTCAGGTACTAATTTTAATCGGCCTGGCTTCAAACAAATGATTGAAGATATAGAAGCAGGAAAGGTAAACTGTGTTATTGTAAAAGACCTGTCAAGGTTTGGACGTGATTATATTGATACCGGGCGTTATCTTGAAAGGCTCTTCCCGGAGCTTGGGGTTAGATTCATATCCGTGACCGATGGAATTGACAGCATGAAACAGTCATATGATATGCTTTTGCCGATTAAAAATATTTTTAATGAACAGTATGCCAGAGATATTTCCAAAAAAATACATGCTACGATAAATACAAAGCAGAATGCCGGAGAATTTATTGGAGCATTTACCAGTTACGGATATAAGAAATCCCCGACGAACAAAAATAAACTGGTGATAGATGAGTATCCCGCAACGGTAGTGAGAAGAGTATTTTCTTTGTATTTGCAAGGAATCGGAAAGCAAAGTATTGCTAAACTTTTAAATGAAGAGGGTATTCTTTGTCCATCTGCTTACAAGGAATTGAAGGGACTAAATTATAAGAATGGCAATCGTCTAAGTAAGACTTATTATTGGACATATTCGGCAATCAATATGATTTTAAAGAATGAAATGTATATTGGTAATATGGTGCAGGGAAAGAAGTATCAACGTCTGCGGAGTAAGCAGCGTATGGTAAAGAAGGAAGACTGGGTTGTTGTTGAAAATACACATGAGCCGATTATTGACAGGCATACTTGGGAAAAGGTACAAAAGCTTTTAACAAAGCGTCATAGGGATATTGATTTAGAGACAAATAAGAATATTTTTGCAGGTTTTATAAAGTGCGGCGATTGTGGCAGAGCAATGATAAAAAACTTCTGGCGGCGGGCAGATGGAAGTAAATCGTATTCTTTTTATTGCGGCACTTATAAACGAAGTGGAAAAGACTTTTGCACTCCGCATACTCTGCCTTTTCAAGTGTTAGAAGATATTATTTTAGGTGACTTGAAAACGATTATCCATAGCATAGACCATCTGCAGGAATTAGTGAAGAGCCAAACGTTCACAGAAGAAAAGGTGAAATTAACGGCAGAGACTGAAGTCATGAGTATAAAGTCTGAATTAGAACGGATAAAGAAAATGAAAAAAGCAATCTATGAGGACTATAGAGAAGATCTGATTTCCAAAGAAGAGTTTATTTCTTACAAAGAGGATTATTTAAGAAAAGAAGAAGTTTATGCTGAACAGATAGTAACACTGGAAAATAAAAGCAAAGATAATATGGTGAAAGATGTCTTTGAAACACCGTGGATGAAAAGATTACTGGAAATGAAGGATATTGAGGTACTTGATCGAGATATTATAGTCGAGATGCTAGATGAGATTACAGTATTTGAAAATCGGAAAATCAAGATACGTTATAATTTTTCTGAAATCAAAATACTTGCGCAAGCAACAACCAGCACATGGTGGGATAGATCCAGGGAAGGTCGCGGGAGATACGAAGGAGAAGGACATTAATCTGGAAATTTCAAAAAAGCTGGAGAGTAAGTTAAAAGAAAACGGGATTACCGTTTTGATGACACGGGATGATGACGGGGGTTTATATGATGAGGATTCATCCAACAAAAAAGCAGAAGATATGAAAAGACGGGTAGAGATAATAAATGAGTCAAAACCGACACTTGTGGTGAGTATTCATCAGAACAGTTATACCGATCCCAGCGTGAAAGGGGCGCAGGTATTTTATTTCACTCATTCCGATGCCAGTAAGAAAATAGCAGAGGATATGCAGGAGCTGCTGCGGGAAGTGGATACGGGAAATACCAGGCAGGCTAAAGCGGATTCTACATATTATATGCTGAAGAAGACGGAGGTACCGACGGTTATTATTGAGTAAGGTGTCATAATAAGGATAAGTCATGGAATTACTTGTGAAAACAAGAGATTGCGCGATTTGTCCTTTTTCATTTCTATCGGATGTTCTTGTCCGACTGTATCGATACAAACATTGTAACATAGAAATTTGGTTATGGGAACCATTAAAATACGGAGGTAGACTATGAGCGTACATACAGCGTTAGGTGCACTAAATAATACAGTTACGAAAACCATAATTTTCAAAGATGAGGAACATAAGAAATTCTATTTCGAATATCTGCAAAGGTGCAGATGTGACGACGTATACCATAAAGCCTTGATCTATACTTTGGGGATAGATCGAGATTCAAGAGAGAATATTGATACTATTTATGATTTCAATACCGGATGCGTGAAACCAGAAGGTTTGCATCAAGGATGGATTACCAGTGGAAGTGCCAGGATTGTGCGGATGGCGTTTAATTTGTACTGTAACGGGACACCGAGTGTGTTTGAGTATGAAGATGATCCGGATGCTGCGTTGGATGAAGCTAATCGCTATTCAGCAGAAGAATTATTTTGCGGTGGTTATGCTCCATTTTTCTGGCAGGCTATTCAAATACGTTATCCGGAATACTGCCAGGAGGAAATACGATGCTGAAAATCAGATTGCAAGGTACTAAGAGTGATATTAATTGGTATAGGAGGAATTTAGAACAGGATAAGAATATTCGCATTATTCAGTTTTCAGATCCTTATACCAATAAAGGAACTAAGAAATTTGTCAGGGTATACGTAGAAATCGAAAAGAAAGTACTGTAGGAGGACGAAAATTATGGGTAGGGTAATTGCAGTTGCGAACCAAAAAGGCGGGGTTGGTAAAACGGCCACAAGTACGAATCTTGGTATCGGCTTAGCAAGGTCAGGTAAGAAGGTTCTGATTATTGACGGAGATGTTCAGGCAGATATGACAAAGAGCCTGGGGTTTAAAGAGCCGGATGAGATTGAAGAGACCATATCCAATCGGATGATAGATATTATTGAAGATCAGGATTTTGAACTTTCAAAGGGGATCCTGCATCATGAAGAGTTGGTTGATTTACTGCCGGCAAATATTGAATTAGCCGGTATTGAGGTGTCACTGGTTAATGTGATGAGCCGGGAAACCATATTAAAGCAATATGTGGACAAGCAGCGAGTAAATTATGATTATATTATTATTGATTGTATGCCTTCCCTTGGGATGCTGACTATTAATGCTCTTGTCAGTGCGGATCAGGTTATAATTCCGGTTCAAGCTTCCTATCTGCCGGTGGTGGGATTGCAGCAGTTGATTAGAACAGTGGGGAAGGTGCGAAGACAGCTTAATCCGAAATTGAGTATTGGAGGTATCCTTTTAACGATGGTGGATTACCGAACGAACTATGCTAAAAGTATATCTATGAAATTGCAGGATGCATATGGAGGTAAGATCAGGATATTTGAAAGTCATATTCCTCAGTCGGTGCGGATGGCGGAAACCAGCGCCGAAGGAATCAGTATCTTTGCGCATGATCCGAAAGGGAAAGCAGCAAAAGCGTACATGGCGATGACTGAGGAGGTGCTTTCTGATGAAAAATAGTGCGGGTAAGGTGGACATGCAGTCTTTTGATGATTTGTTCGGCTCTTCTCCTACCGGTGAAGAGGGACAAGTTATTGAGGTTAATCTCAGTCAGCTATATGATTTTAAAAACCATCCATTTCAGGTGAGGGATGATGAAGAAATGCTTGAGTTGGAAGAGAGTATTAAGGAACGTGGGGTATTGGTTCCGGGGATTGTTCGGAAACGTCAGGGCGGAGGATATGAGATTGTTGCCGGACACCGGCGGAAACATGCTTCGCATTTAGCCGGTAAGGATTCAATGCAGGTGATTTGCCGCGAGTTATCGGATGATGATGCTACGTTGATTATGATTGATAGTAATATTCAACGGGAGAACTTGCTTCCGAGTGAAAAAGCGTGGGCTTATCGTATGAAAATGGAAGCACTTAAACATCAGGGTAAGAAAGGAGGTAGTACTGCTGTTGAGATTGGTGAAAAGACTGGGGATAATGTGAGAACGGTTCAGCGTTATGTGCGTCTGACTTATTTACTTCCGGAGTTGTTGGAAGCAGTGGATCATAATAAGATTGCGGTGATTGCAGGTTCGAAATTATCGTTTTTATCATCGGAAGAACAAGGGTGGTTACTGGAAGTAATTGAAGAACAGGGGTGTTACCCAAAGGGGAAAGCCGCTGATCAGATTAAGGAATACAGTAAGAAAGGTGAGCTGACTAAGGAGTTGATTCAGCTGCTGCTAAAAGGAAAAGAGAAGGATACGGATACGGTTCAGGTTGTGATTAAAGACAAGCGGATACGAGAGTACTTTCCGCAAACTTATGATAGGCAAACGATAGAGGAAATCATTTTCTCCTTATTAGAAAAATGGAAAGCGGCTCAGGAAGCGGAATAGGAGGATGTTGTCATGGGAGAAATGATGACCTTTGATTATTATTATGGGTTACAGGCAGAGCAATATAGTTTCTACCGTATTCCGAAGCTGTTGTTTACACATGAATACTTCAAGGTTCTTTCTTGTGAAGCGAGGGTTTTGTATGGTCTGTTTTTGGACCGTATGAGCCTTTCCATTAAGAATAAATGGTTTGATGGGGAAAATCGGGTGTATGTTATTTTTGCAGTTGAGGAAGTTATGGAGCTGATGTCTTGTGGGAGACAGAAGGCGGTTAAAATTATGATGGAATTGGATTCCGATAAAGGGATTGGTCTGACAGAGAAGAAAAGACTTGGTTTGGGGAAAGCAAATATCCTTTATGTGAAGAATTTTATGCTGCAGCAAACGATATGTTCAGAGGAAAAAGTGGCTGTAAACGGCGGAAATACACTGAAGTATGAAAATCAAACTTCAGGAAGTATGAAAATCAAACTTCAAGAAGTTCCAAAATCAAACTTCAAGAAGTGTGAAAATCAAACTTCAGGAAGTATGGAAATCAAACTTCAAGAAGTTCGAAAATCATACCCTAATTATACTGATAATAGTTATACTGATTATAGTGATACTGAATCTAATCATATCCAATCTAAAGAGATTTTGCCGGAAAAGCGGATGGATGCGATTGATGCGTATCGGGAAGTAATTCATGAGAATATGGAGTATGAGACTTTGTGTACACAATATCGCAAAGAAGATATTGACGAGATTGTGGAATTGATTCTGGAGGTTGTTTCGAGCAAGAAGAAAACGATGCGGATATCTGGCGAAGAGATAGATGTTAACTTGGTTAAGGGGCGATTTATGAAGTTGGGGTATTCGCATATGCAGTATGTCTTTAGTTGTTTGGATAAGAATACTACTAAGGTGACTAATATCAAGCAATATTTATTAGCGGTGCTATATAATGCTCCGGCAACAATAAATCATTATTATAAAGCGGAAGTGCAGCATGACTTGTATGGAGGTTAGAAATGGTTATATGGATGGACTTTTTAAAGAAGGTGGTTTTGCCGGTGGGACTGGTTGGTTTGCTATTGTTGTTCTTTAGGCCACTTTACATGGCAGGTGGAGAGCTGAATTATTTTTATCTGTGGCTATTGGTAGGGATTCCATTTGGAATGCGTCGGATGTGTCTGTGGATTGTGCCGTTAAATCATGATATGACAGCTACGGCCGGAATTGTAGCATTGAACTTCATTTTGGGGGTCTTATTGGTGGTGTGGTAGCTGTGGTGCAATTGCTTCAGGTTGTGTGGTATTGCTTGAAATGTATCGTGTATGGGATGAAGAAGGTGGCAAGTCCGGGATCATGAAGGAAACGGTATGCATAAGCAGGCGAAAAAAAATCCCATCACAGAGATGCAACTTAAAAGAAGTTAATATAAATTAAAAAATTTGATTAGAGTAATCAATTGGCAAACGCTGACTGGTTGCTCTTTTTTTATTTGTCACTTCACGACAAATTGTCGCGAAGTGAAAAGGAGAATCATGAGGAAATATTTATTACACCGGCTGGTGGCGCCACCGTAGCGTGAGATCTGAAAAACAAAGAACTTGTGAAAATAAATTGGAGGAAAAAAAGAATGGAACATAATAAGGTTATTCAATTATATGATATGGAAATATTAGATCGGGAAGGGAAGGTCAACGAGCCTGCCGTTTCCGATATGGGTCAGGAGGATGGACAAAATTTTGCCAGACAAGTTGCAGAAAGCGCAGAAGTGGTGCTATTGGCGTTAGAGATGGATTTAAAGAGAACCTATTGCGTCCTTGATAACCAAGACTTTGTTTTAGTGATTCAAGGTATGGGCTTACCCGTTGGTTATCAATTATCAGAGAAAGCAGAGGCCATGGAGGAACATAAAGAAGCCTTATCCATCTATCTGCAGAATTTCCTGATGGGAGTATCGGATGTTTTCCTAGATCGGTGCACTCAAGTGCGCGAATCCTTCTGCAAGATAGCAGTGTAAGCAGGTGATTCTATGCAAGAAGAGGTAGAGCATAAAACAATTGCTCTGGTAGTAAACGCTTCAAAAATGACTGCATCAGTTTTACGGCGCGCTATGGAGAATAAATTACAAGCAGATTCCCAGAAGCGCAGCAGGAAACGAAGTGAAAGGAAAGCCCACAGGCAGGCAAAGGGACAGCGTGGAAAAATGAGTGTAAAGAAACTCGTACAATCCGGATCGGGTGTGTCGAACATTGAGATAACCGATCACAACATCAAGTCATTTGAGCGGATAGCCAGAAAGTACGGTATTGACTTTGCGCTGCAAAAGGATAAGTCCAGGGATCCGCCC
>Ga0153999_1001043_pt1 | contig 11350 bp, 12 predicted proteins | sample TSNC083MetaG_FD_104675 | JGI IMG/M metagenome (GOLD analysis project Ga0153999, IMG submission 104675) | Attine ant fungus gardens microbial communities from North Carolina, USA - TSNC083 MetaG | ecosystem: Host-associated > Fungi > Mycelium > Unclassified | place: USA: North Carolina, Lumber... | reverse complement strand
GGAGAGATTACATGATCCGGAGTAATATTGCCAAAGGCGTGCTGGCAATAGGGATACCGGCATCGTTAAACAGCATCTTAATGAGCTCCTCAAATATTGTGATCAACAACCTGATGAACCGTTATGGCGATATGGCAGTAGCAGGACTGGGTGTTGCGATGAAGGTGAATATGATCGTGATAATGGTTTTGATCGGGCTGGGCACCGGTGTACAGCCACTTCTGGGGTATAACTTTGGAGCAAAAAACAAAGAGCGGTTTCTGGGTGTGCTAAAGTTTACGCTGATATTGGCTTTTGGACTGAGTCTGCTGATGACAGTAATTTGTTATCTGGGTGCACGTCCGATGGTAAATGCATTCCTGAGTGATGCGGATGCTTTGGATTATGGTATGAAGTTTGCGAGAATTTATATCTTATCGGGACCAATCATGGGTATTTTGTTTGTGTTGATCAATACGCTGCAGGGGATGGGCGCGGCCGTTCCATCGCTGATACTATCCATCAGCCGTCAGGGGATTATTTATATCCCGGTATTGTTCCTGCTTTACATTGTGTTTGATAATGCCAGAATGCTGGCCATGGCACAGCCGATTACTGACTATTTGGCGGTAACTTTAGCAGCAATACTCTTTATTCATACCTATCGGGTTCGATTCGGCAGAGGGGAAGAAGGTATTAAGAAAGAATAAGAAATGAGAGATAACGGAGGAAAAAAAAGTGGCAGAACGCAGAATTATTCAAGTTGATGAAAAAGTACCCGCAAAATTGTTGATACCGCTTAGTATTCAGCATATGTTTGCAATGTTTGGGGCGACGGTATTAGTACCGTTTTTATTTGGGATTCATCCGGCCGTGGTGTTATTTATGAACGGTTTTGGAACGTTATTATTTATCGTTGTTACCAAGGGCAAAGCGCCGGCTTATTTAGGCTCCAGCTTTGCTTTTTTAGCGCCGGGCGGGCTTGTGATTGCCAAGATGGGCTATGAATATGCTTTGGGAGGATTCGTCGCAGTTGGTTTCCTGGGATGCATATTAGCACTTATTATCTATAAGTTTGGGTCGGACTGGATCGATATGGTACTTCCGCCGGCAGCCATGGGGCCGGTCGTTGCATTAATTGGACTGGAGCTTGCTGGATCGGCCGCAAGCACGGCGGGATTGCTCCCTTCAGAGGGCGAAGGCATTGATCCTAAATATGCGATTGTATTCTTTGTGACTTTGGGGACTGCGGTATTTGGCTCAGTATTATTCCGTAAATTCCTGGCTGTGATTCCGATTCTGATTGCCGTTATTGCCGGATACATTGCCGCAATTATCTGCGGGATTATCGATTTTGCCGAAGTTTCACAGGCAGCTTGGCTGGCAATGCCCAATTTCTCGCTGCCGAAATTTAACCTGGAGGCAATTATCATCATCATGCCGGTTCTGCTGGTAATCACGTCGGAACACATCGGGCACCAGATCGTAACCAGTAAAATCGTCGGCAGGGATCTTCTGAAAGATCCGGGTCTGCACCGTTCATTGTTCGGCGATAATTTTTCCACCATGCTGTCAGGGCTGATCGGTTCGGTTCCAACTACGACTTATGGCGAGAACATCGGTGTTATGGCAGTAACCGGCGTATATAGTGTATGGGTGATCGGCGGAGCGGCGGTGCTTTCGATGCTCTGTTCTTTTGTCGGCAAGTTATCAACCTTAATAAGCACGGTTCCGGGACCGGTGATCGGCGGAATTTCATTCCTGCTTTATGGGATGATCGGGACTTCCGGTCTGCGTATTCTGGTAGACCAGAAGGTGGATTACGGGAAGTCAAGGAATCTGATTCTGACCTCCGTGATATTTGTCGCTGGACTTTCCGGCGTTTCACTGAATTTGGGAAATGTACAGCTTACCGGCATGGTTCTTGCTTGTGTAGTTGGAATGTTATTGAGCCTGGTATTTAATATCTTAGATCGTTTTCATTTTATGAACGATTAGGACTGTGAATTATGAAGTTCGGCGACGGCGAGGATATCCTCAAGGACTTCTTCCACCGAATCTGTGACATAGGTTGAATAGTAAGAAATACCTGGGGCAGCAGTGGACATGGCATAGCTTGTTCCAGCGTATTGAAGCATCTCGACATCGTTATATTGATCGCCAAAGGCAATACAATTCTGCGGCGCTATCTGGAAATATTCCAAAACACTAGCCAGGCCGGTAGCTTTATTTGCATTAGGAGCGATAAAATCGACCCAGTATTCACCAGAACTTACAATTTTGATTTCATTTAAGAAATGCTCTTTAAAATAGCGCTGCATAGACTTGGGATCGGTGGTATTATAAAGGGCAATCTTTAAAAAATCCTCTTTAATATCCCGCAGATCATCGACGATTTCGACATCATATTTTAAATCTTTTGTGATCTTATCATAAAACCCGGAATCTTTTGAGTCTATGTATATTTTGGATTCGCAGGATAGCATACATTCACAGTCACCATGTTTTTTTACATAGTCAAAGATACGCAGTCCCAGGTCGCGTTCGATTAATCCCCGGGACAAGACCTTGCCGTCATGCAGGCATAAAGACCCGTTCTCGGCAATATATGAGATATCGTCACAGACCGGCTCGAAGAGGGCGCGGATACCACTGTACTGGCGGCCGCTGGCCGCGGCAAAGCGGATGTTTAAGCGTTTAAGCTCCCGAATCAATTCAAATACGCGGGGATTTAATTCCCAGGCCCCGTTTCTCAGTAAAGTTCCGTCGATATCACTTGCAATAAACTGTATCATATACTTTCCCTCCGGTTCAGATCATTGTTGCACATTTTTTCTATACCTATTATAATGGAAAAAGACACTTATGGGAAGAGAGGAGACGTAAAGTTATGAAAATTGGAGTTGGTAATGATCATGCGGCAGTGGAGCTGAAAATAGAAATTGTTGAATTTCTTGAAGAGAAGGGGTATGAAGTGGTAAACTTCGGAACCGACACGAATGCCAGCTGTAACTATCCGGAATACGGTGAAAAGGTGGCTCGTGCAGTGGTCGCAAAGGAAGTGGATCTGGGGATCCTGATATGCGGAACCGGCATTGGCATATCGCTGGCAGCGAATAAAGTAAGGGGCATCCGGGCGGCGGTATGCAGTGAGCCGTGTTCGGCAAGACTCTCCAGACAGCATAATAATGCCAATATTCTGTCGCTTGGAGCAAGGATCGTCGGCGGTGAAATGGCAAAGATGATCGTTGAGGAATGGTTGAATGCTGAGTTTATGGGCGGCAGACACCAGGAACGGGTAAATATGATTATGGAAATTGAGGGCAAAGAATAAATTGGGGCTGTTACCAGCCCCTTTCCTATTTCATAAAATCCCTCCGGGGGATCACACTGCGGCGTACAATGAAATTGCTGCTGGCGCAACCGCCGCAAGCGAAACTCTTTGTTCTCCGAAAAAACTAGAGATTCTCAAAAGATGCTAGTGTATACATGATAAAGTGGCGAAAAATATCTAAGTATAGAAACAATAAAGAAGAATATCATTTTGAAAAGAATCCTCTTGTATGTTACAATACAAGAGGATTTCACTCATCTATTATGAGCTGACAGGAATTTTGTTTTTATTTTTCACACCGATTCAGCTTAAATTACGGGTAAAAAAATACATAAAGAGCATTGCGGAATATCAGACACCCAAAGAGTATACATATACTAAAGAAGGTATTTTTGTGGTTCAGGGAGATTATCAGAAATTTAGTCGGGAGTATATTCGTCAGGCGGAGAAAGCACAGGTTTCGCTGGTAATAGCAAAATAAAAGGAGAAGGTACATGAAAAAACCAGTACTGGTAATTATGGCGGCAGGCATGGGCAGCCGTTATGGAGGTTTAAAGCAGATTGATCCGGTTGATCAGGAGGGACATATCATCATGGATTTTTCGATGTATGATGCCAAAAGAGCCGGTTTTGAAGATGTGATATTTATAATTAAACGGGAAAATTTAACGGATTTCAAAGTGGCAGTTGGTGAGCGGGCTGCTGCATATATGAATGTAACCTATGTCTTTCAGGATATTGATAATCTCCCGGCCGGATATGAGGTGCCGGCAGGGCGGGTAAAACCATGGGGCACGGGGCACGCTGTGCTTAGCTGTATTGATGAGATAAACGGGCCGTTTGCCGTGATTAATGCGGATGATTATTATGGAAGAGAGGCTTTTGATAAAATTTATCAATATTTGTCCACCCATCAGGATGATGATAAATACCGTTACTCAATGGTGGGATACCAATTGGGAAACACCGTGACCGATAACGGATACGTGTCACGCGGAGTCTGTGAAATAAATGAAAAAGGTGAATTGATACATATTTGTGAAAGAACCAGGATTGAGAAAATAGCCGGCGGGATTGCCTATACGGAAGACGATGGCCGAAACTGGGTGTCGATTGCGTCAGAGACGACGGTGTCCATGAATATGTGGGGATTTACCAATAGTATTCTGGATGAGCTGCAAAAAGGCTTCCGGGATTTTCTTTTAACAGGTCTGAAATCCAATCCGATGAAATGTGAGTATTTTCTGCCGACGGTGGTCAGTGATCTGATCGGGCAGGGCAAGGCTGCCGCCGCAGTTTTAAAATCGACGGATAAATGGTATGGGATTACTTATAAGGAAGATAAGCCGGTAGTAGTAAGAGCCATAGGGGAAATGAAAAGCAGCAGCATTTATCCGAGCCATCTATGGCAGGAACAGAAACGTTCTTAGTTGAAGAAATGCTTAAAAAATGTTATACTATGCAAGATATCAAGAAGTGATATAGCTAAGATCAGGAGGTTAATTAGATGGCAGCAATATTGATAACCGGCGGTGCCGGATACATAGGAAGTCATACGGCACTCGAATTGTTAAATGAAGGATATGATGTGGTTGTATATGATAATCTATGCAATTCCTCAAAAGAATCCATTAAACGGGTAGAAGAACTGACTGGAAAATCAATTATATTTATCCAGGGCGATGTCATGGATGAAATAGCACTGGCTAATGTATTTAAAGATCATCGGATCGATGCTGTGATTCACTGTGCGGCGCTGAAAGCCGTTGGTGAATCGGTGGAGAAACCGCTTCTTTATTATCATAACAATATTACCGGTACGCTGACTTTGATGAAGTGTATGGACGAGGCCGGGGTGAAGAATATTGTCTTTAGCTCATCAGCTACTGTTTACGGAACTCCGGAAGTGATTCCGATTACCGAAGAATGTCCGAAAGGACAGTGCACCAATCCTTATGGTTGGACCAAGTCGATGATGGAGCAGATTATGACCGACGTGCAGGCGGCAAAACCGGAATGGAATGTAGTACTGCTGCGGTATTTTAATCCGGTCGGGGCGCATAAAAGCGGATGTATCGGTGAAGATCCTCAGGGGATTCCGAATAATTTGATGCCTTATATTTCACAGGTTGCCGTTGGTAAATTGGAGCAGCTGGGGGTATTCGGGGACGATTACGATACGCCGGACGGAACCGGTGTACGGGATTATATTCATGTGGTGGATTTAGCGATCGGCCATGTCAAGGCGATTGATAAGCTCTTTGCGAACCCGGGACTGGCAATTTATAATCTTGGTACCGGTATCGGATATTCGGTATTCGATATGATTCATGCATTTGAAAAAGCATGTAATAAAAAAATACCATATCAGATTAAACCGCGACGGGCCGGCGACATCGCAATGTGCTATGCAGATCCTAAAAAGGCCCGGGAAGAATTGGGCTGGGAGGCGCAGCGCGGTCTGGAGGAGATGTGTCAGGATACCTGGCGATGGCAATCAAATAATCCCAATGGTTATCGATAAAAGAGGAAATATATGAGACCACAAATACAAATAAAAGGGAAACTGAAACTGTATATGCAATGGCCGGCGTTTATGTCCCTGCTGCTGATTGCGATGGATATCTGGATTTATCGGACGGATAAAAAAGCGGGGCTGATGCTGGCTGCTTTTATTGTAGGGTATATCATTATTGCAGTTTTTTTATATCTCTACAATAAATCCTATATCTTTTCAGATTTGGTGGAGTTTGCCGCGCAGTATGGTGTTGTTCAAAACACTTTATTAAGGGAGTTGACGATTCCCTATGCGATTTTGCTGGATGATGGTAAAATCGTATGGGCGAATAATCAATTTATGACCGTGCTTGGCAAGGAGTATCGTCAGGATACGTATTTAAGCAAGTATATCTCTGAACTGAACCGCAGTATATTTCCGCAGGAAGACGGACAATCGGTGGAGCTGCAGGTGGAGTATGACGAGCACATTTATCAGGTGGAAATGACCAGAGTTTCGGTTCAGGGATTCAACGATGCGGAACAGCTGTTGGCGCTGCCGGCTGAAAAGGAATATTTTATTGCCATTTATCTGCGTGATGTAACCGAGTTAAATGAATATGTCAGGAAGCATGAAGAGCAGAAGATGATGGCCGGACTGGTATATATTGATAATTATGATGAAGTAATGGAAAGCGTGGAAGAAGTACGTCAGGCGCTTCTGGTGGCACTGATTGACCGTAAGATCAATCAGTATTTCCGGAATGCCGATGGGATCGTTAAGAAACTGGAAAAGGATAAATACTTTGTAGCGCTGCGGAAACGTTATTTTAAGGAATTGGAAGAAGATAAGTTCTCATTGCTTGAGGAGGTTAAGGATATTAATATCGGCAATGGTATGCCGGCGACCTTGAGTATTGGTCTGGGACTTCATGGTGAATCCTATGCCCAGACGTCCAATTACGCCCGCTCGGCGATTGATCTGGCATTGGCGAGAGGCGGGGATCAGGCGGTTGTAAAAGAGCAGGAAGGGATTACGTACTACGGCGGTAAACGTGAGCAGACGGCTAAAAACACCAGAGTCAAGGCGCGGGTTAAGGCGGAAGCAATGCGTGAGATTATGATGACAAAAGATAAGGTATTCATAATGGGGCACCAGTTGGGCGATATCGATTCATTTGGTGCGGCAATTGGTATTTACCGGGTTGCTCAGGCAATGGATAAAAAAGCTTATATTATCATCAATGAAATTACTACCTCGATACGCCAGTTCTATGACACCTTTTCTGAGGATTCGGCGTATCCTCAGGATTTGTTTATTACCTCACGGGATGTCGATAATCTGGTGGATGACAATATGATGGTAGTCGTTGTGGACACCAATAAGCCGGAGATGACCGAGTGTGACCGGCTGCTGAATATGACCAAGACCATTGTGGTACTGGATCACCATCGTCAAAGCAGCACTCCGATTGAGAATACAGTGCTTTCTTATATTGAGCCCTATGCATCATCGACGTGTGAGATGGTTGCGGAAGTAGTGCAGTATATTGAAGAGGATATTAAGCTTTCACGGATAGAAGCCAGTTGTATGTATGCCGGAATTATGATCGATACCAATAACTTTACGGTTCGAACCGGAGTAAGAACCTTTGAAGCGGCAGCCTATTTGCGGCGGAACGGAGCAGATCTGACCTATGTACGGAAGTTATTCCGTGATGATATGGAAGCTTATAAGGCGAAAGCGGAGATTATCGGACATGTTGAAATGTACCGTGAAGAATTTGCGATTGCATCCAGTGAGGAACTGGATATTGACAGTCCGACTATTATCGGCGCGCAGGTGGCAAACGAACTGCTTAACATTGAGGGTGTACGGGCATCATTTGTATTGACGGTTTATAAGGATCGGATCTATGTTAGTGCCCGTTCAATCGACGAAATCAATGTTCAGATTATCATGGAACAACTTGGTGGCGGCGGACATATGAATAGCGCCGGAGCCCAATTTGATTATTCTGATCTTTCGCGTGCAGTCAGGACTTTAAAAGAGACAATCGATGAAATGTTAATAAAAGGAGATATTTAAGCATGAAAGTGATATTGTTAGAGGATGTAAAATCGCTTGGCAAGAAAGGCGAGATTGTTAATGTTAACGATGGCTATGCCAGGAACTTTATCTTGCCTAAAAAGCTAGGGATGGAAGCGACCGGCAAGAATCTAAACGACCTGAAACTCAAGAAAGCCCATCAGGATAAGTTGTCGCAAGAACAGTATGAAGCAGCCGCTGCTCTTAAGAGTGAGATCGAGGCAGGTCAAATTACGCTTGCCATTAAAACTGGAGAAGGCGGCCGTGCTTTCGGCTCAATCGCAGCTAAGGAAATTGCTGAGGCAGTGAAAGACCAAATGGGCTATGATATTGATAAGAAAAAAGTCCAGTTAAAAGAAACATTAAAAACATTAGGAACCCATACCGTACTGGTAAAACTACACCCGAAAGTAACAGCTGACCTTAAGGTAGTTGTGAACGAAGCTTAGAGAGGATCATGCAGCATGGATGAAGCGCTCATTAAAAGGGTGATGCCCCACAGCATCGAAGCTGAACAGTCGGTAGTTGGTGCGATGCTAATGGATAAGGATGCTATTATGGTAGCAGCGGAGCTTATCAGCGGGGCGGATTTTTACCAGTCGGCATACGGGATTGTTTTCGATGCAATTGTGGAATTGTTTAATGAAGGCAAACCGGCGGACTTGATCACTTTGCAGCAGCGGCTGCGGGAAAAAGACGTACCGGAAGAGGTAAGCAGCCTGGAATATGCAAGAGAATTGCTGGCAGCAGTGCCAACCTCAGCCAATGTGAAATATTACGCAGAGATTGTTGCTGAAAAAGCAGTTTTCCGTAAAATGATCAAACTCAATGAAGAAACTGCGAATACCTGTTATCAAGGGAATGAACCGTTAGAGGCGGTACTTGAAACCACCGAAAAAAGGGTATTTGAATTGGTGCAGAATCGTAATGCAGGTGATTACGTGCCGATTCGGGATGTGGTTTTAAATGCCCTGGAAAGTATTGAAAAAGCATCTAAAACAAAAGGAACGGTAACCGGACTTCCGACCGGGTTTATCGATCTGGATTATAAAATGTCGGGACTGCAGCCTTCGGATCTGATTTTGGTGGCGGCCCGGCCGTCAATGGGTAAAACAGCATTTGTCTTAAACATTGCCCAGCATGTTGCCTTTCATGATAACCAGGCGGCAATCATTTTTAGTTTGGAAATGTCCAAGGAGCAGCTGGTGAATCGTCTGTTTGCGCTGGAATCACAGGTGGATTCACAATCCATCCGAACCGGAAATCTGAAAGATGCGGATTGGGAAAAATTGATTGAAACGGCGGGCATCGTCGGTAAATCGAAGTTAATTATTGACGACACTCCGGGGATTTCCATTTCCGAGATGCGCTCCAAGTGCCGTAAGTATAAAATGGAACATGGCATCGATGTGATTATTATCGATTACCTCCAGCTGATGTCGGCCAGTGTTGGCAGCCGCACCGATTCACGGCAGCAGGAGATATCCGACATATCCCGGGCGCTCAAGGGTCTGGCGAGAGAGCTGTCGGTTCCGGTAATTGCCCTGTCCCAGCTCAGCCGGGCAGTAGAACAGCGACCGGATCACCGGCCGATGCTATCTGACCTGCGGGAGTCCGGTGCAATCGAGCAGGATGCCGATGTGGTAATGTTTATCTATCGCGACGATTATTACAATAAAGATACTGAAACGCCGAATCAGGCGGAGATTATTATCGCCAAACAGAGAAACGGCCCGATTGGAACCGTGTACCTGACCTGGCTGCCGAATTACACCAAGTTTGCTAACTCTACCAGAGAGAATAACTAAACGAAAACAGCGCTGCGTAATGTTCACCGAAACTTACGCAGCGCTGTTTTAGTATAAAAAGTTCTTTGTGGATTTGGCGTCCAGGTTGTCCTGGTCAACCCACATATATCCGGAATCAACAACTGCTTCGTTTCCCAGGCCCAAATCAGCTCTGGCAGCGGCTATAATTGCAGCATAACCCATTCCATATGGGTTGGCAATGATCAACCCGGCCAGATCACCATTTTCTAAAGATTCTAATTGTTCGGTTCCGTCTTCAAATCCAACGATCTGAAAGGAGCTTTTGGCGGCTGCCTGTACGGCTGCCAGAACAGTCTGGGTGGTATCCCCATCGGTAGTTAAGCAGCCTTTCGCATTCGGATTCTGCTCCAGAATATATTGAAAGACTTCTTCATCGGTAATATCATCAGCCTCTGCCAGCTCGGTTTGAGGTTCGGGTGCTGGTGCCGGCGGGTCTTCAACGTCACCCGCGGGAAGGGTACTCTGGGCGTCCGAGTTTCGGGCATCGGCGACCTGCTGGCGGATCTCATCCAGCTGATCAAGATAGTATACATTCGTCAAGGTTACATCGGGGTGTTCATTTTCAATTTGCTCGGAAAAACTATTGGCTCTTTCTGTCGCTGCGGCGGAATGGGAATCATGGACAAAAAGTAGAACCTCGCCGCGCTCATCAATAGCATTACAGAGCTTTGATGCCGCCGTTTTCGCAGAATCGGTGTCATTGGTCGAGATCATCGATTGAATGGCTTCATACTCACTGACTGATTCAAAAGCAATGATCGGGATATCATTTTCGGCGGCCAGGTCAAACTGAACTTCACAGGCTTTAGAATCAACGATGGCGATGGCAACGGCATCAGGATAAAGCGCTAATTCTTCATCTAAAATATTTACCTGCTCATCAACACTGTCCTTTGTGCTGGGAGCGCTGTAGGTCATTTTGACTTTATCATCACCTGTATAACCCAGATTCTCATTTATATCATCGATGGCCTGCTGTGCACCGCGTTCCAGAGCCTTCCAGAACTCCCCGCTGCCCGAGCGGCCAATCAATGAAATATATGAACCGGTTTCCAGATCTAAACCATCTACGTTTCCATAAGCCGCAGGCTGGATCGCATCCAGATTACTCTGGTTTTCATTTTCATCGGTTTTTGCGGGAGTATTATTGTTATTGCTTTCCTGGCTGCCGGGGCTAGTGCAGGCGCTGAATAGAAGAACAGCAGATAAAATACAAGCGATGACTTTGATGTTTCTTTTCATATTATTTCTCCTAAATATAATGCGTATATCACTATCAAATACTATACACTAAAATGAAATGAAATGGGTGAAAACTTTCAAAAGTTTTTCTTAAAATTTCACCTTATTTTGTATTTATATTAGAGCAAAACTTGAATATTTAAAGCGTTTGTATTAGAATGAAGTTATCTTGGAAAAGGAGGAATACAATTATGTCACATGTAATTACTGAAGAATGTGTAAGCTGCGGTGCATGCGAATCAGAATGTCCAATCGGAGCAATTTCACAGGGAGATGACCGTTATCAGATTGATGCTGATTCCTGTGTAGATTGCGGAGCTTGTGCTTCTGCCTGTCCCACGGGCGCTATTGTAGCGGAATAAGGTCAGTACATTAGTAAGG
>Ga0153999_1001042_pt1 | contig 11358 bp, 11 predicted proteins | sample TSNC083MetaG_FD_104675 | JGI IMG/M metagenome (GOLD analysis project Ga0153999, IMG submission 104675) | Attine ant fungus gardens microbial communities from North Carolina, USA - TSNC083 MetaG | ecosystem: Host-associated > Fungi > Mycelium > Unclassified | place: USA: North Carolina, Lumber... | reverse complement strand
ACAGAATCTCAATGGACAGAAGTTCATGAACTGGCCGATGCCAAATATCGCAATGACGAATGGAATCTAAGACGTTTTAAGGAGCGTGTGCATCATGGTTAAAGAGAAAAAGGAAGAATACGTACGCAAGCCCGAATGGCTTAAGATCAAGATCAACACAACCAAGTCATTTACCGGCCTAAAGAAATTAATGCGCGAAAAGAAACTAAATACTGTATGTGAAGAAGCACGTTGTCCGAACATTCATGAGTGCTGGTCCGAACGCCAAACTGCTACTTTCATGATTCTTGGAAGTGTTTGCACACGTGGATGTCGTTTCTGTGCAGTTGCTACAGGGATGCCAAATGAACTGGATTGGGGAGAGCCGGAACGCGTAGCTGACTCCGTTGAAATTATGGGGCTGCGCCATACAGTAGTTACATCTGTAGCCCGTGATGATCTTGCTGATGGCGGTGCTTCCGTATTTGCTGAAACAGTGCGTGCTATTCGCCGTAAGAATCCAGCAACAACTGTTGAGATCCTTCCTTCTGATATGAAAGGTGATTATCAGAGCCTCCATACACTTATGAGTGGGAAGCCTGATATCTTCAACCACAATATTGAAACGGTCCGTCGTCTAACGAAGAGAGTCCGTGCGATTGCTATGTATGATCGTTCGCTTGAATTGTTACGTCGCGTTAAAGAGATTGCTCCTGATGTCCCAACTAAATCAAGCATGATGCTTGGCCTTGGCGAGACTAAGGAAGAAATTTTGGAAACAATGGATGACCTTCTAGCAAACAACGTCGATATTCTAGCACTTGGTCAGTACTTGCAGCCAACGAAGAAACACTTGAACGTTGAGCGTTACTACCATCCAGATGAATTCGCTGAACTAAAACAGATTGCACTTGAGAAAGGCTTCAGACATTGTGAAGCAGGCCCACTAGTCCGCTCTTCTTATCATGCGGATGAACAAGTAAATGCCGCTTCCGCTCAGCGCCGCATCAAGTATATGAAAGGCATGGAAGAACAAGAGAACAAAGAAGTTGAATTCTCTCTCGTCGACATGCTTCAAGGAACATAAAACATAAACTCAAAAAGACCTTACGCTAATTTAAGCGTAAGGTCTTTTTGCATTCACACGCAAATCGGGTAAACTGAATATGTAACCATAAGGAGGTCACCCTATGAAATCATTCAACCAACTCCATTCAATAGAAGAGACAGATCAATTCATTGCAAAAAATCCGCTTTCCTTCCTATATATAACGCAGCCAAACTGTAGCGTTTGTCATGGCCTATGGCCGCAAGTACAAAATTTACTAGAGCAATTCCCACAGATTTCACTTGCTCGTATTGATGCTGGTGAGGTTGAAGCTATCGCCGGGCGCTTCTCTATTTTCGCAGCTCCGGTATTGCTTCTTCTTATTGAAGGCAAAGAATATATCCGGAAAGCACGCATAGTACATCTGGATGAACTTGAACAGGAGATTAGTAGAATTCTGGATGTGATGAATTCCTAATTAAAGAAAACCTGATGCACTAAATGGACATCAGGTTTTTTCCTATTTTACTTTACTTTGAATCCATCAATACTTAATGAGTATTCCTGAAAATCAATTATATCCTTAGGCATTACTACACCATGCCAACGTAGTTTGCCGTCCTTCTCATCTGCAATTAAAACTTGTGGCAAACCTTTAAGTGACCTGTTCATATCAACTATTTCAGCTGATAATGCAGATGCCATAATGAGTTTACCGTCTTGTATGCTCACCTGCAAAGAATCGAATCTTTCATTACTCAAGCCCTCAGGCCACTCTATTTCATAGTTTTGTAGATTTTTCTTCTGGTCGAGATCATAAACCTGCACTTTTATCTTGCCTTTAACACGCTTGATAGCATATAGCTTATTTCCATCTACAGTAGCAGGTATCATTTTATTTTCTAAAACAGCCGAACCGATTTCCTGTTTTACACCTGTCTCCATATTTATGTCAATATATTTACGGCTGATTTCTTTAGAGATGAAGTCCTCTTCATCAACTTCTTGTTCCTCCATTGTAACGACAGCGAAAACAAAATGCTTAGCCGACGCAATGGGATTTTCCGATTTAGTATACATTATTTGTGTAGAACGTGAATTTCTAGAAGCTACAATCGAACTTGCAGAGTTAGTAGACATCCTTTGCGTAGAACGTATTGGATTTTCATTATCACCTTTGTATAATTCTGTGACATCTGTTAGCTTCTTTGCTTTCATGTCTACCGTGAACAAAACAATGTCTTCCTTATCAAAATGTTGAAGGCTTGCCATAACCCTCATTTCATTACCAAAGATTTGCACATCTATAACATTTGCAAAATCAGCGCTTACAAGTTTTTTGGGAATCCCTGGCTCAAAGTCAGTGATTTCCCCATTTTTCTTATCTAGAATTGATATTTTTATCCTCGGTTTCTCTTCTTCTATAACGATATCAGCATATCCGAGTTGATTATTATCTTCGTAATACGCATTAGACCCATACAAATCTTTTTTTCTAAAAAAACTGCCATACTTCTTTTTTAATTCTTCAACTTCTGGTTGATCAGAATTAAAACCTTCATTAAATATGCTATCTTTTTGATACTTAGACTCTTTATCGTCGATTAGAGTACTACGGGATAAACCACCCTTTTGAATGTTCGAACTATAAAGATATCCGTATGCTTCAACATTTTCATCCATAGATCCTGCAGTTTTCTTTACGACAAACTGTGGCAAATTTTGATTTGCTTTGGCTGTTCCTATATAGAACATACTGATGATAATGACAGTTATAGCTGTAAAAACAATTGTCCCCGTGTATTTCCTCATGTTACCCCTCCTCTAGACTGTTATTTTTCGTTTCAGCAAATAGTTACTAAGCGTAATTCCACAAATAGTGACGACTAGTCCACTTACAATTAAAGCCCACACTTCCTCTTTATGGTAAAAATATCCTTCTGTTAAATTTTGAATGAATAACGGAATAAAGAAAACAACTCCCGCAACAACGCAATAAAGGATTGCAATCACAATACCACGCAGTCGGAAACTCCGTTCAAGCAATACTGCTGTAAATAGTGTCACAAGCAACATGGCTCCAACTCCATAACTAAGGAAAAATTGTTCAAGTGTTGGTGGAAGTATAACCGTTAATGGAGATCCATCAATTAAGTTTAGAAAATCCAAATTCGAATTATAATCTCTAGGAACTATGGCGCCGATAATCCAATGCTCCACCTGTAAGAGTAATACTTGCACCGCTACCAGACCAAAAATGAACAGAAACATCGCTACAGCCTTTGAATAGAATAAATTCATCCTATTTGTCGGCAACATTAGTAATCTATAGATAAAGGAGCTTTTTCCAAACCAATCTCGGTACCAAATAAAGAACATGTAAATAATCAGTGGAATTGCTCCCACCATAAGCGTCATGTAGAATAAATTATTGTTCATTATGTTACCAATACTCATCTTACCCATTTTCCCTAATATTTCGAATGATGATTTACCTTGTGCAAGCATCCGGTTAATATCACTCGCATACATATTTACGATTATTAGAGCGATTAAAAGCTGTGCAACCGCAATGATAGCTATGAGACCCATATATAATTTGCTAAAACGTTTCAATTCAAAGTGGACAAGTTTCAGGAAATTGTTCATTGGTTGTATACCTCCCTCATCACGTCAACAACGGATTTCCCTTCCTGTTCACGCATATCCTCTGTTTGGAACTCTTTTAATACCTTGCCACCATCAAGCAAGACAGCTTTATCAATTAGATGCTCAATTTCATTCAATTCGTGTGTTGTGATGATTACACCACGATTCTCAACAAGATGACTTGTAAATACATCAGCTATCTGTTCCCTGCTGAAAATATCAATTCCTGAAAACGGTTCGTCCATTAATAGATAATCAACATCCAGAGCAAGTCCGAGTAACATATTTACTTTCGCTGTATTTCCCTTAGACAGATGACTGATCCGATCGCTTCCCTGCAGCTTGAAAAATTTCAATAATTCCTCAGCTCTTTCTGCATTCCAACAACTGTAGAAGTCCTTCATGAAATCAAGTGCTTCAAAGATACGCATCGATGGCAACATCGTGATTGTGTCAGGTATATAGGTTATTTTTTCGTATGCATGTTTGTCTAGATGTTTCCCGTCGATAAGAACTTCTCCTGAACGAAACGGTGTTAAGCCCATGATTGATTTTAAAATCGTTGTTTTCCCAGTACCATTAATACCGATCAGACACGTAATTTCACCTTTTGCAGCTGTAAACGAAACACCATTCAGCACGCTTTTGAAACCATATCTCTTTTTAATATCACGTACTTCAATCATCTCGATCTCCCTCCCCTTTAATTATTTTGCTTCATAATTCGTTTTTACGAGCTGAACACATTCGTCGAGCGGTACATTAATCTCATGCATGGAACCAATGAATGCCTGAACAGCTTCAAGTATGATACCGTGTCGCATTCCCTCAATAAGCGCTTTATCCTGCGTTACCTTGCTTGGCTGGTTACTCTCTGTATAAATCAAACCTTCCTCCTCCATTTCCTTGTATGCCCTTTGAGCCGTATTTGGATTAATTCTCAAATCACTTGCGAGTTCTCTTCTTGACGGAATTTGTTGTCCTGGAGCCAATTCTCCCTTTGCAATGAGTTGTTTAAAATGATGAACAACTTGTACATAGACAGCATCCCGTTTATTAAAAGCAATTTTCAAAACCCGCACCTCCTTCTTCACTTGTATTAAACAGTTAATACACCCATTCCAAAAAAATATGTTTTTTCATGGTGTATTAAGCTAGCAATACACCTCTTGTTTGTATTATATGTGTAATACACTTGGAATGTCAACGCATTTTTTCCAAAGAATAGAAAAAGAGCAAGATCGTCTTATAAGACAATCTCGCTCTGCAATATTACTTCTCTTCATTTTTGTTGAAATTCACAACTGGCTGTTTATCAGTGTGTAATGCCTTATCAATGAATTCATCACTTACATGCAAGTGTTCCTTTAAGAATTCTGGCGGTGTCTGAGCCATCCACTGATTAAGTGAAATATCTTCGAAACGGTCACTTTTGAACATTTCTAAGAATCGTAATGGTGTGTCACCAGTGTTCTGGACATAATGACCAAACGCAAATGGCACATAGCCAACGTCACCTTCTTGATAATCAAACGTGCGGGCATGACCTTCTGCACCGAAAACTGTCATACGTGCCTGACCAGAAAGATAGAATTGCCATTCTGCCTGGTTAGGATGCCAATGCAATTCACGTATGCCACCCGGTTCGACTTCAACCAACGCAGATGCAATCGTTTTGGAAGCCTTAAAGTTAGAGGAATCTGCAATCCAAGCCTTGCCCCCCTGAGATTCTATCGGCTTCTGATCCGTCAATCGGAAGCTAAATGGATTTGGCACTGGTTCATTAAGGTTTTTCGGTTTTTCTTCATCAATTGAACCTGGTACTCTTCCTTGGTACATATATAATTCACCATCTGGAATATTGTCAAAAGCACTCTCAGGAACACCGAAGTTTGCAGCAAGCACATCTTTCGGAGTATGAGCAAACCAATCGGCTATTGAAAAAGTACTGTTCTCCGAGAACGAGCCATCATCGAAAACAAGCAGAAATTCCGCTCCTTCCTCTAACCCCACAATAGAATGTGGGATACCAGATGGGAAATACCATAAGTCTCCTTGACCAACATCATCAATGAAACTACGCCCTTCTGCATCAATTGCTGTAATACGTGCACGACCGTTAATCATGTACGCCCATTCTGCTTCTTTATGCCAGTGTAATTCACGCACACCACCTGGCTTCAAACGCATATTTACAGAAGCTAATGTATCTGAAACTGGAAGTTCTCGTTCCGTCACTTCTCTTGACCAACCACCCGGCTGAATACGAACGTGAGTATCTGCGAAGGCAAATTTTAAATTTGTCACAGTACCTGAATCTGTTTCCGGTGGAACAATCATATCCGGATTCTGCAATTCCCTTGGCAAATTGCGTGGCCCATTCATTGTTCCTCCTTCATCTCCTCTGATTGGTTGTGGTCTAGCATGTTCGTTGAAAGCATCTCTGTTTGTAGCCATTTATAAATCCCCTTCCTATTTAATTCTATAATAGACTCTTCCACTACTTATCCATATTTAAACTTAATATCCTATTGCTAGGCCACCTGCACGTGGATCGGCCGCAGCTTCAATATGATCATCGTAAATCTGCATCGCTTGAGCATGCCCAGCCAAGTCGCTGTAATTGTCTACAAGGCTTACGTTCACATGCCCTAATTCTTCAAGTTCTTTGACAAGGTCCTCGCTGTATCTGCCTTCAAGACGGAGCCCTTTATATGGGTCGCCCCATGAACGTCCTAGCAGCCATCTTGGTTCATCCATCGCTAGCTGTACATTATAGCCTTGATCAACTACGCGTGAAATGATCGTTGCCTGAGTTTGGGGTTCACCATCGCCTCCCATTGCACCTACAATGAGTTCCGGCTGATCATCTTTAAATACCATAGAACAAGTCAAAGTGTGGGCCGGACGTTTACGTGGTTTTAATTCATCTCTGCTTTCCGGACTAAGAGAGAAATAAGCTCCTCTATTTTGCAAAAGCAAGCCAGTATCACCTGCAACAAGTCCTGATCCCCATTCCCAATATAAACTCTGAATTACCGCTACAGCATTCCCTTCTTCGTCTACCGCACAGCTAAATGTCGTGTCACCCTTCTTCGCCATACCGACTTCAGGCGATCCCAGAGACTTATCTGCTACCCGTTTTGCTCGCTGAGCAAGATATTCTTTGCTAAGCAGCTGTTCTATAGGAACTTTATTGAAATCAGGATCATCCAAATACTGGTCACGATCCTTAAAGGCAATATCGGTAGCTCTTGTAAACACATCGATGAATGAAGCTTGGTCTTCACGCCAATTAGATGAATCAAAGTTATTCAACATACCAAGAATCTGCAACGTTGCCATCCCATCTGAATTCGGTGGTGGTGCAATTACTGTACGACCTCGGTATTCCACTTCTGCTGGCTCCACCCATTTCGATTCATGCTCCTCAAAATCGGCCTTTTCCAAAAAACCACCATTACTCTTTAAGAAATTACAAATCTGATCCGCTATTTCTCCTTTATAAAAAGCATCCCGACCACCATCTGCAATCTGTTGAAGTGTTTCTCCAAGTTGCTCATTTTTCATGAATTCCTTTTCTATATAAGGAGCTATGCCATCCTTCAAATATGTCTTAGCAGTTGATTCATACTGTCTGAGCAAGTCCAGCTTCATTTCCGAGAATTTTGCTAATGATCGACTTACTGGAAAGCCCTCCTTAGCCAAATCAATGGCAGGCTCCAAGCATTCCGAGAAAGGAAGCTTACCGAATCGCTTATTTGCTTGATACCATCCATCAACTGCCCCTGGCACAGTAATTGCAGCTCGTGGACCTCGCGAATTAATCGCATCCTGTCCTTTATAATTATCTACACTAACATTGCATGCCGAGCGTCCACTCGCATTTAATGCGTAGCGTTTTTTCGTCTTTGCATCATAAATGAGCCAGAAAGAGTCTCCTCCAGCCCCTGTCATATGTGGAAAGACGACACCTAATGCAGAGTTAACTGCAACCATGGCATCTACAGCATTACCTCCATTTCGCAGAATATTGTATCCTGCCATGGAAGCAAGACCGTTCGGGGAAGCAACGGCCGCTTTACGGGCTATAAAAGGACTTCCGAAGCGTGGATCCGTCGTTTCTCTCATACTTTTCTTACTTGAATGCTCTGTTGCCATATTGCAATCTCCTCCTATTTTATTTCCACTGAAATATTTTGTAATTATTCTGTCATTTACTACTATATCTGTGTACCCGCCTCTCAAGGCATAAAACCCCTTTTTCCAATTGGAATTAAGAATTTTCAGGTTTTACATACAATTCATCCTCCGTTCATAAACCTTCCATATAATGCAACGAAAACTGTTTAAAAGGAGAATTTACATGAATAACCGTTATTCTGCATACTTGATACGTTTTTCTGCTGTTTTTGCTTTAATTGGTGCATTTCTCGGTTCCCATATGGCTGGTTCAGGAGGTTATCAATTCAAGACAATTCACGCACATATTCTAGTTGTTGGCTGGCTTTCACTTTTCTCTTGGGCGGTTTATTACAAATTGTTTTTCACAGGCAAAAGTGTACTTGCCCTCTTGCACACTTGGACTGCAATAATTGGTTCAATCGGCTTGACATTAGGAATGTGGCTGTACTATTTGAATCCATTAGAAATGACAAAAAGTATAATAACTGTTGTGTTTATAGTTGGTGGTTCAACAATGCTTCTCAGTTTCCTTCTCTTTGCAATACTTGTCTTCATACCAACATCCAATAAGAAAATGTAATGTTCAACTGATTCGAGTGCATATTTAGCCCTTCTCTGTCCAAAATAGTAGTGATTACATTCAAGGAGGATATGCAAATATGCAGAACCAAAATCAGCAACAGACAAACATGACTACTTCCCATCAGGTACCACAGCAATTCACTCATGGCGGTCACGAAATTTTCGATGCCAATGAAGCAATTAGAACACTCGTAGGTGGCATGGAACAATGTCTGTTATACGAACAGCATGTCCAAGATCCAGAATTGAAAGCAATCATGCAACGTCATAAAGCATTTAACACGCAGCTCTACAATACGGTTTTGGAAACATTTAAAACAGGACAGAAACCATCCGTTTCTACACAGGTTTATAAAATGGATCCAAGTACAGACAACATTTCTATTTACGGAACGAAACCTGGACAACCAAAAGCACCAGCCGCTTCTGTACAAGAATTAGATGACAAATGTATTTCAGGCTTCGTGCTTGGAAATATAAAAGCAGCAGTCTCCGCATTTGCAGTTTCAGCTCTTGAAGTAACCAATCCAATTCTGCGTCGTATATTTGCAGACAGTGTTCCAAACCTCATTGAAGAAGCTTTTGAACTATACTTGTACCAAAACAAAAAAGGATATTACCAAGTCCCACAACTCAAAGATCAGGACATGGCTAACATCCTAAACACCTACGCTCCGATTCAAAATATGACGCATTAAGAACAAAGCCTGAAGCGACTACTCATGCATAATTTCATGAGCCTTTCTAGCATAGTTTTTGAAGCAATTTAAAAACTCATGAATCAGCTTAAAATGAAAGCGAAAAACCTTCCTCATACTTTAAAAAGAATGAGGAAGGTTTTTCTATACATATTTGATTCACTTGCTTTATATATATAAATTATGTAAAATAAATACTTAGCGTACGAATTGCTATAGTAATTTGACGAGGTGAATAATATGAAGAAAATGCTTTCTTCCAAGATGGGATTCTTTGCTGTAGCAGTTATTCTGCTGTGGATTAAGTCTTATTTCGTCTATTTATTCGAGTTTAATCTCGATATCAAGAATGGCATGCAGCAGTTTCTGCTATTCTTTAATCCACTGAGTTCAGCGCTAATTTTCCTCGGTATTGCCTTTTTCGCAAAGGGAAAACGCGCAGGAATCTGGATGATTGCAATACAAGCGTTTATGAGCTTCCTGCTCTACGCCAATGTTGTTTTTTACCGCTTCAATTCTGATTTCATCACATTGCCGACTTTGACACAAACAAGCAACTTTGGCAGCCTTGGTGGAAGCATTGCTAACCTGGTGGAATGGCACGATCTTCTATACGCACTCGATTTGATAATTTTGATCGTATTGTTCGTACGCACACGCCATTCATGGTCCCCAGAACGCATGCAATTCCGCAAGCCGCTTTTGCTTTTGACTACAGGTGCAATTGCCTTCACAATCAACCTTAGCTTGGCAGAAATCGATCGACCACAATTGCTTAAAAGAACATTTGACCGTAACTATATTGTAAAATATCTTGGTGCATACAACTTTACAATCTATGATGCAATCCAGAATCTTCAGTCCTCAACACAGCGTGTACTTGCTGATTCCAGCGACATTACTGAAGTTGAGAACTACACGAAGAATAAATATGCTGAACCGAATCCAGAATATTTCGGGAAGGCAAAAGGCAAGAACATCATCAAGATTCATCTTGAGTCATTCCAATCATTCCTGATTGACTACAAGTTGCATGGCGAAGAAGTTACACCATTTTTGAATTCACTTGTTCACGATCAGAAGAAGAATTTCACATATTATGATAATTTCTTCCATCAAACAGAACAAGGGAAAACTGCGGATGCTGAGTTCATCATGGACAACTCGCTTTACGGGCTACCACAGGGTGCTGCATTCGTTACAAAAGGAAACAACACATACCAGTCACTTCCTGCAATCCTTCACCAGAGAGAAGGATATACGACTGCTGTATTCCACGGTGATAACAAATCGTTCTGGAATCGTGACGAGGTATACAAACGTCTTGGAATCGATGAATTCTATGATTCTTCCTTCTATGATATGAGTGAAGATAATGTCATTAACTATGGCTTAAAAGACAAACCTTTCTTTAAAGAATCTGTTCCATTGATGAAATCAATGAAAAAACCATTCTATGCCCATATGATGACTTTAACAAATCACCATCCATACCTTATTAACGAAGACGAAGCTACAATTGCTCCTGCTGAAACTGGAGATCCTTCGGTAGATCGTTATTTCCAAACAGCACGTTATATGGATGAATCTCTTAAAGACTTCTTTGCAGATTTAAAAGAACAAGGATTATATGATGACTCTGTTATTCTATTGTACGGAGACCATTACGGTATTTCCGACAATCACAAACGTGCTATGTCCGAGATTCTAGGAGAAGAGATTACCGACTTTAAACAAGCGCAACTTCAACGGGTACCATTAATGATTAAGGTTCCTGGTATTGAAGGAAAAGGAACTGTACATGAGTACGGCGGACAAATGGATGTCATGCCTACCCTGCTTCATTTGCAAGGTATTGATAATAAAGACTACCTGCAGTTTGGAACAGACCTGTTCTCAAAGGATCATAAAGACTATGTTCCTATGCGTAACGGTAACTTCTATACACCTGAGTACAGCTTTGTAAAAGATGTATACTATGACAATAAAACAGGTGAAAAGATCTCTGAACCTACTGAAGAAATGAAGAAACAAAAAGAAGCGATACATCATGAACTCGATCTCTCTGATAAAGTTCTCTACGGTGATTTACTAAGATTCTATAAACCTAACGACTCTTGGAAACCTGTTGATCCAACGAAGTATAAATATGGTAAACAAGCAGAAGACGGTACAGAATAATAAAAACTCCCTTATTTCTTAAGAAATGAGGGAGTT
>Ga0153999_1001041_pt1 | contig 11381 bp, 9 predicted proteins | sample TSNC083MetaG_FD_104675 | JGI IMG/M metagenome (GOLD analysis project Ga0153999, IMG submission 104675) | Attine ant fungus gardens microbial communities from North Carolina, USA - TSNC083 MetaG | ecosystem: Host-associated > Fungi > Mycelium > Unclassified | place: USA: North Carolina, Lumber... | reverse complement strand
TTGTTTAAACCGTTCTACTGTTGTTTGGTTTGTTTTTGTTCTGAATTTCTCAATCCAAAGATGTCTTACCAAAGACTCTTTTTTATTAGAATTTTCAGGGTTTTACATACTGTTCAATCTTCTATTTTCAAGGTTCTGTTTGTGTGTTGGCTTTTTAGCGACAACTCATTTATTTTAGCATAAGTTTTTTCTATTGTCAACACTTTTTCAAATTTTATTTTTTATCTTTTTTTGAAAAGTTGCCCCGTTTTGTAGGGCGAATATTATAATATCAAATGGTTATTTAAAAGTCAACCACTTTTTTAAATTCTTTTTTCGCTCCCTGACAAATCAGGAACCTCAAGAAAAAGCCGGGGTACCCCCCAGCTTTGCATATTAATATTCCCGGTACTCTGCCATATTAAATTTGGCGGTAATACCATCCCCCATTAAATCCTGACAGCAAGCCCCACCATTGCGCCGGTAAAGCCATTGCCCTCCACTCTTTCGTCAGATAGTATTTTCATATCCAGAACTGCGGCCACCGATATATAGGTTTCCCGGTCGGTTGAATAAAAAAACTGCAGCGTGTCCCGGCGGACCTCCGCCTTTAGGCGGGATGGGATATGTCTTTTGGGGCGGTCGCGAGGGCTATGAATCACTTCTGAATACCGATGTCAAGTTCGAGCAGGAAAATATCGCCACGCTTATGCGGCTGGCGGAAGACTACGGCCGCAGGATCGGTTTTTCCGGCGACTTTTTCATCGAAACAAAACCGAAGGAGCCAATGAAACACCAGTACGATTTTGATGCCGCGACTGCGATCGGATTCCTGCGTCAATATGGTCTGGATAAGGATTTTAAGCTCAACATCGAAGCCAACCACGCCACGCTGGCCGGTCATACCTTCCAGCATGAGCTCCGCATTGCCGCCATGAATGGGATGCTGGGAAGTATTGATGCCAATACCGGCGACCTTTTGCTGGGATGGGATACGGATGAGTTCCCCTATGATGTTTACGACACTACGCTCTGCATGTATGAGGTACTGAAAGCAGGCGGACTTAAACTTGGGGGATTCAACTTTGATTCCAAAAACCGGCGTCCCAGCTATACCCCCGAGGATATGTTTGAGGCTTATATTTTGGAGATGGATACCTTTGCGCTGGGACTTATGAAGGCCGATGCACTAATCGCCGACGGACGGCTGGATGAATTTATTAAGAACCGTTATGCCAGCTACGGCAGCGGTATCGGCGCCAAAATACGCGGCGGAAACACTACCTTAGAGGAGCTGGCGGCCTATGCCGCCGATCTGAAAGCGCCTAAAATGCCGGGCAGTGGTAAGCAGGAAGCCCTGCAAAGTATCGTTAATTCTGTCCTTTTTAAATAAAAAGCTGCGCTTAAGGCAAACCGCTCCCGGCGGAGCCCCCTTTTTCAGGAGCTTCACCGGGGCCGGTTCAGTCTGTCCGGTTATGGCTGTTTCGACTCCCGGCGGGCACAGTGAAGCAGTGCTTTCATATATCCGTTACTGTAAGCCCAGGCGGAATCCTCACCGCCCACAGAGCCGCCCCATACCGGAACATGATCCACATGGACCATGCCGTCATAATCCAAACGGACAAACTGCTTCATAATTCCATACATATCACCATAGCCGTCTTCAAGAAGCGTCTCTTCAAAATACGGGACGGTTCCACTGACATTTCTAAAGTGTACCAGCAGCACTTTCTGATTTTCCACAAAATAGCGGATATCCTTGAGAATATTTCCGAACTGTTCCCCGCCTTCCAGCCAGCAGCCGACACACATCTTCATTCCCAGATATGGGCTGTTTCCTGCCAGTTCAAAAGCCCGGCGGTAATCGGCTGCTGATTTAACCAAATTTGTAATACCCAGAAGACAGTCAACCGGAGGATCATTGGGATGAAGGGCAATTTTAATATTAGCTTCTTCACATACCGGCAGAGCCCTGTCCAGGAAATATTTAAAATTATCCCAGATTTCATCCTCCGGATAAAGCCTGGAATGGGAATATGGACGGGCTTTTAGTTCATCGATATCAACAATTCTTCCGACTCCCCCCCTGGTATGCTCACTGACGGCAAACCTGGTGGTCAGAACCCGGTTGGGCTCCCATGTCATATATCCGACCGGGATTCCCGCGTTTCCCAGAATCCGGTTGAAATCGTTATATGCTTCAATTGCCGCATCCCTTCCGGGCAGACCCAAATGAATTTTATCACTTTTATATAGATTTACATTTCCGGCATCCGTAACTGTCAGTCCGAATTTTTTCAGACGTTCCATTAACCGCATCACAGATTCATAATTGCTGTGTTCATTCCGGAAAATAACATAAACATAATCAATTCCCATCTGTTTAATAAATAAAAGCTGTTCATCCGTATAGTCCGAAACCACCTTTGACTGTACCTTGATTCTGTCGCCAAGCATCATATTTCCTCCTGTAATTAACTGCTTAGTTTGTCCAATGAACCGCTTCCGGCGTCCACTGCTCCAAATTGACTTCATAAATACCGCTGTCCTTAAGTTCAGAAACGGCAAATGCCTGATAATATACCACCGCCAACGGTGTAATCATGACATAATCCTGCACCAATGCCTTTGATGCCTGTTTAAGCAAGGCCCTCTTCTCGTCAATTGTTGCTGCTTCCCTGGCGGCAAATAATGGTTTTTCAAATTCCTCCGGCCGCAGCATAATACCGTGGTTTTTAATTCCTTCAGACGAATACAGCCGGATATAATTATTTGTAAAATCCATCTTACCGGCTCCGCGATTGGCAATAAATCCATCAATATCATCTTCCTTCTGCATCGCCGCCAGCGCCGAGCTGTCAACTGTTTCAACCACAGCCCTGATCCCGATCTGCGAAAGAATTGCCTGGAAAGCGGTCGCTGTATCGTTATCACCTGACTTGGTATAAATTTTAGTCTCAAAGCCATCCGGATAGCCTGCCTCGGCCAGCATCTGTTTAGCCAGTTCCAGGTTATATTCGTAAAACTCTGCATCCGGCGCATATGCCCAGGAATCGGTGGTACAAAACAGCGGTGTTGCTTCTCCCATGCCGCCGGAAAGGGCTTTCGCCACACTGTCCCACGAAATTGCATGCATCACTGCCTGACGGACCTTCAAATCACCCATCGGATGCTTTTCGTTCTTGCTGTTCCACATGATATGCTTGATATCAGCACAGTTTGCGTTTTTCTGTCCGATCCGTTCAAAACCGGCCTGGGCTATCATATTGACCATCGCTTCATTTTCAAACTTCAATGCGACGCTGACCTCTTTGTTTATCAGTGCCGACATCATGGTGTTGATGTCACTGATCATATCAATCTGAAGACGGTCGACACGGGGCTGGCCGGTAATCCGGTAATTTTCATTTTTGATATATGTAATCTGATTGTCCATGATAAAGTTTTCCAGCAGGAAGGGGCCGGTTCCCACCGCATGGGTGTTACACCACTCTTCGCCATGTTTCTCATAGGCCTCCCGTGAGCAGATAAAGATATCACCGATTAGGTTATCCCAATTATTGGCCCATTTATCATACTGAATCCGGACGGTTCTCTCATCTACCACTGAGACCCCGGTGGGCGACCCGATCTCACTTGCCTTTCCATTGGCTATGTACTGCCCGATATTCCAGGCTACCGCCCCGGCATCACAAGGGGAACCATCGTGGAAGCTTACATTTTCACGTAGTCTGATCGTAAAGGTAAGCTCATTCTGATCGGAAATAAAATCTTCGGCCAGCCATGGGTAATAAATGCCATCGCTGTCCGCCCGGCCCAGGGATTCCAGCACCGGACGGACACCGAACCGGTCACCGGTAGTCGTTGACCGGGGCATGAAGAAAGTACTTTGCTTCTGCGGAATGGCAATTACTACCGGTTTTCCCTCCGAAATATCCCCGGCACGCTCCGTTTTTAGTGTTTCCGTCTCTCCCGCCGGATCCAATGTGGCTGCAGCCGGGCTGTCCGTAGATGAACCACCGCCGCATCCGGTTGTCATTGCTGCCGCTGCCGCTGTAACTAATGCCAGTGATAACATTTTTTTCCATGACTTCATAGCTTAAAATCCTCCTTTATATGATTGATTTTATAGAAAACAGGCAACCTCGTGCCCTTCGCCAACGTCACGCAGATGTGGTACTTCATTTTGGCAGCGCTTACCGGCCTGGCTGCACCGGTTATGAAACGGGCATCCGGATGGACGGTTAGTAAGACTTGGGACTTCCCCCAGAACCGGCACTCTTTCCCTGGTTTCTTCAATTGCCGGATCCGCTGCCAAAACGGCGCTGAGCAGACTTTTTGTATAAGGATGAAGGGCATTATGATACAGTTCATTGCATTCTGCAATTTCCACAATGCGGCCCAGATACATAACCATAATCCGGTTGCTAATATGCTTAACCACCGCCAGATCGTGGGCAATAAATAAATATGTTATGCCCAGCCGCGACTGCAACTCCTCAAGCAGATTAATGATTTGCGCCTGAATTGAAACATCCAGAGCGGATATCGGCTCATCACAGATTATCAAATCCGGCTCGGAAGACAAGGCTCTGGCAATCCCAATCCGTTGTCTCTGCCCACCGGAAAATTCGTGGGGAACCCGATTTTTAAGAGCCGGATCCAATCCGACAATACGGAACAGTTCATCGACCCGGCGATCATATTCCGGTCTGTTATTTATAAGCTTATGCAGCAGCAGGGACTCGCCGACAATTGATCCCGCCGTCTGCCGGGGATCCAGGGAGGAAAATGGATCCTGAAAGATCATGGCAATCTTCCGTCGGTACGGATATAGCTGTTTATCGTTGAGTCCGGCAATATCCGTACCGCCAAAGATAATTTCGCCCTCCTCCGGCCGGTATACCCGCATGATACAGCGCGCCAGAGTGGTCTTTCCGCAGCCGGATTCACCGACTATGCCCAGTGTCTCCCCCTGCCTGACAGAAAAATTAATATCCTCAATGGCCTTTACTTCGCCTGCCTTTTTCCGCACAATCCCTTTGTAGACCGGAAAATATTTTCTGACATTGCGAACCTTAAGACACACCGTTTCCGCGATTGCTGCCTGTGGCGCTTTGCGGATTTCCCGCGCGTCAATTTCATTTGCTCGATCGGACTTTTCCCGAGCGGTTAAGAGACAGGCGGCATAATGTCCTTCCCCCGCCCTGGAAAGCTCTGGTCTGACACCTGCTTTACAACGATCCAGACGATATTCACACCGATCATAAAACGGGCAGTATGGCGGTCTGGCGGCCGGGTTCGGCGGCAGTCCGTCGATCGGAATTAAAATCCGGTCTTTCGGATCATCCAGCCGCGGAATAGCTCTGAGCAAAGCTCTCGTATAAGGATGCTCCGGTGATGCAAACAGCTTTTTTGTCGGTGCCATTTCCACCACATTACCACAATACATAACATAAATACGCTCTGCAAATCTCGCCGCGATACCCAGATTATGGGTCACAATAACAACGGCCGTATTCGTTTCTTTGGCAATGTCGCGGAGCATTTCCAGCAACTGAGCCTGAGTAGTTACGTCCAGCGCCGTAGTTGCCTCATCAGCGATCAGGATGTCTGGCTCCGAAGCCATTGCCATGGCAATCATAATACGCTGCCGCATACCGCCCGAAAACTGCTGGGGATAATAATCAAAACGCTGCCATGCATCCGGAATATTTACCATCTTCAGCATCTCCACCGCCCGGTGTTTTGCTTCCTCCCGGCTCAACGGCAGATGTTCCATGATATTTTCCTGAATCTGATACCCGATCGTTAAAACCGGATTTAAGGAAGTCATTGGCTCCTGAAAAATCATGCTGACTTTTCCGCCTCTCATGCTTCGCATCTGCGAGCTGCCGGCATTATATTCCAGCATGTTCTTTTCACTGCCCTCAATATAAACCTCGCCCCTGGTCACCTTTCCCGGCGGACTGACAAGCTGCAGCATACTCAGCATCGTTACCGACTTTCCGCTTCCTGATTCTCCGACAACACCAATAATTTCTCCCGGATCAAGATACATCGACACATCGTCAACCGCTTTCACCATCTGCCCGTCGGTTTTAAAGCATGTCTCAATGTTTTTTATTTCCAATAAATGTTTCATTCTGCCGTCTCCCTTCAAATATCTCCCCGAAGCTGCGGATCAAGGGCATCACGGACACCGTCACCAAGAACACTCAGACAGATTACCAGAACCGCCACACAAACCCCCGGTGACAGGGCAAAGACCGGATTCTGTATAAGATACATGCGGCCCTCGCTGACCATACTGCCCCAGGAGGCAGTCGGGGCGCTGATGCCAAGCCCCAGAAAGCTGAGTCCTGCTTCCGCCAGAATGGTCTGTCCAACCTGTTGTGTCATCATTACTATGATCGGTGATATACTGTTGGGAAGGATATGTCTGAACATTAGGCGGAAACTGCCGTTGCCCTGCAGTTTACCGGCCATAATATAATCCGTCTGCTTAATCGTAAGAACCTGCCCGCGCATCATCCGGACATAACCGGCCATCGACGAAATCCCCAGAATAATTGCCAGATTACGAATACCGCTGCCAAAGACTGCGGTCAGAGCCATCGCCAGAATGATCTGCGGAACGGCTCTGATTGCCTCGGTCATCCGGGTAATAACATCATCTAAAAGACCGCCGAAATATCCCCCTGCCATCCCCAAAAAAGTCCCAATCAGGCAGGCAGTCATGACTGCCAGCACACCGATTATCAGGCTGACCCGGGTGCCATAAATGATCCGGCTTAAAACATCCCTTCCGTAGTTATCCGTGCCCAGCAGATGCAGCTTTCCCGGTTCCTGTAAATATGCTGCAAAGTCTGCATAATTGGGATCATACGGGGACAGCAGGGGCGCAAACACCGCAAAAATAATAAACAAAATCACGACCGCCGCACTGAAACGGACAATTTTCCTGGCCAGCAAGGCCTTTATATACTTCCCTCGGGTTCCTGATCGTCTCATATTTTCACCTTTCTATTCATAACGGATCCGTGGATCAACAACTGCATATAGAATGTCCGTCAGCAGATTGATGACGCAGGATAATAGCGCCGTCACAAGAACACACGCCTGAACAACCGGAATATCCCTTGACTGAATTGCTTTGACAAACAGCGAACCCATGCCGGGTATATTAAAAACCGACTCCACGAACATCGATCCCGCCAGCAACGAACCCAGCCGCATTCCCAAAATGGTAATGACCGGTATCAGGGCATTTTTCAGGGCATGAAGGAAGATAACCTTTTTACCGGCAATTCCCTTACTCCTCGCCGTCCGTATATAATCTTGGCGGATTACCTCCAGCATACTGGAACGGGTCTGTCTTGTGACTGCAGCAATGCCGCCGAGCGCCAGGCAGAACAGCGGCATGACAGACTGCCTGACCGCCGCCACGGGATCTGCGGACAACCACGTAAATCCATAGGAAGGAAGCAGCCCCAGCTTCATAGAAAAGATATACATCACCAGCAATGCAATCCAGAACTGGGGAAGACATGCGGTTACGTTGGCAATTAACGTCACAATGGTATCAGCCTTTTTCCCCCGGTATACGGCACTATTTACACCAAACAGAACGCCGAGCGGAATACTAACCGTAAATGCCGTGAGGGAGAAAAACAGGGTAATCGGCACCCGTTCGCCAAGAACCTCGGCGGTACTTGTATGAAACTGCGTTGACCGTCCCATATCTCCTTTGAGGGTGTCAGACAGCCAGCAAAAATACCTGGTCAGAACCGGCTTATCCAATTTCAATTCCGCAAATACCCGGCTATACTCTTCGGCGGATACCTCTTCACCAAGCATTGCATAAACAGGATCCCCGGGAATAAACGAAACCAGCAGAAAAGTAAAAACTGATATCAAAAAAATAATCAAAAACATCTGTCCCGTACGTTTTGCAATATATGTTTTCATATTTTTATAGCAAATACTTATAATCTGCCGTACTCCCTTCTTTTTGCTTCTTATTTTTTTCCATTTTTTTCATATTTTCATTTTTTTTAATTTTTGATATAATAATTTTACTCCTTTCCATAGATTCGATGTGTAAATTTTATGTTTTACATGAATAATTATATATTTTTTTGTTTGTTTTTGCCAATGACCTTTTCCTATGTTTATAATAAGCATTAGCTATAATTGTTTTTTAAGCAGAAAGGATAAACTATGGATACCCATCATCTGGAATATATATTAGTATTAGAAGAAACCGGAAATATGACCCGTGCCGCTCATAAGCTGTTTATCTCCCAGCCTACTTTGAGCCAGTTTCTGACCAAACAGGAGAAGATGCTTGGCACACCACTGTTTAAGCGCATTGGCGGAGTTTATACCTTGACTCCCGCCGGAAAACTCTATTCCGAATATGCAAGAAAGGTTTTGGCTTTAGAGGAAACCCTGCACCAGGATATTAAGCGTATTTCCAACTCCAGCCGCATTCGGATCTGGACCTCAGCTTCCCGCGGGCTCCAGATGCTCACCTCTATTTTGGGGGATTTCCGTACATATTATCCTTATATCGAGATGATCGTCGCCGACAACAACCTGCCGGCTACCAAAAAGGCCATTGAACAGGGCGAAATTGATATCGGTTTTATCACTGCGAATACTTTGGATCCGTTTAACAAACAGAGTCTGGAATTCAAAAAAGAAGAAGTCGTATTTGCCGTTCCCCGTTCCCATCCCTTCTGCCGGAAAAGCGAAAAAGGAACATCGGGTCATTTAAACAGTTCACAGATTATCAGTCATTTTATGGATACCCCTTTTATCCGTCAGCACAGCGGCTCATGTATCCGGTATTTGATTGATTCGTTTTTTGATAACGAAAACTTTCACCCTGCGATTGCCTGCAGTACCAGCAATGCCCAGACAATTTGTGAAATGGTGGCAAACGGCATTGGCGTGGGATTCTTGCCCCGCGGGTATGTCATCCCCTCTTCCCGGATCTCATATTTTCATCTGGATCCGCCGATGTACCGGATCCATTCGGTCATTTACCGAAAAGATTTAGTCCTGGAAGCTCCGCACCGGCTTTTGTTTGAACTGGCCAGGAATTATGCCAAGGAGAACTGGCAGCATTTGTAAGCGGTAGCTACGCAGATATACGAACAAAAAAATCCGAAGCGCAAGTCCCTAAAGACCGGCTTCGGATCTATTTGAATAATCAACTATTAATTTGCTCCACAGCATTTTTTATATTTCTTGCCGCTGCCGCAGGGACAAGGATCGTTGCGGCCAATTTTCTGTTCCTTCCGAACATAGGGCTCATTATCCGGCATTTCCTCATCATCCCAATCATCTTCATCAAAGAACTCTTCCGGATATCGTTTTTGATATTTTTTATATTTATTAAATAGCTTTTCAAATAATGACCTTTCTTTTCTGGAATTCAGAATATCATTATAAAAATCAGCATTTAATGAAAAAATATCAGGATAATTATTACGCAGATAATGAAGCGCTTTTCTAGTCTCAGCAATACTTTGCAACATGTCCATCTCCATAGCCAGCCGTTCAACCTGGCAGGACGGGCAGTCACAATCTCCAATAATACTTTGCGTATATGAAACAATTACATCTGGTATCTTATCATCCCGCTCCAGGTCATTTAGCATCTCACGCCGCTGAATTTCCTGCTGCATCATTTGTACCCCTTCCATTTCAGGTACCTGTTCCGAAACAAAATTAAATACCCGAAAATATTCTTCCTGGCAATCAGGTACCGGCGGAACGTTAAATATCTCAGTCAGCAAAGACTTGGCAATTGCTTCTTTCCGTAGTGGTTCTTCAGCCATCTTAGCGGCAATCTGTTCTAAATACTGGTTCAATCCATGCTTATCCCGGTCTTGAATACTGAAAATACTCCCGCAGACCAGTAATGCGGTATTATCCAATCCATGCTCCACTGCGCACTGGAGTCCCACCGACAAGTACTCCCGTGCTTTTTTATGCTGTCCTGCCTCTAAGTGCAGCTTTATAATTGCAACATACAAATCCAGATTGTCCGGTTCCAGCTTTAGTGTCTTATGATATTGCGTCAGCGCTTTCTTATTAAATCCCCGTTCAACATAAGCATCGCCCAGTGCCTTTTGATATGCCATATTATCCGGCTCAAGCTTGACAATCTTTTCATATATTTTGACTGCATTACCAGTATTGTCATTCAAGCTATATGCATCTGCCAGCATACAATTTACAATCAGCAAATCAGGGTACTGGTCGATTATTCTTTTATAAGCATCAATTGCATATTCATATTCTCCGGCAGCCATCATTTGCTGTGCATAATCAAACACTTTACTATACTCTGTTGGAATAGTTTTTATACTGTCATACTCTTTCCGGGAATTCTCATCAAACAATACCTCATAGGCTTTGCGGTATTCTTTAAATTTCTCTGGTTCTTTTTCCGGCGGATATTGGCGGACCATTCCAAAGTATGCCCGCTTAATTTCAGCCTTTGCAGCGGTCTCTGCCACACCCAGAATTTCATAATAATTTTTCACTGCCATATTTTCCACCATTTCCTCTTCTTAATTTGATCTAATCCGCTCAGATAATTAAGGGCGAAGGCATTACTGTGATCCATCTTAAGTGCCGCAACAAAGCAGTCAGCTGCTTTTTCTCTCTGTCCCAAAACCGCATACAAGCAGCCAAGATAGTTCCATTGTCCGATCGTTTTATCCACTGCCGCAAGATATGCGGCCGCCTTTTTATAATCGCCCTGCTCCGCCAGTCCGACGGCCGGTTTCATTTCATCCTGCTTTCTAAGAACTGCTGCCAGCAGCTCCTCCCGCTCATCCGAAAGCTGCCCAAAGCAAAATTCCGTCATTTTATTATTGCCCAGCTGATAATAACATAATCCCGCCAGCTTCCAGGTCTTCTCATCTTCCGGCATCATTCCAAGCGCCAGCGAAGCAAAGCGAAGGGCCGCCGATATATTGGAATTTTCGGCATGATCAAGCGCCCTGGCAAAATAAATATCCAACAGGCTGCTATTCATCATCTTCCTCCAGTTCCAATAAAATATCAACAATCTGATCCTTTAATACCGTCAGCTCATCTTTATCCAGCCCGCGTACCAGTCCCTCTTTCAACTGCCGCAGCAGATCGGAAAGCTCATCCCCATAGTCATTCTCGGCCAACATCCGCTCGGCCCGGCGGATGACCGCAGCAAACTTTCTGGCCATCTTATTTTCTTTCCATTTTGTAATATCAACCTCTTCGATCATTGAACTTTCGGTCGTGGAAATGGAAATTGATGCGTCTTCACCAGTAGAAATAATGGTCGCCCCCACCTGGAGAATTCCGTTCACATCATAGGAAAAGGCAATCTTAATTTTTTC
>Ga0153999_1001040_pt1 | contig 11383 bp, 20 predicted proteins | sample TSNC083MetaG_FD_104675 | JGI IMG/M metagenome (GOLD analysis project Ga0153999, IMG submission 104675) | Attine ant fungus gardens microbial communities from North Carolina, USA - TSNC083 MetaG | ecosystem: Host-associated > Fungi > Mycelium > Unclassified | place: USA: North Carolina, Lumber... | reverse complement strand
TCGTTGGTAGTAATTGTTTCGAGAATCTGTTCCTTTTCTAAACTCTTTTCAAAAGGTCCAACGTTGGCGTTTTTGCAGCCAAGTACGATGGCAAGAATGATAAGAGCCACACCTAATGATGAGCGAATCAGCTTCACCGGCCATTTGGTTACGATACCGGCGCCAATAGCGGCTCCGGCAGCAGCAGCAGCCACCATGGAAACCAAAGTGAGCGGAGTAATTTGAACGAAACTGAAAAAAAGTAATGCTTCAGTTACTACCGGAAAAGTATCGCCGACGTTTAATGTTCCCGGCATTGTTTCGTCAGGACTGGATTTTGTGAACTTAAATCCGGCCTGAGTGGTTGCAAAGCTGCCGATCCCCCAAGTATCTAAAAAGTTGGTGATAAACCCTATAATGGCGAGTGGTACAGCTTTTTTAGAGTTGAAATCTTCCTTGTGTGCGATGCAGTCCTTGACCATATAAACGGCAAAGAAAAGCGTATAGACAGCAAGGACGATTCTTAAAATTGTAACAGCATTCATATTCATCCCTCCAGATATATTTTTTCTTAGTTACAAAATAAAAAATAAGCCAGATATAGTAATGCAGGAAGTATATCCACCCCGATATGAATATATCCTGTTAAAAAAATATCTGAGCTAAATTTATTCTACCAATTTATCGCCCAAAAGTCAATTAAAAAAAGGTGGGAAAGTGTCAAAATTAGAGGGCTACAGAGTGCTTTACTAGAATAAAGTGCAGTCGTGTAAAGCAGGGGCTGACAAGAAGGATTGTATTGAATAAAATACAATATTTCAAAGAAAAGGGTTGAAATGTTTTTTTGTATCTAGTATACTTAGAAAGCTGTGACATTGATAGCGTTGAAGCGTGAGGTTGCTGCATTGCCGAATACATAAGGTTTTGCAGGTTTTCCGCGGAGCGAATGTCTAGTTAGGAAACTGGCGACAAGTCACTGTACGAATCAGGAGAGTCCACTGGAATGTGGAAACGACGTGTGTAAGTCTATGTGACACACACGGGAGAGTGTACAGTCACCGCTTGTCGTACTTAAGTTTAATAGTACGAAAAGGAGGCGACTTTTTTTATGGCAAGTCAAGTAATGAGAATCACATTGAAGGCATATGATCACCAATTGGTAGATGCATATGCGAAGAAAATCATCGAAACTGTTAAGAAGAATGGATCACAGGTGAGCGGTCCGGTACCACTTCCGACAAAAAAAGAAGTGATTACGATTCTAAGAGCGGTACACAAGTACAAGGACTCCAGAGAGCAGTTCGAACAAAGAACTCACAAGCGTTTGATCGATATCATCACCCCGACCCAAAAGACGGTTGATGCACTGTCCAGACTGGAAATGCCGGCTGGTGTTTATATCGACATCAAAATGAAAAGCAAATAAAAACAGTATTCCTATATTTAGGATGAACGCAATTTGCGTTCCGCTGTAGATAACAGGAGGTAATTATAATGAAGAAAGCTATTTTAGCAACCAAAGTCGGAATGACTCAAATCTTCAATGAAGATGGTCTGCTGGTTCCGGTAACCGTACTTCAGGCAGGACCCTGTGTGGTCACTCAGATTAAGACGGTTGAAAATGACGGTTACAGCGCTGTCCAGGTTGGATTTAGTGATAAGAAAGATAAAGTAATCACCAAAGATAAATCCGGCAAGAAAGAAATCGCCCGCAGACATGGTGTCAAAAAAGCGCAGAAAGGGCACTTCGATAAAGCGGGAGTATCCGGCAAGAGATTTATCAAAGAATTCAAGTTTGATAATGCGGACGAATATGAATTGGCACAGGAAATCAAAGCAGATATCTTTGAAGCAGGAGACAAGATTGATGCCACTGCGGTTTCCAAAGGAAAAGGATTCCAGGGCGCGATTAAAAGGCATGGCTTCCACAGAGGTCCGATGACTCATGGTTCCAAGTTCCATCGTCATCAAGGATCAAGCGGTGCCGCATCGGATCCGAGCAAGGTATTCAAAGGAAAGAAGATGCCGGGACACATGGGAAGCAAGAGAATCACGATTCAGAATCTCGAAATTGTACGTGTAGACGCTGAAAACAATCTGTTGTTGGTCAAAGGCGCCGTACCGGGACCGAAGAAGTCTCTGGTTACAATTAAAGAGACGGTGAAAGCAGTTTAAGAGCGTAACTTAAGGAAGGAGGAACACGCAGATGGCAAACGTATCTGTTTATAATATCGAAGGTAAAGAAGTTGGGACAATCGATTTAAGCGATGCAATCTTTGGTGTGGAAGTAAATGAACACCTGATGCATATGGCTGTGGTTGCACAACTTGCTAACAAACGCCAGGGAACTCAGAAAGCGAAAACCCGCGCTGAAGTTCGCGGCGGCGGCAGAAAACCGTGGAGACAAAAAGGAACGGGTCATGCAAGACAAGGCTCAACCAGATCTCCGCAATGGAAAGGCGGCGGGGTAGTATTCGCGCCGGCACCAAGAGATTATACAATCAAGCTGAACAAGAAGGAAAAGAGAGCTGCACTTAAGTCGGCACTTTCGTCCAGAGTAGCAGAGAAAAAATTCCTGGTCATTGATGAAATTAATCTGGATGAAATAAAGACAAAAAATTTCAAGGCAATTTTAAACGGCCTGGAGGTTGCAAAGGCATTGGTTGTATTGGAAGATGATAATAGAAATGCAGTATTATCAGCAAGAAACATTGTGAATGTGAAGACGGCTCGTTCGAATACGATCAACGTGTATGACATTTTGAAATATAACACGGTAATCGCGACGAAAGCGGCCGTGGCAAATATTGAGGAGGTGTACGCATAATGGCAGACTTAAAGTATTATGATGTTATCCTTAAACCGGTAGTAACCGAGAAGAGCATGGGGTATATGGCTGATAAGAAATACACCTTCATCGTTCATACCGAAGCTACCAAATCACAAGTAAAAGAAGCGGTAGAAAAGATGTTCGCCGGAACCAAAGTAAAGAGTGTAAATACCATGAACCTTAATGGCAAGAAAAAGAGACGTGGTAAGACAAGCGGCAGAACAGCGAAAAGCAAGAAAGCGATTGTGCAGTTAACAGCTGACAGCGTGGATATAGAAATCTTTGAAGGGCTGTAAGGCCTGTAACAAATATACGGCGAGAATCCGTGATAAAAAATAAGTAACGAAAGGAGTAACAGTAATGGGAATTAAAAGTTATCGCCCATATACACCTTCCAGAAGGCAAATGACCGGTTCGGATTTTGCAGAGGTAACCAAGGATACCCCGGAAAAATCACTGCTTTCATCAAAAAGCAGAACGGCAGGTCGTAATAATCAGGGTAAAATTACAGTAAGACACCGCGGAGGCGGCGCAAAGAGAAAATATAGAGTCATTGACTTTAAACGGAGAAAAGATGGCATACCGGCAACGGTAGTAGGTATCGAATACGATCCCAACAGAACAGCTAACATTGCACTGCTCAGTTATGCAGACGGCGAGAAAGCATATATCCTTGCTCCGGAAGGGTTAAAAGACGGAATGAAGATAATGAATGGACCGGAAGCGGAAGTTCGCATCGGAAACTGCCTGCCGTTATCAGGTATTCCGGTAGGTACTCAGGTTCATAACATTGAATTGTATCCGGGAAAAGGCGGACAGATGGTTCGCTCGGCAGGAAACGGTGCACAGTTAATGGCGAAAGAAGGAAAATATGCAACATTAAGACTTCCTTCAGGAGAAATGAGAATGGTACCGATCAACTGCAGAGCGTCAATTGGCGTAGTTGGAAACGGCGACCATAACCTTATTAATATCGGTAAAGCAGGCCGCAAACGTCACATGGGATTCCGCCCAACCGTCCGCGGATCGGTAATGAATCCGAATGACCACCCGCATGGCGGCGGTGAAGGCAAGACTGGTATCGGACGTCCGGGACCATCGACACCTTGGGGCAAACCGGCATTGGGTCTTAAGACCAGAAAGAAAAACAAACAGTCTAATAAGATGATCGTTAGAAGAAGAGATGGTAAAGGTATTAAATAGAAGGAGGTTAGAACCTTATGAGTCGTTCGCTTAAAAAAGGGCCATTCGCAGACAAGAGTCTGCTTAAAAAAGTAGAAGCCATGAACGAAGCAGGAGACAAGTCGGTAATCAAGACCTGGTCCCGCCGTTCTACGATTTTCCCGCAGATGGTTGGACATACAATCGCAGTTCATGATGGCAGAAAACATGTTCCGGTATATGTGACCGAAGATATGGTTGGCCATAAGCTGGGTGAGTTCGTGGCAACCAGAACTTACAGAGGACATGGAAAAGACGAAAAGAAATCAAGAATGAAATAATATGAGCTTAGTTTGAAAGGAGGGTATATCCATGGCGAAAGGACATAGATCCAAAATCAAAAGAGAGAGAAACCAAAATGTTGACACCAGACCTTCGGCGAAGTTATCTTATGCCAGAGTTTCGGTTCAGAAAGCATGCTTCGTATTGGATGCTATCAGAGGTAAGGATATACAGACCGCACTTGGAATATTGACTTACAATCCAAGATATGCGTCAAGTATTATAAAGAAACTGCTGGAATCAGCGATTGCTAATGCTGAGATCAACAACAGCTTAAAAGCTGAAGATTTATATATTGAAGAATGTTATGCGAATAAAGGACCGACAATGAAAAGAATCAGACCGAGGGCACAGGGTAGGGCTTATCGAATTGAAAAGAGAATGAGCCATATTACGATCGTGCTTAATGAAAGATAAGGAGGGAAAGAATGGGACAGAAAGTTAATCCTCATGGCTTAAGAGTCGGCATCATCAAGGATTGGGATTCTAAATGGTACGCAGAAAAAGATTTCGCAGATAATTTAGTCGAAGATCATAAAATCAGAACATTTCTGAAAAAGAAATTATACACGGCGGGAATCTCGAAGATCGAAATCGAGAGAGCTTCTGATCGTGTGAAAATAATTGTTTATACTGCAAAACCAGGAGTGGTAATCGGTAAAGGCGGTTCCGAGATTGAAAAGGTAAAAGCAGAACTTCAGCAGTTTATTTCGAAGAAGATTATTGTGGATATCAAAGAAGTCAAGAGACCGGACAAAGATGCACAGTTGGTTGCGGAAAATATTGCGCAGCAATTAGAAAACCGTATTTCATTCAGACGGGCAATGAAATCATGCATGTCAAGAACGATGAAGGCGGGAGCTTATGGTGTGAAGACAGGTGTTTCCGGACGTTTGGGCGGAGCTGATATGGCGCGTACCGAATTCTACAGCGAAGGAACCATTCCGCTTCAGACCTTAAGAGCTGACATTGATTATGGATTCGCTGAAGCCAACACCACATTTGGTAAAGTTGGCGTAAAAGTATGGATTTACAAAGGCGAAATCCTTCCGTCAAAGGCGAAAAAGGAAGGGAGCGATAAATAATGTTAATGCCAAAAAGAGTAAAACGTCGTAAACAATTCCGTGGTTCCATGAAAGGTAAGGCGCTGCGTGGGAATAAGGTTACGTACGGTGAATATGGTCTGGTGGCCACAGAGCCATGCTGGATCACATCCAACCAGATCGAAGCAGCCCGTGTTGCGATGACGCGTTACATCAAACGTGGGGGTAAAGTTTGGATAAAGATATTCCCGGATAAACCGGTTACACATAAGCCTTTAGAAGTGCGTATGGGTAAAGGAAAAGGTAATTTAGAGTATTGGGTAGCAGTTGTAAAACCGGGCCGCGTGATGTTTGAGCTTGCAGGCGTGCCGGAAGAAACCGCGAGAGAGGCGCTGCGTCTGGCAATGCATAAGCTGCCTTGCAAATGCAAAATTGCGTCTCGCGCAGACTTAGAAGGCGGTGATAACAGTGAAAATTAAACAATTCGTAGAAGGTTTAAGAGGAAAATCAGCTGCTGAATTAAATGAAGAATTAGTAGCTGCGAAGAAGGAGCTTTTCAATTTGCGTTTTCAGAATGCAACGAATCAGTTGGATAATACCAGCCGGATCAAAGATGTCAGAAAAAATATTGCCAGAATCCAGACGATGATTACGGAACTGGCGGATAAGGAGTAAAGCGGTGGAAAGAAATTTAAGAAAAACCAGAATGGGTAAAGTTGTTAGCAATAAAATGGAAAAAACTATCGTTGTTGCGGTTGAAGACCATGTAAAGCATCCGCTTTACAAAAAGATCATCAAGAGAACCTATAAATTAAAGGCTCACGATGAGAATAATGACTGCAATATCGGCGATAAAGTAAAAGTTATGGAAACAAGACCGTTGTCTAAGGATAAGAGATGGCGACTTGTGGAAGTTCTGGAAAAAGCAAAATAAGGAGGTTACCTGCATGATACAACAAGAAAGTAGGTTGAAAGTAGCAGATAATACAGGCGCTAAAGAATTACTTTGTATCCGTGTAATGGGCGGTTCAACCAGAAGATACGCTAGTATCGGGGATGTGATCGTTGCGACTGTAAAAGATGCAACACCAGGCGGCGTTGTAAAAAAAGGTGACGTTGTCAAAGCGGTTGTTGTACGTACTGTAAAAGGTGCCCGTCGTAAGGACGGTTCGTATATCAGATTTGATGAAAATGCTGCTGTAATCATAAAAGATGACAAAAACCCGAGAGGAACTCGTATTTTTGGGCCGGTAGCAAGAGAGCTTCGTGAAAAACAATTTATGAAAATTGTTTCCCTGGCTCCGGAAGTATTATAAGGAGGGTGCCAAGATGTCAACTATGAAAATAAAAAAAGGCGATATGGTAAGAATCATCGCTGGCAAAGATAAAGAAAAAGACGGCAAGGTAATTGCTGTAAATAAAAAAGATGGTAAAGTTCTTGTTGAAGGTATCAACATGGTGACGAAACACCAAAAGCCGACTGCAGCTAATCAAAGCGGCGGTATCGTTCATCAGGAAGCTCCGATTGATATTTCAAACGTAATGTATCTCCACAAAGATACGCCGACCAGAGTAGGATTCAAGCTGGATGGAGATAAAAAGGTACGTGTTGCGAAATCAACCGGTGATAGCATCGAATAATTCGGAAAGGAGGTCATCAGGTTTGAGTAGACTTAAAGAAGTATACCAGAATGAAATCATGGACGCCATGACAAAGAAATTTGGTTATAAAAATAGTATGGAAGTACCAAAGCTCGAAAAAGTTGTAATTAATATGGGTGTTGGTGAAGCGAAAGAAAATGCGAAAGTTTTGGATTCGGCAGTAGCAGATCTGGAAAAGATATCAGGCCAGAAGCCGGTCGTTACCAAGGCAAAGAGATCAGTTGCGAACTTCAAGTTGAGAGAAGGAATGGCAATTGGCTGCAAAGTAACTTTAAGAGGGAAAAGAATGTATGAGTTCGTTGATCGTTTGATCAACCTTGCCCTGCCTCGTGTACGAGACTTCAGAGGAGTAAACCCCAATGCATTTGACGGAAGAGGAAACTATGCTCTCGGAATCAAAGAACAGCTTATCTTTCCGGAAATCGAATATGATAAGATTGATAAAGTAAGAGGTATGGATGTAATATTCGTCACAACTGCAAAATCAGATGAAGAAGCAAGAGAACTGCTGACCCAGTTCAATATGCCGTTCACGAAATAAGGAGGGTAAAATGGCAAAAACATCAATGAAAATAAAACAGCAGCGCAAACAAAAGTTTTCTTCCAGAGAATACAGCCGCTGCAGAATCTGTGGACGCCCACATGCATATTTAAGAAAATATGGAATTTGCCGCGTTTGCTTTCGGGAATTGGCTTATAAAGGGCAGATCCCTGGAGTACGGAAGGCAAGCTGGTAGCACTGAACACTTAATGAGCGCGCCGAGCGCGAATTTAGTGAGAAGGCTGTTCCCAAGCCTTAGCGAGGTATTCTCGAGCCTAGGCGCACGGAACCTGTCTGTCTTGAGTAACTAAACTTACCCCTTTGAACAGACAAAAACCAAACCATATTATTAATAGAAGGAGGAACCTTTAAATGACCATGAGTGATCCAATCGCAGATATGCTTACAAGAATCCGTAATGCAAACACTGCCAAACACGACACAGTAGATATACCAGCGTCCAAAATGAAAGTTGCAATCGCAGAAATTCTAGTCAACGAAGGATATATCATAAAATACAACATCGTAGAAGACGGAAACTTCAAAACAATCCGAGTAACATTAAAATACGGTGCTGACAAAAACGAAAAAGTAATATCAGGTCTCAAAAGAATATCAAAACCAGGCCTGCGCGTATATGCAAACAACAACGAACTCCCCAAGGTATTAGGCGGATTCGGAACGGCCATCATATCCACCAATCAAGGCGTGATTACAGACAAAGAAGCAAGAAAGCTGAATGTCGGTGGCGAAGTGCTGGCTTTCGTATGGTAAGCACCAAACACTTAACGAGCACATCAAAAAAGCTGAAAACAGAAGGGGACCAAATCGCCCTTTCCGAAAATTTAAGTTTAGGAGGTACGGTATGTCACGTATAGGAAGACTACCCATAGCAATCCCAGCAGGCGTCACTGTTGACATTGCAGCAAATAACGAAGTGACCGTCAAGGGTTCAAAAGGAACCTTAATAAAATCACTTCCAATCGAGATGAAAATCAAAAAAGAAGACGATCATATAACCGTAGAAAGACCAAATGATTTAAAGAAAATGAAATCATTACACGGTCTCACCAGAACACTAATCAACAACATGGTTATCGGTGTATCCGAAGGATACACAAAAAAGCTTGAAGTAAACGGTGTAGGTTATCGAGCAGCAAAAGCAGGGAAAAAATTAACCCTAAGTTTAGGATATTCACATCCGGTAGAAATGGAAGACCCTGAAGGTGTTGAAACCGTAGTCGAAGGTCAGAACAAAATTACCGTATCGGGTATCGACAAAGAAAAAGTAGGCCAATACGCAGCTGAAATCAGAGATAAGAGAAGACCGGAGCCATACAAAGGCAAAGGTATTAAGTATGCTGATGAAGTGATCAGACGTAAAGTTGGTAAGACTGGTAAAAAATAAGTAAGGAGAGTGTGAAAATGATTAGCAAAAAATCAAGAAGCGAAGTTCGTGTGAATAAGCACAAAAAATTGCGCAACCGTTTCAGCGGAACAGCAGAACGTCCTCGTTTAGCTGTGTTTAGAAGCAATAATCATATGTATGCTCAAATTATTGACGATACAGTTGGAAATACTCTTGTTTCCGCTTCCACTCTTCAAAAAGATGTGAAGGCAGAACTGGAAAAAACTAACAACGTTGATGCAGCAGCATATTTAGGAAAATTAATTGCCGGTAAAGCAATTGAAAAAGGTATTAAAACGGTAGTCTTTGATCGAGGCGGCTTAATATACCAGGGTAAAGTAAAAGCATTAGCAGAAGCAGCCAGAGAAGCTGGGCTGGAATTCTAGAAGGAGGAACACACTTATGAAACAAAATCGTATTGATGCTAGCCAAATGGAATTAACGGAAAAAGTAGTATCAATTAAACGTGTAACCAAAGTGGTTAAAGGTGGTCGTAACTTCAGATTTACAGCTTTAGTGGTTGTGGGCGATGGTAATGGCCATGTTGGTGCAGGTTTAGGAAAAGCAACGGAAATCCCGGAAGCGATCCGCAAAGGAAAAGAAGATGCAGCGAAAAAGCTGATTAAGGTAACATTAGACGAAAATGGAAGTATCACACATGATATGACCGGAAAGTTCGGAAGCGCTTCGGTGCTGCTTAAGAAAGCTCCGGACGGTACTGGTGTTATCGCTGGCGGACCGGCTCGTGCAGTTGTAGAGCTGGCAGGTATCAAAAACATCCGCGCGAAGTCATTGGGATCGAATAATAAGCAGAATGTTGTTCAGGCAACAATCGAAGGCTTAAGACTAGTTAAGGCTCCGGAAGAAACAGCAAGACTCCGCGGTAAATCCGTAGAAGAAATTTTAGGCTAAGGAGGGAGACCGAAAATGGCAAATTTAAAAATCACATTAGTGAAATCTACAATCGGTGCGATTCCTAAGCATAAGAAAACTGTTGAAGCATTGGGTCTTCGGAAACTCAATAAGACAGTTGAATTGCCGGATAACGCAGCGACCAGAGGAATGGTTCAACAGGTCAGACATTTAGTAAAAGTGGAAGAAGCTTAAGAATAGCAGATAAGGAGGTGTACGATGGACTTATCAAATTTAAGACCAGCAGACGGTTCAAAGCATAGTAATAATTTCCGAAAAGGGCGTGGACACGGTTCGGGAAATGGCAAAACTGCCGGTAAAGGGCATAAAGGTCAGAAAGCTCGTTCGGGAGCAACCAGACCTGGCTTTGAAGGTGGACAGATGCCACTATACAGACGAATTCCTAAGAAAGGGTTTACTTGTAGAAACTCCAAAGAAATTATCGGTATTAATATCAATGCATTAGAAGTATTTGATAATGATGCAGTTGTTTCTATAGAAACGCTTATGGACAGAGGAATCGTTAATAATCCAAAGGATGGAGTGAAAATCCTTGGTAAAGGAGAACTAACCAAGAAGCTTACGGTACAGGCCAATGCATTTAGCGAAAGTGCGGCTGCTAAAATTGAGGCGCTTGGTGGAAAAGCAGAGGTGATCTAATGCTGAAAACACTTCGACAAGCATTGCAGATTGATGATATACGGCGGAAAATAATTTACACTTTACTAATGCTGATCGTAATTCGATTCGGATCAATTCTGCCTACTCCAGGTGTGGATCCAACATATATAAAAGATTTTTTTGATAGTCAGACCGGTGATGCATTTAACTTTTTTAATGCCTTCACCGGCGGCTCTTTTACATCGATGTCAGTATTTGCACTTAGCATTACGCCATATATCACGTCTTCCATTATCATGCAGCTTCTGACAATTGCAATTCCGAAGTTAGAAGAAATGCAGAAAGAAGGCGAAGAGGGTAGAAAGAAAATAACCGCTATCACTCGTTATGTAACAGTAGCTCTGGCGTTGATTGAATCAGGAGCGATGGCGTTCAGCTTTGGTAATCAGGGACTTTTAGTAGAATCCAATATCGTTAATAAAGTAATTGTTGTTTTAACGCTGACCGCAGGTAGTGCATTCCTGATGTGGATTGGTGAAAGAATTACTGAAAACGGCGTTGGTAACGGTATTTCAATTGTATTATTGATTAATATTCTATCCCGCCTTCCCCAGGACTTTACGACGCTTTATGAGCAGTTTGTTAAAGGAAAAACACTTGCAAAAGGCGGACTGGCTGCGCTTATCATTTTGCTTATTATCTTAGTAGTAGTTGTATTTGTTATCGTTCTTCAGGGCGGTGAACGGCGGATTGCGGTTCAATATTCGCAGAAGATTCAGGGACGGAAAACGGTTGGCGGACAGTCAACGCATATTCCGCTTAAGGTTAATACATCAGGAGTAATTCCGATTATTTTTGCTTCATCATTAATGCAGTTTCCAATC
>Ga0153999_1001039_pt1 | contig 11383 bp, 8 predicted proteins | sample TSNC083MetaG_FD_104675 | JGI IMG/M metagenome (GOLD analysis project Ga0153999, IMG submission 104675) | Attine ant fungus gardens microbial communities from North Carolina, USA - TSNC083 MetaG | ecosystem: Host-associated > Fungi > Mycelium > Unclassified | place: USA: North Carolina, Lumber... | reverse complement strand
GTAAGAAGGATGGCTCTTGCTGATTCGATTTCAGGCATCTTGGCATATAGATGGTCTACTAAGAAATTTATACGATCTGTCTTGTTTGTACTGTCGCTGTGATAAGGTTTCATAATCCTCCTTTCTTCCACACAACATGACTGTTTATGTGAATTTAATGAGCATATATATTTGTTTTATGTGATTTTATTTTATTATAATACGCATAAATCCAAATGTCAACAAAATTCCAACGAACTTTTATTGTTTTTTTGTTGTTTTTAAGAACAACAGGTAAAATGCCTTTTCTATAAAGTCCATTTTACCTGTTTAGCTTTTTATCAGTTCTTTATATACTTCCTCTCCATTTCCCTTTTGGATGACCGTTTTCACTTTGTCACTTCTGCCTAAATCCATAATTTCGTGGAATAATTCTAAATATTCCACGCCTCCTCTGGTACAAAAACAAAAAAGTAAATATACCTTAATGTCTCCATCAAAATCAATACCTTTCGAGGATACTAATAAGCTTAAACCTTCTTTATAAACGCCATTCTCAACACCCGCATGAGCTAATGCCACTCCCGGACTTAAAACAATATATGGTCCATATTTTTTTACGTTTTCAACCATTTTTTCTACGTATGCACAGCTGTAGTATTCATCTCCCAATATACTTCCTGCAAGCCTTATGGCTTCTTCACAGGAAAGGAAATCAGCCACTATAAGAATGTGATCTGGAGACAGCATTTTCTTAAGATTGATGTGCCTTTCTTCCTGAGATGCGCGATATTCACTGACGACAAGCTCTATTTCCGTCAACGCAGAAGCCATATCTCCCTTTCTTTCTATATCATTCATAATATTATCCACTTTTTTCTTGAATTCTCTTTCATTCTTCTGCTGGATTACGGATACTATTTTGTTTTTATTACCTATGATAAATGCCTGCTTTTGAATAGAATTTAAGTCTTCAATTTCCAATACCGGATTTACCGTAATCAGAGGACGCGAAAGATTTTCTATAGAAACTGTAGATATCACAAAATCCACGGTATTATCTTTAGATTCCAACTCACTGTAAACATACCTTACCGGCACAACCCCTGCAATATTGAAATTGAAATAATTTTTAACCTGTGCCTCTAGGAGTTTTCCGGTTGCAACACTTCCTGGACATGAAATCAACACGGACAGTTTTTCTATATAAGTCCTACTGCGAATAAGTGAAGCACAAATATGGATAACAAGTGCTTTTACCACACTATCAGTCAAAGATTCATTTAAATATAACTCTAATATATAAGCATACTTGTTCACGGCACCAAGAATTTCATGATATTCCAAGGGAACCTCCTCTTCCTCAAGATCAATATAAAGTTCGCCCTGTCCGCCTACACTTTTTATATGCTGCAGCAAAGATTGAATCAATAATTGGTCCTCCTGAAATGGAACATCAATTATATTTCCTATTTTTGTGAGAAAATATATAATAATGCTAGATAATTCTGCATCTTTGTTATTTTTGGTAATGGCTTCTAAATGATTGTCAATTACATATTGCTTATAAAAATTTTTTTCATTCTCATTAGTGCAGGTATCTATCTGATAAGATGTAAAGTTCAGCAAGTCTTCTGCATAATTATCCTCGCTTTCATCAACTTTTTTTATATTTTTTATATATCTACCCTCAGCCATTCGATTAAAGGCAACAGATAAATATAAGGCATTTTGATAAAAAACAGATTCATTGAACACAAGAGCATTCTTCTTTTCAAAATGCTGTATGTATTTTACGAATTCAGCCAGTGGATGCTTTTCATTCATCTTTTGAAGTACAATACGCTGAAAAATCCCTTCGTTACGCACATTGATAATAACTTTGTGAAACAAACTCATCAACATAAGCCTCAGGTTCTCTTCTTCATATTGTAAAAGAATACCTTTGCTGCTTTTGGTTTTTATTGTGATTCCAAATTCACCAAGCTTTTGTTTTACAAGTTCAATGTCACTGATTATCGTCAAACGGCTGACAAATAATTCTTCAGCTATTTTTTCCATCGTAATGTAATCCATTTGGTTGGTCAGAAGAACGATGATATAAATACATCGTTCTTCTTGAACCATCCGGTACATATATAAATCAATCTTATACAGCCCATCATAAATCGACCGGTAATCTGATGATTCATCTAGGATTATATTACCTTTATCATCAATTCGGATATCACACTGGCCAATGGTTTCTAAAAAGTCATTAATATCCTGTATATCTTTTCTTAAAGTCCTATCGGAAACATGGTAATGCTTCGATAATTTTTCCAGGCTTATTCTCTTTCTGGACTCTAATAAGTCTAACAGTATATCGACACTTCTTTTTTTCATATCTCCATCCGCCCCCTGTTAACGAACTAGGTGAGATCGTTTTCTATGAGCTGCAAGACCTCTTCCATCGGTTGTTCGATGCATATACGTAATTTATCTTCATCCATGAGAAAGGTCATTAATTTTTGCAAATATTCGAGATGATTATCTGAACCTTTAATTGCCAGATTAAATATCAATTTCGTTTCAATATATTCATCGCTTGAATCCATCCGATAAAACACAGTCGGTTCATTCAATCGCAGTACACATATGCTGTTTTCTTTGATGCCAGGCGATTGAAAGTGAGGTATTGCCACTGGGATGCCACTGGGAAGACCTGTAGGATACTCTTTTTCCCTGTTAATACAGCCTTCTACAAATCCTTGATCCACACAGCCATTTTCTATCAAGGCTTTACCACATAAACGTATGGCCTCTTCCCAATTTTTAGCCTCCCCTTGAATGCCAATTGTTTTACTATTACCCATGTTTACCTCTTTTCTCTAGTACACATTCATTTTATATGCCTAATAATCTGTGGATTAATGATAATATGATGTTAGGTAGACAAAATCCCCAATACCCATCCGTAACCATACCGGAAACTTCAAGACCCGTAACACCCATCATTAATGTTGCTTCAGGTGCAAATAAATTCGCACAAAAAGTTATAAGGAACATGGAAACAATGGTACAAATCAGACTTCTAAGCAAATTCCCCCGACTTGCCAATACACACATAACTGTCACATAACAGACAATACCCAAAAGAGGTATCGGAAAATATGTCATATTCGGAATGAGAAATGCAAATAAAATAGTAATTGGAATACAAACTGCCGTACAGGTTATACAGGCAGGATCGCCTAAACCAAGAGCTACGTCCATGCCAATAAGGAACTGGGCATCTTCCCCTAGGCTTTTCTTCATATAGGCACTCGCTGAATTTCCAATGGGTGTTAACCCTTCCATCATCAAGGAAACCATACGCGGAATCAATATGAGCACACTGGATAATCCCATACCCATTGTCAACGTGACCGTGATATCCTGTCTGGTAATCACTCCCAAAAAGATTCCGACTACAAATCCTACAAAAGCCGTATCTCCAAAAAATCCTAATTTGCTTGACAGTTTATCCATATTAATGTCAATATCTCGAACACCGGGGATTTTATCTATAATTTTATTGATCAGCCATGACAGAGGATACATGTAAGTAATAAAAGATAACGTAGAACAAGTCGTTCCTTCCAGCCCAAAGTATTCCTGCCACTTGGGAGCAATCACTTGTGCTGCAAACAGCGTAATTATAGATAATCCTACAGTAACTATAAGACCCAATGCAACGCTTCCAAAAAGCGCATAAGTCAACGCTCCGGGAATTAAAAAATGTATGTAATTCCATATATCAATATTCATAACCGTTGTCAGCTTTACTCTAAGCAATATAAAGTTTGCAACGATAATCAACGGTACTGCCAAGGGTGCAAAAGGAACTGTCCACGAAGCTGCTCCTACGGTGGCAAATCCTAAATCAGTAGTTGTAAAGCCACTTCCCATAGCCTGATAATATTCCGTGACCGGTGTAATTGTTGTCGTCAGAAGTCCAATAACAAGACTTAATCCCTGAAATCCAATCCCTACAAACAACCCAGATTTTAATGCAGCTCCTACTTTCATGCGAAATAGCAGTCCCAGCAAAAATATAACTATAGGAAGCATAACAACTGCACCCATATTAAGAATTCCCTGAACAACATTTAAAAGTGCCTGCATATGTTTACTCCTTTCCCAGTAGATCGTTGCAAGTGTCGATAATTTCTTTCGTAATAGCATCTGCTCCGATTCCTGAAATTAATCCAAATACTTTAATCAACGGTTTTTCAAGTGGTTTGCGATAGTTGGTCGTCACCATAATAATATCAACATCTGCTTCTTTTGATGGTATTTCCGACATCGTACTTTTATAGATTTTTGCCGGAATTTTGGCATCGGCCAATATTTTCTTCACAGCTTCCTGTGCTACGGTTGATGTGGCAACCCCACTGCCACAAGCAACCAGAATCTTTAATGTTGCTTTTGTCATCTCTTTTTCCCCCTCTTTTATTTTTCATTAGGCAGTATAACTACCTTTATAGCTTCGCCGGTTTTCATTAACGCAATGCCTTCATTAATTTTACTAAGAGGCAATACATGCGTAATAAATTTATCCGTCGGAAACTCCTCTGAGATTGCAAGTTCAAAGGATTTTTGTACCTGCATACTATTGGCACCGTAATGACCATAAATCCAAATCCCGTTATAATGGATATAATTAGAATCAATTTCTGTCATCTTTCCTTTGGGTACACCACCAAAGAATACAACCGTACCGCCCTTTTTTACCATGAAAACAGCATTGGCCTGAGCTTGCGTCGAAGGATTCGCAGAAATCACTTTATCTGCCCCTTTGCCGTCTGTATATCGTTTTACAGCTTCAACAGTATCTTCTTTTGTACTATTGATGATTTCATCCACACCAAATTCTTTTGCCATGTGCAAACGATTGTCATTGATTTCAATCATGATGACTTTTTTAGCACCCCGCAGTTTCGCAAGCTGAGAATGAAAACAACCAATTGGACCTGCGCCTATAATAACCACGGTATCACCAAGACCAATGCCAACGTTTTCCTGGCAGGCATAAACAGAGGATAATGGTTCTCCTAATGAGGCACCTTGAAAATCGACCCCCTCCGGTATCGGAAAAACCGCATCTCTTGCAAGCTGCTCTGCCGTTATAGCTATATAGTCGGCAAAACTTCCCTGCCTTGAAATAACATCTATAGGCGCTTCGCAAAGCTCGCTGTGTCCACTCCTACAATATTCGCAGTGCAGACAATGGGCTTCCGGATAAACATACAACCGGTCTCCCACCTTATATTCTTTCTGCCCTTCGTCAACTTCATCAACAATTCCAACCGTTTCATGGCCAAAAACGTGAGGGTATTTCCCTTTTCTGGAATCGGTCGTCATATTTCGAATATCCGAACCACAAAGCCCTACAGCTACTACTTTTAATAGCAGACCTCCTTTTGGACATTCAGGTTTATCTATTTCTTCAATACGTATATCTTTAGGGGCGTACATTAACGCTGCTTTCATAAACTTTTCTCCTCTCCTTTATATCTTACTTATATCGGTTCCTTACACTGGAAGGATGATTTTCAAAAAGTGATTCCAGTAAGTAATCAGGGATATCACAAACATTACCAATTTTTTTGGTATTAAAATAAATTTTCATCACTTCTTCCGCCGCTTCCATGAGGCTTACTGCTTCCTCCAAATCCCTGCCTACACTGATACATCCGTGATTCCCCAGTAAGATCAAGTCATGTGCTTTAATTACTTCCCCAATACCATCTGCAATATGAACAGTCCCCGCTTCTCCATAAGGCAGACACGGAATCCGGTCCTCAAACAATATGGCAAAGGTTGTAGAGCATTTTAACGCTATGTCTTTATTACAATACGCAAATGCAGTTAAATGAGGGGCATGGGTATGAAGTGCCGCACTACAATCCGGCCTTGCGCCAAGAGCAGCTTTGTGCAGTAAGTATTCACTGGAATACTTCATATTGCCACCAATTTGCTCATCATCCTTTACTACAGCTATCATGTCTTCATTTAAAAGAGATTTTCTGATTTTGGAGGGTGTAATATAAAATTCATCATTTTCCCTGTCAATAACAGAAAGATTTCCTTCCAACGAATTGACAAGACCCTTTTCATCCAATAGTTTAGAATAGTATACAATTTCTTTTTTAATATCGTTTACTTTATTTGTCATTTTCTCCTCCCTTTTAGTTGAAAATCGAGAATTATTGCAATTTATTATAAATTAATTCATGAATTATTCATAATTGTTTATAAAATAATTATATTTTCTCTCAACTGAAGTTGCAAGTTAAATATATGTTTTGATTTGTGAAGCATTTTTTACTAACAGAGACTAAAATCGGTCAATTAGTATTAATAGTGCTCAAATAAAAAACAGCCTCCATCTTCTTTTATTGAGATGTGGCTGCTTTTTTACTAGCATGGGTCCCACTAGCTTAATTCAATATGTGCTCTGCTTCCCTGTTTACCCATACCGGCCGGTGTAACTATTAGCTTAATAGGCACCCGGTTTTTAATTTCCGTTACGTGGCTGATAAGACCAATGGCACGTTTGGAGCTTTGCAGTTTTTCAAGGGCTGTGATAACCTCCTCAAGCAGATTATCATCCAACGTTCCAAAACCTTCATCCAAGAAAAACAGTTCCAAAGGTGCGTCATTGGTCAACTGAATTTGATTGGAAAGAGCCAGTGCCAATGCCAGTGAGGCGAGAAAGAGTTCGCCGCCTGATAGCGTTGAGGTTTCCCGCTCTACACCGCCGTTTTTATAGTCCTTTATGATAAATTCACCTTCGCCATTTGTCACTAATTCATAACTCCCGCCTGAAATCTCCATGAGCGTTTTGGATGCTGCCAGAGAAATATATTTAAGTCTCCTGGCTGCTACAAATTGGACAAATTTTTTACCTTTAAATAACTTCTCAAGTTCCTTAAGCATACTGATGGTGTGTTCAATTCGTTTCTTTTGGTTACTTATTTCTCCAATCTTCTCAAGCTTTTCATGAAGGTTGGCAACTTCAAATTCTAATCCTATTTTACGTTTGTCCAACTCTTTTTGCTGAGTTTTTAATTGCTCCAGATTTTCCTTGATTTCCTGCCACCGTTCATTGGATATGCTGTGTTCACCCAGTTTTTCTTTGGCTCTTTGAATATTTGTTTTGAGTGCCGTTTCTTTATCTTCAAAGTTTTTAACCGCCAAACTTTTTGCAGCCATCGTTTCATCAGACAACACAACCGCTTCTACATCTCTGGCGCACCTGAACCCGGCCGCTTCTATCTTTTGCTCCATCACGGACTCCCGCTCTTTAAAATTACTTTCAAGTATCGTTTTCTGTCCTTTAATGTGTTCGTAAAGCTTTTGTATTTTTATGAACCTGGTTTCTGCCTCTTTTTTCTCATCAACTGCCGCCTGAAAAGCATCTGCAAGCAACTGTATTTCCCTGCTTAATTTTTCTTTGTAGCCGTTAATATCCTTTTCATCGCCAACCCTCTCGGTGATTTCTTCCCATATTTCATGAAATCGCTTGTTGTTGTGTTCAAAATCATTCTTTAAAATAGCATAGCTTTCTTTTTTACCACTTAGGGTATCTAGCGTTATCTTTTTCTTGTCTTCCAGTTTCATCATTTCTTCTGATATTTCCTTGCTGCTATCTTCAAGAATTTCCCGTTCTCTTTCTTTTTCGGTGATTTCTTCCATCGCCTTGGTAAAGCTTTCTACAGATATATCGGCCTTAAGCTCTCGATAGTGTTTCTCTGCCCTCTGATATTGAGAAGCAAGGTCCGTCATCTCGCTTTCGGCTTCTGCCAGTTCATTTTCAATTCCTGCAAGCTCGGTCTTTTCTTTAATAAATCTCGTATTAAAAGACTCAGACTCTGATTGATATTTTTTCAGATTGTTTTCGATTTTTAAAACTTTTACTTTATAGTTTTCAATCGCTTTCGTTTTCTCATCATAAACGGTTGCCAATTGATGAACATCCACTTTGCGAAAATCCGTTCCCAACTCATTAATCTGTTGTTTCTTTTCCTCAATAGAATTCCTGTGCATACTGCACTTTGCTTTCAAATCACTGACAGATTTAGATATCTGCTCATATTCTTTTTTCTTTGTTCTTAAAAGTTTATCATCATCTTTATTCGTCTGGGATTCCAGTCCTTTAATGCGCTCCAGATGATGCTCTGTTGAACCACATACCGGACAAGCTTCTCCTGTCTTAAGACTTTCTCTCAATTCTGATGCAAGGTTGGAGATTTCCAGAGCCTCATAAGCTTCTTTAAGGGTTGCTTCTTTATCTATGGCCTCCTGTAATAACCCTTCTGTATCTCTGACTATTTTCTCACTTTCGTTCCTTTCTGTTATGAGGCGATTATAGGTTTCCCAACTGGCAGCATATTGAACTTTTTGTTCATACAAACGACGTAATTCTTCTTCCGTTAAAGGGGGATTATTTTTAAGGTTAATCAGTACTTCTTCTTCTCTGGCCAGTTCCTCTTGCTTTGTTTTCCACAACTTTTTGGTTTCTATCAAATCACTTGACAGTGTCTGTTTAACTTTTTCTTTGCTTTTAGCTTTAACCGCAAGGGATTCTTTTCGTGCTTTCAAATTCGAAAAATTACTTTCCGCTAAAATGCCTTCCTGCACCTTTGATTTATATTCGGCATCTACTCTCAATCCGACTTTTCTGGCTTCTTTTATTTTAAAGCTCTCCTGTTTTTCACTCAGTTGCTTTAAGATAACCTCTATTGTCTTGTTATCATTGGTGATTTCGGATTCAATTGCCGCCCTTTTTTTAGTAATTTTTTCAAGCTCTGCCCGGATTTTTTCTGCTGCTTTATAGCTTTTCAAAGCCTCTGCGGCATTTTCTTCTTTTTTTTGAAGCACAGGCAAATCCTTATCCCTTGCTATTCGCATTTCCTCATACTTCGCTTCTGAGTCAACCTGTGCTTTCTGCACCTTATTAAATTCCTCACGACATACTTCAAGTTTATCTTCGGTATCTCTTAAATTCTTCTTTCCGGTTTTCCATTCAATAACAAAGGGCATGACATCTGCCGCTTTCCGGGATGTCTCCACAAGATTCCTTTCCCTGTCAATTTCCGGCTTTTGTTTTTCAATCTCTCCCGCTTCAAAATAATAATTTTTTAACTCCTCTTGCAAATCCCATATTGCTTCGGATTTCTTAAACGTCTGATCCGCTCTAAGACACGCCTCTTTTATGGATTTGACCTGCCGTCCTACATCGTCAAGTTCTTGCTTTTTTGCTTTATAAACCGCTTCATCAACTTCGCCATAAGCATTCAACCGACCTTGTAGCTCTACGTTTGCCGCTTCTTCTTTTTCACCGCGTTTTTTTAATTTAGATGTCAGTTGCTCGCCATATTGCTCCAGATTGAAAAGTCTTTCCAGCATATTGTTTCTATCCGTTCCCTTAAGGGTTAAAAAGTCACTGAATTTCCCTTGGGGCAGCACAACTGTTCTTGTGAAATCATCACAGGATAATCCAATGATTTCCTCACACTTGGCATTAACATTTTTAACGCCTTCGGAAAGTACTTCCTCTGCAGAAAGGTTTTCTTTGATAGCTACGACTTTGCATTTGCCGCCTCTGGGCCGCTTTGATACTTTGTCCAGTTTGAATTCACGTTCCACCCGATACTTTTTATCAATTGCTCCTGAAATTTGAAATTCAAAGCTGACATTGGCTGAAGTTACATTGGCATTGATATAATTATCACTTTTTCTGGAAACCTGACCGTAAAGTGCCAAAGTTATCCCATCTAAAATGGTGGATTTCCCACTTCCGGTAGGGCCGAATATGCCAAAAAATTTATTTTCAGTCAGCCGTTTAAAGTCTATCTCTTGCTCTTCTATAAAACTGTTAATCCCTTTGATTTTAAGCTTTAGGGGTTTCATCCTCCGGCTCCTCTCCATCCATAACATTCATCAGTAAATCCACAAATTCCTCATCTGCCTTCGTCCCTTTTTGCTGTACAAAAAAATCTTTAAAAAGCTCTACAAAGCTTTTTTCTGATATTTTCGCCAACTCATCTTCTTCACTTGTATTGCTTTTATAAATAGGATAAATTTCAATGATATCTTCTTTTAATGCCCGCATCTGTTTCATTTCTTCATCTTTAATATAATCTTCTGTTTCAATTTCAATGTATACCCACGAAGATTTATCTTTATTCTCTTCGCATTTATCAATCGCCTCTGAGATGCTCTTACAAGGCCATTTTTCTATGGGCTTATATATCTTAAATTCAACTTCTTCCATCACCAAGGGTTGTCCGGCTTTAATATCGAGAATATAACACTTTTTCTTACCGGCATTAGCCTCATTTTTATGGTAATGCAGGGGGGCACCTGAATAATAAGCTCTTCTGCCTGTTCCCGGAACCACCTGAGGTTTATGCACATGACCCAGGGCAATATACTGAGCTTCCACCGGGAAACAGCTTCCGTCAATAATATAGCTTCCGCCTAGTTGGATCCCTCTCTCGGAACCACTCTCCACGCTGCCCATAGCAAAAAGATGGGTAACAATCATATTAATTGTGTCCGCACGAAAATGCACCTTTAGGGTATCCATTAGGCTGCGTATTCTGTCACCATAAGAAATGAGCCGTTCTTCATCGCTATCCATATCTTTATAAAGTACCTCATTCAAACGCTTTTCACTCGGATAAGGTACCAGAAGAATGACCGCTCTTTCTTGATTGATTTCTAATTCGATAAAACCTTCGCCGCTATCTAGAACACTATGCTTTCCATATTGACCTGTAGGTATCACCGTTTTGGGGAGACCGGCCATGATAATACCGTGTTCCATGGCCAACGGTCCCGCCGCCACAAGGCGCTGTGGATTATCATGGTTACCGGCAATCACAAGGGTTATTCTTTCACCGTCTCCGGATATTCTTTTAAGCGTATCATAAAACATTTTTTCGGCCTGGGCGGGTGGATTACTGCTGTCATAGACATCTCCTGCAACAACGACCAGATCAACAGCCTTTTCCTCCACTAGTCGGACAAAATCATCTAAAAACTGCTGCTGTTCTTCCATTCGGCTTCTACCCTCAAGATTTTTACCCAGATGCCAGTCTGCTGTATGTAAAATTCTCATTATTGTTTGCTTCCTTTGCTATTTACTTTGTCCACTTCCAATTTGCTTCACCGACACCTAACTCAAAATGATATTTAGCAATTCCAAGGTCAACCTTCGTATAAAAGCCCCGTAATGCAGTTGCTTTCACATTATTGCCGTTAAGTTCAAACAAAAATTTCTGCTGATTCATTGCTGTCGGCGCAAGCTGAACAGCTTCCATACCTTGTCGGAACCAGGCCGGCATTTCGCCGGTTATACGGCACAAATCCT
>Ga0153999_1001038_pt1 | contig 11393 bp, 14 predicted proteins | sample TSNC083MetaG_FD_104675 | JGI IMG/M metagenome (GOLD analysis project Ga0153999, IMG submission 104675) | Attine ant fungus gardens microbial communities from North Carolina, USA - TSNC083 MetaG | ecosystem: Host-associated > Fungi > Mycelium > Unclassified | place: USA: North Carolina, Lumber... | reverse complement strand
CAAATATATACAGATATGTTTTGCCGTAAAGCGTTTTTTATGCTATTATATCTAACTGTGTAAAAAGAATCGAAAACAGGTATAGGAGTTGTTCAGCATGACAGACAAGTTTGAAGCTGGTCAGGTATTGGAAGGTAAAGTAACAGGCATTCAGCCATATGGCGCTTTCGTCGCTCTAAACGATGAAGTACAAGGCTTAGTACACATTTCAGAAGTAACGCACGGCTTTGTTCAGGACATCAATGAACATTTGAAAGTTGGCGATGCAGTTAAGGTTAAAGTTCTAAATGTAGACGATCAGAAAGGCAAAGTATCTTTGTCTATCCGTGCTACTGAAGAAGCTCCAAAGAAGCAGCCTCGCAAACAGCAGGCTCCTAAGCAGCAACAAATGCAAAGCACTGGCGATAACGCTGGCTTTAACACGCTTAAGGACAAGCTTCAAGGCTGGATTGAACAGTCAAAAGAACGCGAAAACACTTTCAAAAAGTAAGTTTTTTGCAAAAATGCGGACTCGCCGAATGTGGCAAGTCCGCATTTTTTATTATGAACGCACTTCTTGATGATCGTCTTCGTACACTTCATCTGTACGGAAGAACAGAGAAATCAGAACAAGTCCACTGATACCAACTAAAGCATAAATAATACGTGCAAATGCTCCAGCCTGCGATCCCCCACCAAAGATTGAAGCGACAAGATCATATTGGAAAAAGCCGACAAGACCCCAGTTAATTGCTCCTATTATTGTAAGCAGCAATGCAATGCGTTGAATCCAACTCATTTAAAGCCCTCCTTTCCGGTTCTGAATTATCTTTACCTGAAAAAAGGACAATATTCTTTTGAAACAGTGGTTTAATTATTTCCAAGACGGGAATACTTTGTAATGTAAGACTTTCTCGTATTCCCCCTGTAGGCGAAGCACTCTACCCGGTGCTTTGCTATTTTTTTGCGCTAAATTCGTGATTCTGTGTTTTCCTTCCAAGTTTCGTTATAATTAAATAAGAATACGTATGTCATTTGGAGGATTGAATATGAACATATTTGAGAATACATCAGATAGACAAAATACAAAATCAGTAAAATGGGATAATCTCGAAGCTATTTTCGGATCTAACGACTTGATTCCCCTTTGGGTTGCGGATATGGATTTCCCTTCGCCTGCACCTGTTATTGAAGCACTAACCAAGCGTGCTGAACATGGTATATTCGGCTACACACTCGTTGATCAAGATGTAACAGATGCTGTTACAGGTTGGCTCAAACGTCGCTTTAAATGGCGCATTCCAGAACAATGGCTTACCTTTAGCCCTGGAGTTGTTACAACAATTGACATGGCCATTCAAGCATTAACAGAGCCTGGCGATAGCATTGTGATTCAAACACCTGTTTATACACCTTTCTTTAGCTCCATTCGTAATCATAACCGAACACTCGTGGAAAACCCGCTTATGTTAAAAGACGGTAAATATGAAATTGATTTTGCAGATCTCGATGAAAAGCTTAAAGATGCTGAAGTTCTTTTGTTCTGTTCCCCGCATAATCCGGTTGGCCGGGTTTGGAGAACCGATGAACTTGAGCGCGTAGCATCCCTTTGCCAGAAGCATGGCGTTCTTTTATTCTCTGATGAAATTCATTGCGATCTTGTTTATAAAGAACACAAACATACGCCAATTGCTTCTTTGCCCGGTGGTATCTCAAAACGAACGATTACATTCATGTCACCATCAAAGACATTCAACCTTGCCGGCTTACAAGCTTCTTTTGCAATAACTGAAAATGCAGCGATGAAACGGAAACTGGAACATACGATGCTCATTCAAGGACATAAAAACTTAAATACGATGGGTATCACTGCGATGGAAGCCGCATTTAATCATGGAGAACCCTGGTTGGAAGAGTTATTGAAGGTGCTAGAACAAAATCGTGATTTCACAATCGAGCAATTTAAGACACATTTGCCTAAGGTAACAATTATTGAGCCTGAAGGCACCTATCTGCTGTGGCTGGATTGTTCAGCACTTGGTTTAAACAGCGAAGAATTAAAGAAATTCATGATTGAGGAAGCACGCGTTGGATTGAATGCTGGAACTGCTTATGGTAAATCTGGCGAACAATTCATGCGGATTAACATCGCTTGTCCGCTCCCCACCCTTAAAGAAGGCGTTAAACGCATCATAGAGGCTGCTCAGAAGGCTGATATTGTTTAACCAATCGAATACACCAAAAAGCGCCAAGGCTGCTCAATGGAGCTCTCGGCGCTTTTTGGTGTATTCGTTAGTAGGGCTACTCTCCCCGCTAATCTCATTCTCTTCTTTTGAAAACTCTTCCGAGAAATCGTTAGGAAAATATCTAGCTTCAAAAAGCTTCTCTTCTTTTTTAGATTTTTTATAGAAGAACATCATCGCGGCAATTGCCCCAATCATGAAAATGACGAGCATAATAAATGCAGGTATATATTCTGTTTTATCCTCGGGGAAATAAAGAAATTCCATCATGGTTTATTCACTTCCTTCTAATTTTTATTATAGCAAATTTCACCAGATGTAAAACAAATCGGATGTATTGTTCAGTAATCTGTAAAATTTACACATTAAAAGTGAAGTGAACGCTTTACTTTTAGCCACAGTTGTTTTAATACGGCAATTTTGTACTTTTTACTTTCGCAACTGGCTCCCCATATATCATACGGGTAATTTTTGGCGCGAAATTAAATAGCAGCATGCCAAGAGCAGCAGCGGCAACAATATAAACACCACTGAATACCTTTATCGAAGATATCGCAAAGGCCGCAATAACAACAGAGAATTCCCCTCTCGCACATAGCGATAAGCCTGCTCTAAGGGCAACTCGCGGCGATAGGCCATACATTCTGCCTCCAATCATGCCAACGAGTATTTTGGCAAGCATTGACCAGATAAGCAGAACGATAAGCAATGGAATCATTGGAACACCTTCGCCAAGCGAAATTGTTGTACCAAAGTGGATAAAGAATACAGGCAGAAGCAGGTCACGGATTGGACTTACAGTGTTTTGAATATTCTCCGATTTACCTGCTTCCGCAAGCATCACACCCGCTAGGAATGCACCAAGTACTTCAGAAAGACCCATATACATTGCGAACCCTGCAAATACTACTGCTAGACCAACAAGCAATGCATATTTAAAGTCCTCATCTTCCACTTTTTCAAGAAACACTTCAAATTTCTTGAATAGTGTTTTTCCAAGTATGATTGCTACAGCTGCAAGCAAAATGATTTTGCCAGCAAGCAAGAAAAAGTCCTTACTGCCAAATCCTTCACCAGCACTGAGCGCCATCAGAATTGCGGCAATCATTGGGGCGATCAAGTCTTCAAAAATTAGTACGCCAAGCACGAATTCAGTCTCAGCATTCGCCATTCTTTCTTTATCTGCAAGCAACTTTACGGTAATCGATGAGCTTGTAGCATATGTAATACCACCTATTAAAAAGGCGGTCCCCCAGTCCATCCCAAAACCAAAAGCAACAAGCATACTGACGACCAGACTCAAAAAGATATCCAGAAGACCACTAGTCCAAACCTTCTTCGCAATTTTCGCCAAACGTTTAATACTGAATTCCAGACCTAGCATGAAGAATAATAAAACAATAGCCACTTCACCAGCGAAATGGAGAATTTCATTATCAGTTAAAAATTTTCCAAGCCCGATTCCGAACAAAATAAATAGGATCACATTTGGAAAATTTGTTTTTAATGCGAAGAATCCAAGGATAAAAATCCCAAGCAGGATCAAACCCGCATCTAGTAATTCAGGCATATCATGCAACAATTTGCATCAACTCCCACCTTCACAGAGTTCAGACAACGCGCCAATCTGCTCATCTTTGCCAATTGCCATTAAGATATCGCCAGGCTTTAGCTCTGTATCTGCTTCTGGAGCGGCAATGACTTCCTCGCCATCAACAATTCCAATAATCATTGCACCTGTTTCATTCCGAATATCCGAACTTTCAATTGTCTTATAAGCAAGCGGAGAACCTTCTTTTACTTTGATGTAATCCACAATCAATTGGCGCTTGAACATGCGGATTTTCTCAATATCTGCAGGCTGATATGTTGTGCCAAGCAGTTGGGCCGCTACTTCTCTTGTCTCATTCGGACTTAGCTCAAATGCATAATCTGCTTCATCACTATCTACATTATCAAAGAAATATAATTCTCTCTTTCCTGTATGATGGACAATAATGACTAGCATCTGATCTTCTCTTGTTTTCATGGATATTTTTTGCCCAATACCAGGCAACTGTGATATGGAAACCTTCATGTGAGTGCACCTCTTTATCAATTATAATTGCATCTGCACACGCAGACATGCCATTTACAGTAACATTTAAGCCTTTTTGAAACAAGATAAAATTACGTTTTTCGTATTATTATTATATAAGTATTCCCTATCTGTTGGCACGTATAACATCACGAATAATTGCCAATCCGCTAATCTATATGATACGTTAGATGAAAAATCAACGAGGTGAGTCGCATTGAGCATACATATTGAAGCAAAAGAAGGAGAAATAGCCGACAAGATTCTTTTGCCAGGAGATCCTCTCCGCGCGAAACATATTGCCGAGAATTTCTTAGAAAATGCCCAAATTTATAATGAAGTCCGTGGTATGAATGGCTACACAGGTACTTATAAGGGCGAACGTATCTCTGTTCAAGGTACAGGTATGGGTATCCCATCAATTTCAATTTATGCAAACGAACTGATCCAAAGCTACGGTGTTAAAAAGTTAATTCGTGTTGGCACTTGCGGTGCAATCCAAAAGGATGTTAAGGTTCGTGACATCATTCTTGCTCAAGGAGCAACGACAGATTCACAAGTGAATCGAATGATCTTCGGTGGCATCGATTATGCACCACTTGCTGATTTCAAATTGCTTAAAAATGCTTTTGAAGCTGCAGAATCACGTAATCAGTCTGTCCGTGTCGGTAATGTTTTCACAAGTGATTCTTTTTACAGAGAGAATGCAGAACATGTTCATGAACTTCTCGCTCGTTACCAGGTCCTCGCAATTGAAATGGAAACGACAGCTCTCTATACACTTGCACAGAAATTCGGAAGACAGGCACTCTCCATTCTTACCGTTTCAGATCATATTATTACCGGTGAAGAAACGACAGCACAAGAGCGCCAGACTACATTTAGCGAAATGATCGAAATTGCACTAGAGACAGCAATCAACTAACGATGAAGAGCACCTTCCGCTTAATTGCGGGAGGTGCTCTTCTCATTCATCTTTGACGATTGCTTTCTCTAAATACCTGCATCGTCTCATCACTATTCAAAATATCCATTTCGGTCTCTGTCAAAGTCCCATCACCCAACTTCACAACATGTACAGGCGTTTCCTTCTTGCCCCACTCGTTGAATACATCAGCAACTGTATTAAAGTATAAATCTAGCTTCCTGCCTTTAATAGCACTACCTGTATCTGCTACAACCCCGTAGCCATAATCCGGGATGTAAAGAATTGTGCCGATTGGATAAACATCTGGATCTGCCGCAATGGTTGAATATAAATCTCTTTTTACGACGACACCAGAATATGTAATACCATATGCCGGGTGATCCTCAGTTTTACCTGTAGACTCAATACCCGCTGTATAACCCGTAGCTGTGACATATTCTACTTGGTAAGATTGCTTGCTTATAAAAGCATTCAAAGCTTCATTTTTATTACGCTGTTTCAATAACTCATTTATTGCCATCTTCCTATTCTCATAAGAAGGTTCTTGCATAGGAAAATCAGATTTAGCACTAACCAAATTCACCTTACTCATTTGACAAAAGATTGCAACAAGCGTTATACCAATGAATTTCTTCGACCATTTCATCCAAGTACCACCTCTTTAGAGGTAGTGTCGGCTTTCTAGTATAAATCTATACTTCTTTAGAACATCTGATAACCGCTCTTCCGGAGCAGTCTGATAACGAATCCACAAACAATGACACCAATAAAGCCCGATAGCAAAATAGCAACATCTACCGGAGCAATTTTTACTAAGTTAGTAAATGCCTGATTAAACGCTTTACCTGGATGCTTAAAATATTCTACAGTTGACAAATTATCCACAATAATCAGAACAATAAATGGATAAACATAGGCCATTAACCATGTCTTACGAAGTAACATATTTAAAATAAAAGCAACTCCGAAAAAAATAACAAAAAACAACAACATTGATACAACAAGTTGAATCACTTAATTTTCCCCCTGCCGGCCATCTATGTAATCTTATGTACGCCCTTTCATTTTAACTGAAACACAAAAAAAAGCAAAGATACCTAAAAGATACCTTTGCTTACTAGTATTAATAGAAGATATTGAATTTACCTTTCTTAAGGAGCAAACCGATACCGCCTAATTTAAGCAAATAACGATTATCAATAATTTTCTTCATAACTGTAGCTTTCCAGCCGAATAACTTACGTCCGTCCAAAATAATACCAGTGCCATCTTTATGACCAAGGGAAGCAACTGTACCAAGAATGTTTGGCTTGAATGCTTCCATCTCTCCACCTTTTACAAGGGAAATGATGTTATGCGCAATCGTGCCTGATTCCTGAATAGCAATCTGAGCAGTCGGTGGATAAGGGAATCCTGACTTATGATCCATCACAATTGCACAATCACCAATAACAAATATATCATCATGACCAGGAGCACGCATCTCAGGTGTTACGTCTACCTTGCCTCGATTTGTTCCTAGACCACATTCTTCAACGATTGAATTGGCACGGACACCCGCTGCCCAAACAGTGTTCATCGTTTCAATTTCTCTTAAATCGCCATCTTTTTGATAAATTACTTTATCAGCTTGTACTTCTTTCAAGACTGCAGAGTTAATGAACTCAACTCCGCGTCCCTCAAGTGAACTCATTGCATACTCAACGAGCTGGGGATCAAATCCTTTCAATACTGTAGGAGAACCGTCAATATTGAAGACACGTACAAGAGATTTATCAATGTCGTACTCTTTGCATAGTTCTGGAATCTTGTTTACAATCTCTCCAAGATACTCAACACCTGTGAAGCCACCGCCGCCAACAACGATATTCAAACGTGCCTGTTTCTTCTCAGCTTCATTGTTGTACATTGCAAAGTTGTACTCAATATGTTCGCGCAATAGACGGGAAGTGTTAATCGTACTAATTGTAAATGCATGTTCCTCAATACCTGGGATACCAAATGTCGCCGGCTGGAACCCAAGAGCTACAACAAGAATGTCATACTCAATCTGACCGCTATTCTGAAGCTTCACAGACTTAGCTTCTGTATCAATTGAAAGTACAGTATCTTGCAAAAAATTAACTTTATTCGTATTAATAACGTCTTTAATTCGGATTCTAGCACGATCCTGATGAATCGTTCCAGCAGAAACCTCATGAAGCCACGTAGCTTGATAATGGTAGTCATGCTTATTCACAAGTGTAATTTCCGCATCACTCGCGCTCAGTTTCTTTTGCAGTCTTGTTGCTGTCATCATGCCGCCGTAACCTGCACCTAATATGACGATTCTTTTCTTGTCCATTCGTCTATCACTTCCATCTGTTTTATTCTAACTCTCATTTACGCATCAAAAAAACTTTGTGACATTCTTCACTTACGAGTGCAAAAAATTTTTAATCTATATATGTGCCACATAGCAGTGCAATAGTTTATCCAGACTCAATAGTAGACCTTTTGCCCCTAATTTTCAAGCCTAAAAACCGCTTTCAAAAAAGTAAGAATGTTCATTTCCTTTATTAAATCTCTGTGATGCTTATTTTCTCCCTACTTGTGTTAAAATAAGCATGGAAAACAAGATAAATCTATTAGCATTTAAAACAATTTATAACACCTGCTAGGAGGATCCATATGACTGAAAAAGTATATGATATAACTATTATCGGTGCCGGACCAACCGGCCTGTTTACTGCGTTCTACGGTGGTATGCGTCAGGCAAGTGTTAAAATCATTGAAAGTCTCCCACAAACTGGTGGACAGCTCTCTGCACTTTATCCGGAGAAATATATATATGACGTAGCTGGGTTTCCTAAAGTACGAGCTCAGGATTTAGTTGATCAGCTGGAAAAGCAGCTCGAGATGTTTGATCCAACAATTGCGCTTGGACAATCCGTCGAAACACTTGAAAAGCTCGATGACGGCACATTCAAATTGACGACTGATAAAGAAACCCATTATACGAAGACACTCATTATTACTGCGGGCAATGGAGCCTTCCAGCCGCGCCGACTGAATATTGGTGACTGCGAGAAATACGAAGACATTAACCTTCATTATTATGTAAAAGATATGAAAGTCTTCGCTGACAAAGAAGTCATCCTCTTCGGAGGTGGAGATTCTGCCGTCGATTGGGCGTTGATGCTTAAAGATATTGCCAAGAAAGTAACACTCGTCCATCGTCGTGATGAATTCCGCGCTCATGAAAGTTCTGTAGAAGAATTAATGAATTCCAGTGTGGAAGTTATGACACCTTTTGTTCCAAAAGAAATTATTGGTACAGATAAAATTGAAAAAGTCGTACTTGAAGAAGTGAAAGGCGACCGGGTCGTTGAAGTCTCAGCAGATGCCGTCATTTGTAACTACGGCTTTATTTCTTCACTCGGACCAATCAAAGACTGGGGCCTTGAAATCGAGAAAAACAGCATCGTTGTCAATTCCAAAATGGAAACAAATATTCCAGGTATCTATGCAGCTGGCGATATCACAACATACCCAGGCAAAATCAAGCTCATCGCCACTGGATTTGGCGAAGGTCCAACAGCTATCAGCAATGCCAAGCATTACCTAGATCCCAAAGCACGCGTACAACCTAAACACTCGACAAGTATGTTTGAGTAGACAAGTGTGAAAGCGGCTTGTTCAGAGGCGAACGCATAAACAGAATTGTGAAAGGCTTGCGATTTTACAAGCCTGTAGCAAGACTGCTTATGTCGGCAGCCTCTAGCTGCTTGAACCGGATGAATGAGCGAGTGCAAAGGCGACTGTTTAGAGATGAAACCAGCTAATTCAGAAGCGCCGCTCATAAGAAGTTCGCTGGAAAGCTCATGATTTTAGAGCTTGCAGGTGAACTACTTATGACGCAAGCTTCTAGCCAGTTGAACCGGACAATAGCGAAGTGTGAAAGCAGCTCATTCACTCATAAGAACTTTGCTAGACAACATACTAAAGTAAAAATAGGCCTCTCCTAAAACTTAAACAGTTTTAAGATTGGTCTATTCTTTATATTTTCTTATAAAAATTAGGTATCTTTCATAAAAATACCTGATACATGAACATATTCACGTATAAAGTTTCCTGCTTATTCACTTCCAAATGCTACAATTGCCTCGGTATAACCATCCTTATTGGTTACACCAACGACAACAACGGTCTTTCCTTTTGTCCACGCTGTATAAAGTTCCGTCTTGTTATCCGTTTCAAAGACACCTTTACCTTTAAGTTTTTCATCTTTTTGAACTCGTTTTACTATCTTATCATGCAAAGCTTTCATTTCTTTAAATGTGTGACGTTCTTTATCAAGCTCGAGATCGTAAAGGACTGTTTCCAGCTTTTTCTTATCAAAAGCATACATAAGATATGTATCGTAGCCGTATTTCTTTACATCGTACATGATCAAATCCTTCATATCAGCGACCCATTTCGCCTTTTCCACTTTTTTCACCTGTTTTGATGAATCACCGATATACGTACCCCTTGTCAATTCAGTATGTTTCTTCTTCATCTTATCAAGGACACTTTTAGGTGCCGCTGTGTATTTTAATTCCTTGGCATTAATCTTCATATACTGGCCAGAACCTATACTATATAGTTTCTTTGCTTTATCAACTTTGAAAACGCGATGAACACCTTTGGCAGGCGCTTTCTTATGACTTACAAGTTTTTTATCTTTCATCTTGTAGATAGTTGTCTGCTTTAACACATCAACTTTGCCAATTTGACCGGACTCCATCACCATTCCGCTCCATGTAACATCATGATGTGCATATACTTTGTTCCCCGGTAAGATGGTGCAGGTAAAAGTAAACACAAGCATTAGAGCTAAAACTAGAAATTTCCTCAACAGATTCTCTCCTTTTTTCAATTGCTGTTGTTGAAAAGACGCTTTCCCACTTATGGATAAAAACAGGACGATCCACCAGAAAAATAGTAAAACGCCGTTTCATGGTTTAATCATACCATGAAACGGCGTTTTTCCAAATATATCTTTATATGGTAACAATCTTAGCAATCGCCTGGTGTCCCAGCGTTCTCTTTCGTTCGGAAAGAAGATCCACACCCACAAGAAATGACGGCATTCGGATTATCAATTGCGAATCCTCCACCCATCATATTTTGCTTAAAGTCAATTACCGTATCTTTAATAACAGCAATATCTTGGCCGAAAATGACAACAGGAATCTCATTAATTATAAATGTTTTATCGAGTTCCTCATTCACATCATAATCAAACCCTAAAGAATAAGAAAGTCCGCTACAGCCGCCGCCCTTTGCACCGAAGCGCAAACGTACACCTTCTGTTTCTTCTTTCATCATTTCCTTGATTTGTTCTCTTGCCGCATCTGTAATAATAATTGCCATTTCTCATGCCCTCCTTCATCTTGACTCATGTCAATTATAACAACCAAAGGAAATGCATAACTTTTTTTAAGATTCTTGAAGCTGTACAAGTCCAAGGTCATCAAGTTCTTTATAGACACGCTTCAACTTTGGCATTCCCTCTGCTACCATTTCATCTTCTACAAAGACGATTGGATAGAATAGATTCTCATCAAAAATACGCTCAACAAATGCCTTATGCTTTTCATCTTCTTGTTGTGCGTTGATGTCAATATATTGATAGCTGATGCCATCTGTGTCATACTTTCTAGAAATGGCAGCTTGCAACCATTCGTACGTATCTCTTGAGCTCGGTGCTCCAACGCAGCTTGCGCAGACTTGATCCGCACCGTAAACTGTAAGTGTGATATTAGCCATGATATGCCTCCTCAAGTAAACTACTCTTTAGAATTGTAACATTAATTCTATTCTACAACAGTTAGTACAAATAGAAAACCAAAGAAGCCAAAACTTCTGAAAAAGAGAGAAACGCATAGATTTTTCACGTCAAACATTTTATAATGATAGTAGTATGAAAGGGGAAGATGACCATGGAAGAGCAAGTCCGCGAAGTATTGAGCAAGCTGCGTCCATTCCTGCTGCGTGATGGCGGAGACGTAGAATTGATCGATGTGGATGAAGATGGTGTTGTACTGCTACGCCTAATGGGTGCTTGCGGCAACTGCCCGAGTTCTGCCATTACATTAAAAGCAGGTATTGAGCGTGCCCTTATGGCTGAAGTACCTGGCGT
>Ga0153999_1001037_pt1 | contig 11395 bp, 11 predicted proteins | sample TSNC083MetaG_FD_104675 | JGI IMG/M metagenome (GOLD analysis project Ga0153999, IMG submission 104675) | Attine ant fungus gardens microbial communities from North Carolina, USA - TSNC083 MetaG | ecosystem: Host-associated > Fungi > Mycelium > Unclassified | place: USA: North Carolina, Lumber... | reverse complement strand
TCAAAGAGATTAAATAGAAATGTCACCAGTATATTTTCAAATAACCGTGACTTTTGGTAATAGACTGCATGTTGTGGATAATGCAATCCCAATAGTGGAATGATGCCTGTCAATGGAATTCACGCATACAGGCTCCTTTCCGGGAGATGGAAAACCATCCCCCTTATTTTTTGGGGCATCATGTGGTTACCTGTACGGCATGCTTGCAAATCAGTCTGGTATTTCTCCACTTCAGCAGGAATGATGAGTTGATGATTACCGCAACCGAACCCACATTATGTACCAGCGCTCCGACGACAGGGTTTAGAATGCCGGTAATCGCAAGTATAATCGCAATAAAATTCAGCGCCATGGAAGCGGCAAGATTGATATTGATCGTTTTCATTGTCTTTTGAGCAAGCCGCAAAAGGTGCGGGATTTGTTTGGTATCATCGCCCACAAGGACAATGTCGGCGGCGTCTATCGCTATGTCGCTTCCAATGCCGCCCATTGCAATTCCTACCTGCGCAGCCTTGAGCGCGGGCGCATCGTTTATGCCGTCGCCTACCATGCAAACGGGCTGTCCGTCGCCTTGGAAATTGGCAATGGCGGTCATTTTATCTTCCGGCAGGCAGTTTGATCTCAGGTCGGAAATTCCTGCGGTCTTCGCTATATGTGTCGCCGCCTGGGCTGAGTCAGCGGTGAGAAGTACCGTTTTAACACCGGTAGCATGGATTGCTTTTACCGTGTCTGCCGCATCGGGGCGCAATGTATCCGAGAGGGCGATGAGTCCGGCGGCCGTACTGTCTACAGCAACATAAATTATTGTACATCCGTCTTTTTTTATTTCATCTGCGGCATGGATAAGCTGTTCAGATATTATGATGTCATTTTCATATAACAACACTTCATTTCCTGCGTGAATTTTCCGCATTTTAGTTTCAGCGGACACGCCGCGCCCCGGAAGCATTAGAAAAACATCCGGCTCATCCGGCACAGTAGTATTCTTTTCTTCGTAATAGGAGACAATGGCTTTTCCCAATGGATGCTCAGAGCGCAACTCGGCAGTTGCCACGAGAGACAGCAATTCTTCGGGGCTGATATCAGAGACGCAGCTTTCAACTTTGGCAACAGCCGGCCGCCCAAAGGTAAGGGTTCCCGTCTTATCGAAAGCGATTCGCTTTACTCCGGTAAGCCGCTCCAGCGCGTCGCCTTCCCGGATCAGAATACCATATTTTGCGGCGTTCCCAATACCGGCCATGATTGCGGTAGGCGTGGCCAGTACCAACGCGCAGGGGCAGAACACGACCAAAATGGTAACGGAGCGTATGATTTCGCCCGTTGCAAACCATGTGATTACTGCAGCGGCAAGGGCGATCACCACGATCCATGTGGCCCACCTGTCGGCAATCCCTACAATCTTCGCTTTCCCGGCATCGGCAGACTCTACAAGGCGTATCATCCGTTGCAGGGAACTGTCTTCTCCCACCTTCTGTGCCGTCATTTCAAATGTGCCGAACTGATTGACAGTACCGCTTTTTACCTCGTCACCTTCGCTCTTGTCTACAGGCAGCGACTCACCGGTCATTACCGACTGATCTATTGAGGTTTGACCCTTTGTAATGATGCCGTCGACCGCAATCGTTTCCCCCGCCAGCACCCGAAGCGTATCCCCCTGCCGGACTTCTTCAGCTGGGACAACGCTTTCTACACCATCTCGTACAACCCTTGCGGTGGTAGGGGTCAGATGCACCAGTTTCTCAATGCCGGCTCGTGCTTTTGCTACGGTACGTTCTTCCAGATAAGCACCGATGGCCATAATAAAGGCAACCTCGCCGGCAGCGAAGATCTCACCAATAATCACTGATGCAACCAGCGCAAGGGAAACTAACACATCGGCCTTGACATCGAATGATGTAACCAAACCAATGACCGCGCCCCTGAGTATGGGTATGCCGCAGAGAACAATCGCAACCCACGCCGCATTGACGGGTAAATTTCCGATATTAAAAAAGCTGATGCCTAAAGCGATGAATGATATACCTAAAAATAACAGCGTTAGTTTTTCATTGTCTTTGAAAATAGTGAGCATTCTATATCAATCCTTTCCTTACCTATGGGGGTATATGTAGATTATACCCCCCTGGGTATATGCTGTCAATAGGAAAAGGCGACTGTTAGAAATACAATCGCCTTTTTGTTAATGCAAGACAACAATAAAAGCATTCATATAAAGTTAAGACATGCGGGAAAAATGCTCCACCGCTTTGGCGAACTCGGCAATCGTCTTGTCTGCGTCACCGTGTTCAATTCCTTCCCGCACACAGTGATTCAGATGGCCCTCAAGAATGACCTGCCCCACCTTGTGCAGCGCGCTTTTTGCGGCGTTGATCTGTATCAGCACATCCTCACATGGGATGTCGTTATCCACCATTTTATCTATCGCTTTAAGCTGTCCCATAATCTTATTAAGTCGTCTGTGTAAATTATCCGCGTCCATACACTGACGCATAGCTCCACCTTCTTTCATTTGATACCCATAGGGGTATACTTAATAGTACCATTACTTCGGGTAAATGTCAAATTCCACTTCTCAAAACTTACCGGCGGAGGTGCTTTCTAGAACGCCTTGAAGTGGGAAGAGGGATACAATAATATTTCAGCCGGACGGGTGAGGAGGATCAGCATGCATAATCAGGAGAGGTCAATGAAGAAAGCTCCGCCATCCTTTCCCGAACGGTCACTTTAACGATATTGTTGGGAGATGATTAAGCTTTGCAGTTAAATGTTTCAATTGACTAGATTTGGCAATTTACAAAAAAACACGAAGATCTCAACAAATGGCTGAACACTACAGATGGTTGAAAGTTGACAAATATGACTGAAAGTGCTACACTAATATTGGTTATCTTTAACTAACTATTTATTTTTGAAGACATTCTGATTCCTATCAGTAGTTGAGTTGTTTTCATATATGTCTATGCTTAATAAGGAGGTGGCGAAAGATGGAGCCTATTTTATGGGCTGCGGGCGGCACAGGGTTTACATTCCTGATGACGGCGCTTGGCGCAGCACTGGTATTTTTATTTCGCAAGCAAGTAAACGCAGGAGTGCAGAGGGTGTTGCTTGGGTTTGCCGCAGGAGTTATGATTGCGGCTTCTGTCTGGAGTCTGCTGATTCCCGCCATTGAGGAGGCGGAGAGTGCGGGCGGCATTGGCTGGATACCGGCTGCGGGTGGTTTTGTGCTTGGTATCGTTTTTTTGATGGGACTTGATAATCTCCTGCCTCATTTGCATCCTGCGGCGAAACAGCCAGAGGGGATACCTTCATCCCTAAAGCGAACGACACTGCTTGTCTTGGCGGTGACGCTGCACAACATACCGGAGGGCATGGCGGTCGGACTCTCCTTTGCACTGGCCGCACAGCACGGCAGCGACCCGGCACTATATGCCTCCGCCATGGCACTGGCTATTGGAATTGGGATTCAGAATTTTCCTGAAGGCGCGGCCATATCACTTCCTCTCCGGCAGGAGGGCTTATCTTCCGGCAAGGCTTTTCTCTATGGAAGCATGTCGGGAATCGTAGAACCAATATTCGGTATCCTGGTGGTTCTTGTGGCCGGCGCGATCCAGCCGCTTATGCCGTGGCTTCTGTCCTTTGCGGCCGGTGCAATGATGTATGTGGTTGTGGAGGAACTGATTCCAGAGGCGCACCTTGGCGAACATTCAAATATTGGAACGCTGGGGGTAATGGGCGGCTTTTTGATTATGATGGTTTTAGACGTGGCACTGGGTTAAGAGCCTACTTCCTGCGCAGTGTGGATATATTCGCCACGTTCATGGAGTGCCATTTGCATAGATACCGGCAGTGACAGAAATCAATGCATTGTCGGATGTATATTGTTTACACTCGTACTTATCCCGGCCACAAAAAACCCATTGAGATATATTTCTATGTATCCTGCTAAGGTCGAGAAAAAAGTGCGGTCGATACCCCGATATAAAGACCTTCCGGTTAGAGCCCCCAGCTTCCTAAACTTGATGTTATTTGCAATGGTGTCATTAAACAGGTAGACATTAATTATACCGACACTTTTTTAAGAATGTACCTGAATAAAGTTATTTGATAATAATATCAAGATAAAAGTTTTGTCAAGATATGTTCGGAGATGGGGTGGCACAGTGATGTGCCATACCTACTCTACCTTTGGCTACGCCTTATTGTTCTATTTTGATAGCGTTACTAGCTATATGATACGCAATAAAACCAAGAAATACAAACACTCCGATGGCAATGCCATACTGTGTCCAGTTCACAGCGTTATCATTATCAGGTTTCGCAGGCTGTCTATTGCGTAGGTAAACGGATTGATAGACATAAGCACTCGAAACATCACAGGAGCCTGTTCCTTTGTCAGTAGAGCCGTACTTAGAAAGAACAATGGTAACGTCAAGGTGTTGGCCATAGCAATAAAGGCGTTTTCATTGGGTATCACCATACTTAGCGTATATGATATGCTTGCAACGAAGAATACCACTGAAAAAAGCAATATCGCACCGAGCAGCAACCCTGTTAAGCCAGTTACCATACGAACCGACATAAAGAAAGCAATAATGCTAAGTACACCTGTTTGTACAAGCGCTAACACGAGGGCATCCAATATATGCCCTAAAACAATGGAACCCCAAATGAGGGTTTTGTCGAAAACGGTATAGATATTGAACTCCAAAAGGCGGTTTCCAGAAAGGGCACGGATACGGAAAGCGTCAGGTTTAAAGAGACTCCTGCGATACTTGCCGCTGTCCTGACATATGAGGGAGAATACCAAAAGATTTCCGAAATTGGCGAACTCATTGCAAATTGGGCGAAAGATAAACATTATGAGTTTTGTGGTTCGCATTTTAACATCTACCATGTATCCCCGGAAACTGAGAATGATGTGCGAAAGATGGTCACAGAAGTTGGTTTTCCTGTACAAAAGCAGATAGGATGCTCGTAATCTACGCACGCCTGAAATCATAATGGAAGCAAGTACAGCAAGTGTTGATTGTTACCCATCATGATGCTTGGGGATTTGTGTTTGGAATGAAAGAGAAATGTAATGAGTTGCTTGGCTACTTCAACATCACCCACGCCTTTTTCCATGCACCACTTGATGATGCTGAGTTTGGCACAAGCTCCTCATTAGCAAATCCTTTTTTCATAATATATTTTTGTCACCTCATAAATGCCCTAAGCAGAGTTAATCGCCTTCCTTGTCATTTAAGACAAAAGAAGATGCTTAACGCCGGCGAGATAGCGTTTTAATCCATCCACTGCCAGTCGATAGTAGACTTTTCCGTCCTTTTTCTCCAACTCAACAAACCCGCTTGCGAGCAAAACGGTCATATGGTGGGATACCGTAGCTGGTGTGAGGCCGATCAGGTCCGCAATCTCAAGATTATATCTGCTGCTCTCTTTTAGGCACAACAGAATCTCAACCTTGCTTTTTTCACTAAGGGCTTTTGAACCCATTAAGAGTTCATCCTTCGTAAGCTCTGCACCACCAGCAGACAATTTGTAACTAAGTAAGCCATAATAGCCGGTATCCTTTATCAGCATTAGGGATACTGGCAGCGCCATAGTGGGAATGATAACTGTATCCGGGTTTATCTGCTCAGGCAGACGCATGAATCCTGTTTTCTGAGGCTGCGCAAGGCCTTGCTTAAAATGCTGCAACAGAGTGCTAAGCCCGCTTTCAATTTTTGCGTATGCTTTTTCAAAAGCTGGGAGATTTTCGGCGACTGCGGAAGCAATGAGCCGCATTTGCTGTCCAGCCCTTTGATGAAACACGATCAGCTGCCACTTTGCGCGGTCTGTTAACTCCAGAGCGTCCAGTGTAGTAATTAGATCTCCGCCGCTATCCCCATATTCGGACATCAGGGTCTCACGCACAGCGCTCTGGGCGGCGTCATCGGAAATTTTGTCTATGTCAGAAAACCAGTCAGGATTCTGCATAAACACACTGGTACATACAGCGAATAAGGAATCCTCCATTTCATGCATAAACGCCGCGCCGGTAGAGGTTATTCTGTGTTTTTCAAAGGCATGGTAGTATTGTTCTACCAACCGATAATTACGGTTGTAAAACACCTTTCCGTCAATACCTAGTTTGTCTATCTCCGATATTAATTCATTTTTACCTTCCTCGCCCCAGGGACAGAGACAAAGCAGGGACATGGTTTCAAAGTGGGCATTCAGTTGAACTGACATTATATCGCCTCTTTCTTTTGAATCTGTAGAAACTCGCAAAACTGCGTATTGTTGTGTATTAGGGTTTCATATTCACCCATTGCCGCAACCTGGCCTTCCTCAATATATACAATCTGGTCATACTGCCGTAGCAGTTCTGGATTCAGGTTATGTGTAATGGTGAGCATTGTGAGATCAGAAATATCCAGTAAAGCGGTCTCAATATCATAGGCTGTTTGCGAATCAACCGCAGAGGTACCCTCGTCTAAAATCAGGATTGGCTTTTTCTGTATGATGGCACGTGCCACTGCAACACGCTGACGCTGCCCACCGGACAGGTTAGCGCCATTTTCGCCAACAAGGGTTTCGATGCCGTTTTCCATCTGTGGAAGGAAACGCCCTACCCCGCTAACTGTGATAGCCCTTTCCCATTCCTCATGGCTAAATGTACGATGCAAAGTAATATTTTCTTCAATACTTTCATCAAACATATACACATTTTGGTGGATGACCGATATCTTTGCCAGCAACTCATCCAGCTGTGCTGACCGGATATCCTTGTCGTCCATGGTAATCCGGCCGGTGTAACCACCGTAGTTTGCAGATAACAGTTTGATAAGAGTGCTTTTTCCGCTGCCACTTGCTCCGATGATAGCATATTTTTTATTCTTTTCAAAGGTCAAGCTTACTTCATTTAATACTAACTGCTCGGGTTTGTATCCAAAGGAAACATCACGAAGCTCTATATTCTCGTGATAAACGGGGACCTCTGTACCGCTAAATGCGGATGGCTGCTTTTGCCCCAAGCTTATAACCCTATCAATAACGGGCTTCGCACCTTGAATTTGTGACATACACTGCATGATTACAGCCACCGGCTGGACAAAGCTTCCGCTTAATTGAATTAATGCCAGCAGCACACCGGCGGTCATATTGCCCTGCAAAACCATATAGCCCGATACGAGCATAATCATAAACTGTATTCCCGCGGCAAGCGTCTGCGCAACGCCTTCACTAACTGAGGTTAATCTGTCTACTATATATTTAGTGCCGGTAAGGCTATCGTTATTTGCATTAAAGGCTTTGCTCACATTATCAGTTAGCTGGAAAGAGCGGATAACATCGTAGCCCGACAACTGATCCTTGAGGCCTGCTGTAAATAGTGCGAAATTTCCCGACAGCTGTACCTGGCCCTTGCTGATCGCTTTTCCGAAGCTTGCAGGTACCAAATACATCACGATCAGGCATACGAACATCAAGCCTGCGATAATCGGGCTGTAGTAGAACAATGCCGCAACCGTCGCGAAAAAGACAAGGATGTACTGAATAGACTGCAAAAATGGGATGAGCGCGGTTTCCTCGACCGTCTTAACATCATTTGTAAGCGCCGATATGTAATCCGCTGTATTAACCGATGCAAAGCTTTCCGGGTCTCTTGAGAGAATACCATCATAGGCTTCCCTGCGTAAATTCTGTACTGTTTTTGCTATGAGCTTCTTTGTTAACAGTCCGCTTAGAATCATGACAATCCCTGTCACCACCAGATACACCGGTACTGCAAAAAGCATCGTCCTGAAAAGCGGCCAATCCTGTGCGATAACTGCATCAAGAATGTTCTCAAGAATTATTGCGGCTCCCACACTTATAATGGAGAACAGAATACTCATTAGAATAGTGGAAATGAGTAACAGCTTGTTTTTCCTAAATATGAATTTCATGAAATTACCTCCATAATATTTGATTGATATCTAATTCATCATCACTTTAACATATAATTTGATATAAGTCAAATATAATTTCATAATCATCTAATACTATGCAAAAAGCTGACCGAAGGGACGAGGCAGCTGCGAAACGGAGAATACTACTAGGGTGAACCTTGCAATATAGTAAGAATTCTTGCATAATAGAAATGGAAGAAGATTAAGTACGGTAAAAGAAGCTGGTGAGAGATGGGGGATTACCTCACGAATGGTGAACTATTATTGCTGTGCCGGTCGGATAAAGGGAACTGTAATAAAAGGCAATCTTTGGCTTGTCCCACCTGACGCCGGAAAAACCGCTGATGGAAGATATAAAGAAAACAGGAGGAAGGAAACAAAAAATGAGCCGGATACTAATCGTTGAAGATGAAGAATTCATAAGAGAAGAACTATCTATTCTGCTTGCCAATGCAGGACATGAAGCTATTTGTACAGAAAATTTTTCTAAGATAGTGGAAAAATTCAAGAAAATCCAGCCGGACTTAGTGCTTCTGGACATCAATCTACCTGAAAACAACGGATTTACTATCTGTATGAAGATTAGAAGCATTTCCAAAACTCCGATTATCTTTATAACAGGTCGCAATGCCTCTATTGATGAACTCAAGGCTTTCTCTTTGGGTGGTGATGATTACATTACAAAACCGTACGATGCCCCAGTTTTGCTTGCAAGGGTTTCCAGTGTGCTGAAAAGAAGTGAAAAGCAACCGAATGAACTTGAAGTCTTGTCGCAAAACGGTGTTGAGTTGAACTTAGCATCCTGCATTGTCAGCCACGGTGAAAAATCAGTGGAGTTAAGTAAAAAAGAAATGAAGATTTTGCATTGCCTAATGCAAAATAAAGGAAAATATGTTTCTAGAGTATCGTTGATTGAATACCTGTGGGACTACAAAATCTACACAGATGACAACGCCCTGAGTGTTAACATTACAAGGCTCAGTTTGACACATTAAGAGCCTTCCGTTTCGATTCATACAGTAATTACAGCCAAGGTGCGGGACAGACAGCCACCTTGTAGGCGCTGAGCCATCGCAGACAACCACATTAGAGGACAAAAAGGATATTGAACAGCAGGAAAAGGAAAATATGCAAGAAACGCTACTTTTATACGTTGATTATGGAATAACATATGATGCTGAGACGCAAAAGGTGTATTATAATGGACAGCTTGTTAGAAAGTTCACTGATGGTAAATTGATTTATATTGAGCAGGCTGACGGGACTGTAGAAGTTGCCGCAATACGAGACATCGAGGGCAGCTTAACAGGACTTGAAGTAAAATGACATAGGATTGCAGTTGAAGGTCATAACATGAATGTCATACATGTGGTAGTTTCAGTGTAGTTTTGTTTTATGTATTTCTATGCACAGAATCCCCATATTCTCTTGCCTGTATATTGTTTAGCGTATCAAGAGGCGGTTTCCATACCGTTTGCATTGTTGGCATGGAGGTTTGAAAAATATATATAATTCGGAGATAAAACAGATGAAAACCTATAAAATCAATATAATAAAAGTTTTAATACTTTGCTTACTCTGTATTTCAACTGGATGTTCAGTAAATCAAAGTGAGATAAAAACAACTGAAAATACAAATACTGAGGAAACAGTCGTCTCAGATAATGAAAATAATTTTGACAGTGAGGCAATTACACCTGATAACAACAACATACAAATTGATTTATCGGATTACTTTCAGGGTATAATAGGTTGTGCGGTTATTAACAACTTGAATGAGGGACAATACCTTATTTACAACCAAGAACTATCTGAAAAACGTTCTTCACCTTGCTCTACATTTAAAATTATATCGACAATAATAGGTTTGGAATCAGGTGTGTTGGAATCCAAAGATACGGTTATTGAATGGAACGGTACGCAATACTTCTTTGATGAATGGAACCAAGATTTAACGCTTGAGCAAGCCTTCCAATCGTCATGTGTATGGTATTTTAGAGGTGTAATTGACCAAGCGGGTGAGGAAAAAGTCAAGGAAGTGCTAACAACATTATCATATGGGAATGGCGATATAAGTCAATGGACGGGAAGTAATACGCACAGTGATTATAGTGAATTAAATGGCTTTTGGTTAGAATCCTCTTTGCTAATTTCGCCAAGGGAACAGGTAGATACATTGTTTCGGATTTTTGAAGATGAAACGGATATAAGAGAGGATTACATTCACATTCTCAAAGAGATAATGCAGATTGATAATTCTGGTAATAATTCAAAAGTGTTTGGGAAAACTGGAACTGGTTATAAGGATAATGCTTGCGTAGACGCATGGTTTGTTGGTATCGCCGAGAATGAAAATCATACGTATTATTATGCAATAAGACTTGATGAACCTACAAACGATTCGGTTTCTGGACAAAAGGCTAAGGAAATAGCTTTGAATATAATAAATGATTATTTTAGCAGATGAACGACTCTGGCAACTATTCTATGCTTGCTTATTCTGATTGACCTTGACAATGGGTTGGCAACATACATCATTGACAAGCGGGGGTGATAAATCTATATTGATTATAGAAGTAAAGTCTTGTATAATGATACAAGCAAAGAAATATTATCAAGCGGTTGTTTGATTACATATGACTACGGCGAGAGCAGAGGTCGTTGTTTAACAAGAATTCGGAGAAAGGAGAGCTTGAGCTGTATGTTCGGAAACGGACACGTACAGTTCTTAGGCGAGAAAGAGGGGGCAACCCCTTCGACTTAGCCGGCGATACAAGTAATGGATGAAAAGAAAATAGGTGCAAGTGAGTTCCTTTATTTGGGATTATACGCTTTTGCAGGATTTGGTCTTGAAATTTTACTATCAATGTTATTACCAAATATCTTTGGGGTTCAAAGTTCTGAATATACAATTATTCAGCAATGCATTTACTGGATGCTCACTTGTGTTTTATGGGGAGGAGTGAGTATATTTTTGATAAGCCTATCGAAAAAAAAATATTCTTTTGATGTACTGGCACATAATGAAATACCCACCAGTAAACAATGGTTGCTTGCAATTATAATGGCCATTATTGCGATTATAATTACAACAGTGGTTGGAAATGGATTTAAGCCTGTCCTTGAATACATTGATAATGGCTTGGTAAATAACATATTTATTATCTGTTTGAAACCGCCCTGATTGTGTTGACCATTTCTTTCGGTCAAAAATTCGGTGAGGTGATAACTAAAAGAGATGGACTGCCTTATGGTGGGTTGTTTCTTGCGTTTACATGGGGACTAATACACATCTTAACGCAAGGAATATTGACGGGTGTATATGCTTTTATGATGGCTATTTTATATGGTATTGTATACATATTATTAAAAAAGAATATTAAATACTCTTATCTTTTGATTGCCATAATGTTTATATTATAAACACAATACCCTGCATGGCACAAAAATTTATATAACCCAAT
>Ga0153999_1001035_pt1 | contig 11401 bp, 10 predicted proteins | sample TSNC083MetaG_FD_104675 | JGI IMG/M metagenome (GOLD analysis project Ga0153999, IMG submission 104675) | Attine ant fungus gardens microbial communities from North Carolina, USA - TSNC083 MetaG | ecosystem: Host-associated > Fungi > Mycelium > Unclassified | place: USA: North Carolina, Lumber... | reverse complement strand
TAAAAACCCTCCGTAGACTATTGATTTTATTGGGTTTCACTTTTCCAACATCTTCATCGTCGGAAATAACAAAACATCGCGGATTGCCGGCGCATTGGTAAATAACATTACCAACCTGTCAATGCCGTATCCGATACCACCGGTCGGCGGCATTCCGATCTCCAGGGCGTTTAAAAAATCTTCATCCATATGGTTTGCTTCTTCATCACCAGCCGCAAAGGCTTCTTCCTGGGCGGCAAAACGTTCCCGCTGATCGATCGGATCATTAAGCTCCGAATATGCATTACACATTTCTCTTGCATAGATAAAGAGTTCAAATCGTTCCACCAGTTCCGGTTGATCCGGCTTTCTCTTTGTCAGCGGTGACACCTCAACCGGGTGATCCATAATAAATGTCGGCTGAATCAAATGTTCTTCGACAAACTCCTCAAAAAACAGGTTGATAATATCGCCTCTGACATGGCGATTTTCATAATGCACCTGCTTTTCATCGGCCAGTGCCTTTGCTTCCTCTGTAGTCTGGATTTCATTAAAATCAATTCCGGTATATTTTTTTATCGCGTCAAGCATAGTCAAACGTTCAAACGGCTTGCCCAGATCGATCTCCACCTCTGCATAAGGGATGGTCGTAGTCTGACACACCTCCCGGGCAATATGGCGGAACATATCCTCCGTCAAGTCCATCATGCCGTGATAATCGGTATATGCCTGATATAATTCCATCAGCGTAAACTCAGGATTGTGTCTGCTATCCAGCCCCTCGTTGCGGAATACCCTGCCGATCTCATATACCCGCTCCATCCCGCCTACAATTAAGCGTTTCAAATACAGCTCCAGTGAAATCCGCAGCTTCACATCTTCATCAAGCGCATTGTAATGAGTCTCAAATGGCCTGGCTGCCGCACCTCCGGCATTGGCTACCAGCATCGGCGTTTCCACTTCCAGAAAACCTCTGTCATCCAGATACCGGCGGATACAGCTGATGATCTTAGAACGCATGACAAAGGTTTTCTTTACATCCTCGCTCATAATCAGATCGACGTATCGCTGGCGGTACCGCATATCCGTATTAGTCAGTCCATGATATTTCTCCGGAAGAATCTGGAGACTTTTACTGAGCAGGGTAACCTCACGGGCATGGACAGATATCTCCCCCATCTTGGTGGTAAAGACCACTCCCTTTATGCCGGCGATATCACCGATATCCATCCGCTTAAAGGCCTTATACTCATCTTCTCCGAGATCATCCCGTGCCACATAGCACTGTATATTCCCTTTTAAATCCTGTATATTGCAAAAAGAAGCCTTGCCCATAACCCGCTTTGACATCATCCGTCCGGCAATTGTGACTTCTTTCCCCTCCCATTCACCATAATTGTCCTTTATATCCGCACTGTGTATCCGGACATCATATCTGGTAATCTGAAAGGGATCGTTACCAGCGTCCTGCAGTTCTTTTAGTTTTTCCCGGCGAACCTTTAATAACTGGTTTAAATCCTGTTCTGCCATCATGTCCTCCTATGATGCTCTCTGTATCTCCAATACTTTGTACTGAATCACGCCGGCCTGCGTTTCCACCTCTGCCACATCGCCTACGCTTTTGCCGATCAATGCCTGCCCTACCGGTGATTCATTTGAAATCTTGTTCTGCAGACTGTTTGCCTCGGTGGAGCCAACAATCTTAAATTCCATCTCTTCATCAAAATCCAGGTCATGTACCTTTACTTTGCAGCCAATACTGATCTTGTTTAAATCAATTTCTTCTTCTACAATGACTTCTGCGTTCTTCAGCAATTTCTCCAGCTCTTCGATTCGCTGTTCTATGTCCCTCTGCTCATCCTTTGCCGCATCGTACTCAGCATTTTCAGATAGATCGCCCTGCTCTCTTGCTTCCTTAATCTTCTGGGCAACTTCTTTTCGTTTATTCACTTTCAGATCCTGCAGTTCATCTTCATATTGCTTTAAACCTGCATAAGTCAAAATATTTTTCTTCTCTGCCATGATACCTGCTTCCTTTCCTTATCCTCGGATCCTGCACGCACCGTTCCAACTTGTATATAAGGCCATTGCATGCAAGGTATTATATCCTAACAATTACCAGTTTGTCAAGGTTTCAGTTCCAGTTTTCCCTTAACATCGCCTCCAATTGAGAAATGGTCACAAGCTGGTTGCATCTCCTCCGGATGGCTGCCGAATGGGGCAGCCCGGCGGTATACCAGGCGATGTGTTTGCGCATTTCTTTCATCCCCATTTCTTCACCTTTTAACTCAACCTGCAGACGGGCATGGCGAAGCATCATTGCGGCAATTTCCGCAACCGTTGGCCCGGGCAGCATCCCGCCGGTTTCCAGGTAATGCCGGATCCGTCCAAACAGCCAGGGGTTCCCTCTCGCCCCTCTGGCAATCATCAAACCATCGCATCCAGTTTCTTTAAGCATTCGGTTTGCATCCTCGGGTGTAAATATATCGCCATTTCCGATCACTGGTATCCGGACTGCTTTTTTTACTTCCCGGATAATGCCCCAGTCCGCTTTTCCCGAGTAGAACTGCTCCCTGGTGCGGCCATGAACGGCTATTGCCGCCACTCCGCAGCTTTCGGCGATCCTGGCAATTTCAACGGCATTAACGTTGGTTTCATCAAATCCTTTTCTTATTTTAACAGTAACCGGTTTGTTTACCTTTCTGACCAGGGACGTCAGAATCTGTTCTGTCAGTCCGGGGCTTTTCATCAGGGCAGAACCCTCATGATTATTGACAACCTTCGGAACCGGACAGCCCATATTAAAATCAATCAGATCATAGGGGCCATCCTCGATCTGACAGGCCATTTCACTGATGATCTCCGGATCTGAGCCAAACAGCTGCACGGCAATGGGGCGTTCCTCCCCGTTAACGGCCAGAAGCTCCCTGGTGCCTTTACTTTTATATAAAACAGCCTTAGCACTGACCATTTCCGTATATAAAAGCCCGCATCCCTGTTCTTTGCACAACCTGCGGAACGGCTGATCCGTAACTCCCGCCATGGGTGCCAGAATCAGTTTATTTGCCAGCTCCACATTACCGATTTTCAGTTTCATACTCATTCATCCTCAACAGTTTCCCCCAGGCAGAATACTTTATAATACAATTCCAGTGATTCCAGTAGTTCCCGCTTTTCCTGCCGGTATTGCCGGATTTTTAAATCCGCTCCGATTTCATCATAATATCCGTCGTATTCGGAAGTTGTCAGCTTAAATTCCAACGTCCCGTCTTCTTCGTATTCCAGGGTCAGAATGCCGCCGCATTCTTCTGTAAACCACACACACATAATCTGCAGCTCCCGCTTTATACTTTCCGGCAGACTGTCAAATTCTTCATTAAAATAATATTTCCGATCATAGGAATTAGAACCACACAATACGGTTCCTCCTTCATTCAATTCCATTGACAACCTCCTTACTTCGGCAACAGCCATAACATATGAGCGTGCTTGAAAAATCATTCCCGCAAGCTGCACACCACACTTCGCGGTATATTTGCACCAAATTCAGTCATCGCAGCCCGCTGCGCCTCCTTTTTTTGGCACAAATCTCCCGCAAATTGTGACATACAGTTTGCGATACGCATTTTTCAAACACGCTTCACGACCGGAGCATCCGGTTAAAGGGGAAAGCTAACATTGCCCGGATTACTTCACCAGCATTTTGCAGATGGCAAACTGTTCTTCCGGTATATCCTTGGTCATACTGAGTGCTTCCTGTATATCAAAATCCACATACTCGCCGTTTTTATATGCAACCAGCCGGTTGCTATGTCCCTCGGCCAGAAGCTCTGCTGCCTTGGCGCCCATAATCGATGCATAAACCCGGTCTTTACAAGTCGGTGTACCACCGCGCTGCATGTGTCCTAAAATGGTTGCTCTGGTTTCAATTCCGGTCGCCGCTTCAATTCTTCTTGCCATCGACGTGGAGTGTCCGATTCCTTCAGCATTAATAATGATATTATGCCGTTTGCCGCGCTTGCGGTTTTCAATAATGCGGTTAATCAGCGCCTGCTCATCGCCGTCGTAGCGTTCCGGCAGCAGAAGATCCTCCGCACCGTTGGCAATCCCGCACCACAATGCAATGTAGCCGGCATTTCTTCCCATAACTTCTATAATACTGCACCGTTCATGCGACGTAGAGGTATCTCTTACCTTATCAATCGCCTCCATCGCCGTATTTACTGCGGTATCAAAACCGATGGTATAATCCGTGCAGGCGATATCTAAGTCAATCGTTCCCGGCACCCCAATCGTATTAATCCCCAGTGCCGCCAGCTTGCCAGCGCCGCGAAATGAACCGTCGCCGCCAATTACCACAATACCGTCAATATTGTACTTTCTGCAAATATCCGCTCCCAGCTGCTGTCCTTCCGGGGTTACAAACTCCAAACATCTTGCCGTATACAGGATTGTTCCACCGCGGTGGATAATGTCCGATACACTGTGGCTGCCCATATCAATAATCTCTTCCTGCAAAAGACCTGCATAGCCTCTCATGATGCCCTTTACTTTCAGACCTTTATTTACCGCTGTTCTGACTACTGCACGGATTGCCGCATTCATTCCCGGCGCATCCCCTCCGCTGGTTAATATTCCAATGGTCTTTACCTGCTTTGACATCGTTATCCCTCCTGTAATTTTCATACAACGTTTATTCTAAAACATTTTTCCTATCTTTTCAATCCTTTTTCTACAACTATGACATTTCTTTCACCAACTAAGTCATTCAAACGCTTAACCAGCTCTGATCCCGCTTTCACACTCCAGTTTGCCGGCAGTACCTTCTTGCCCCGTTCTTTTTCCAGATACAGAATCACCGAATCATTGCCTTCCGACAGCCGCAGAATATCCAAAACCTGCTGCTGCCGGGCTTCATATTCTTTAATGTCGGCAAATTTAATCCATAATACTCTGGGTATCTCAGAAAAAGAAATGACTTGTTCACAGATCAATTTTCCCACCGGCTCTTCACCAAGGGAAACCCGGCCTTTGATAAACACCTTGTTCTCTTCCGTCAGCAGGTTCCGCTTGGTCTCGTAGTCACGGGGAAATACCAGCACCTCCACACTGCCCACCAGATCCTCAACGGTAATAAAAGCCATCATTTTATTAGTCTTGGTGGTTTTTACCACTTTTCCCGTTATCATTCCACCGATTGTGACCCGGTCGCCATCCTTAACCGCGGCCTGTTCCGTCTCTTCATCGATCATAAAATCAATGGTTTTAGCGGTAATATTCTGACTCCACAGTCCTTCGTATTCTTCCATCGGATGACCGCTGATATAAATCCCCAGCGTTTCTTTTTCAAAAGCCAGCAGCTCTTCTTTTTTAAACTCCGCCACCGCCGGCATGGTGATCTGGTACTGCGCTTTCTCCTCCTCCCCGGCAAAATCAAACAAGCTCATCTGACCCGCCAGCGAATGTTTCCGCTCTTTATTCTTCTGATCCAAAATTTCCGGTGCGATCATAGTTTTTTGCCGGCGGCTGCCGGGCATTGAATCCAACGCTCCTGATTTAATAAAGTTTTCCAGCGTCCGTTTATTGACCTCCTTGTTTGACATCCGCTCTATAAAATCCTCCATGGAAGAAAAAAAGCCATGGGTCTCCCGTTCTTTTACAATCGCGTCCACAACATTCCGGCCGATGCTTTTAATCGCTGACAAGCCATACCGAATCGCCGTTTCCGACACGGAAAAGCCGCTTTGCCCCTCATTGATATCCGGCGGCAGAATGGCGATTCCCATCTGCCGGCAGGTCAGAATATACTCCGACACCTTTGTTACATTATCCATCACGGAGGTCATCAGCGCCGCCATAAATTCCCGGGGATAATAATATTTCAGATACGCAGTCTGATAGGCGACTACCGCATAACATGCCGCATGAGACTTGTTGAAGGCATATTTGGCAAAGTCCGTCATTTCATCAAAAATATGGTTTGCCAGCTTTTCATCAATCCCGTTGCTGACACAGCCGGGTACTCCTTCCAGCGGATTTCCATAAACAAAGTTCTGCCGTTCCTTCTCCATCACCGAGACCTTCTTCTTGGACATGGCGCGGCGAACCAGATCACTGCGTCCCATCGTATAGCCGGCCAGCTCCCGGACAATCTGCATGACCTGCTCCTGGTATACAATACAGCCGTAGGTCGGACCCAGAATACTTTTAAGCTGCGGGCTTTCATAGGTAATGTTGCTCTGGTCAAGCTTACCTTTCAGATAACGGGGAATAAAGTCCATCGGCCCCGGCCGGTAAAGGGAAATCCCGGCAATAATATCCTCGAGATTTTCCGGCTTGAGTTCTTTCATAAAGCCCTTCATCCCGCTGCTCTCGAGCTGAAACATGCCGTCACATTTTCCTGTTCCGATGGAGGCCAGCACGTCTTTATCGTTATAATCAATTGCATTCAAATCCAGGCACCGGCCATAATTATATTCAATCTGCCGGACAGCATGCTGAATAACGGTCAGTGTCCGAAGGCCTAAAAAGTCCATTTTCAGCAGTCCCAATTCCTCAAGTGCGGTCATCGTAAACTGCGTGGTTATCGTTCCGTCCGCTGCCCGGGACAACGGCACATATTCATCAACGGAGGTCTTACTGATGACCACACCCGCCGCATGCATGGAAGAATGACGGGGCAGCCCCTCCAGCCGCATGGACATATCGATTAAGTATTTTACTTCCTCGTCTTCCTGATAGGCGTTTTTCAAATCCGGGCTCTGTTTCAGAGCCTTACTAAGTGTCATTCCCAGATCACCGGGAATCATCTTGGCAATTGCGTCGCAACGGGCATACGGCATATCCAGCACCCTTCCCACATCACGCACTACACCTTTGGCGGCCAGAGTACCGAAGGTGATAATCTGAACCACCCGGTCTGTACCGTACTTCTCCACCACATAATCGATAACCTCCTGCCGCCGTTCGAAGCAGAAATCAATATCAATATCTGGCATTGAGATCCGTTCCGGGTTTAAAAACCGTTCGAACAGCAGATTGTAACGGATGGGGTCAATATCGGTGATTTCCAGACAGTAGGATACAATACTGCCCGCAGCCGAACCCCGTCCCGGTCCGACAATTATGTCATTTGACCGGGCAAAATGAATGAAATCCCAGACGATCAGGAAATAATCCACATATCCCATGGAGTGAATGACATCCAGCTCATACTTAAGGCGTTCCTTAAGCAATTCCTCCTCCGGATTGGGATATCTCCTCTTCATTCCCTCCCGGCACAGATGGTTTAAATAACTAACGGCGTCAAAGCCATCCGGCACTTCATATTCCGGCAGCTTGGTGACACCGAATTCAATTTCAACATTGCAGCGCTTCGCAATTTTTACCGTATTGTCCAGTGCCTGCGGAACATAGGAGAATAAGGTCCGCATCTCCGCCTCCGATTTGCAGTAGTACTGGCCGCCCTCGTAGCGCATCCGATTTTCATCGGCCACCTTTTTCCCGGTTTGGATACACAGCAGGATATCATGGGCTGCCACATCCTCCTTGACGGTATAATGGATATCATTGGTTGCCACCAGTTCGATGTCCAGTTCCCGGCTCAGCCGGAGCAAGCCCTGGATGACCGTTTGCTGAGCCGGGATTCCATGATCCTGCAGCTCCAGAAAATAATTCCCCTTACCGAATATCTGTTCATGTTTCAGCGCCGCCGCCCTGGCCTCTTCATACCGCCCGCGTTCCAGATAACGCTGGACCTCACCCGCCAGACATCCGCTCAGCGCGATAATGCCTTCATGAAACATGGACAGTACCTCATGATCTACCCGCGGTTTATAATAGAAGCCGTCCACATAACCCCGCGATACAATTTTCATCAGGTTTTGGTAACCCTGGTTGTTTTCTGCCAGCAGCACCAGATGATAATATCGGTCTTCTCCATGAACATGCTCCCGGTCAAACCGGGAATTCGGTGCCACGTATACCTCGCAGCCGATAATCGGCTTGATGCCGATTTCACGTGCCGCTTTATAAAAATCAATCACCCCATACATACAGCCGTGGTCAGTGATCGCCAGACTGTCCATCCCCAGCTCCTTGGCTCTGGCCGTTAATTCTTTAATCTTACCGGAACCATCCAGCAGGCTGTACTCCGTATGGACATGCAGATGTGTAAATGCCACAACAGTTCTCCTTTTAGTATGAAATATTTAACTGGGATACGAAAAACAAGCAGAACCGGAGCCGCTCCGAATCTGCCTGGTTTAATTTTATCTGCGGCTACGAACGCTACTGTCCGTCAGCCAAATATTCTTCAATTGCCTTCATGGCCGTTTCTTCATCCCGGCCGTTGGCAGAAATATTGATTACGTCGCCATTATTCATGCCCAGCGTCATCATACCCATAATGCTTTTCGCATTGACACGGGAACTGTCATTTTCCACATAAATGGCACTGTCAAACTGGCTGGCAATCTGTACCAGCATCGCCACTGGTCTTGCCTCCAGACCTGATGCAAGTCCGATTGTAATCATTTTCTTAACCATAACTGTCCTCCTCATTGTTGGAACGTTTGTTACGTTCTGGTGATATTGCTTTGTACCCTGATTTTATCTGCCAGATCACCCAGTTTTCTCAACCGGTGATTTATTCCTGATTTTCCGACGGGCGGGTTCAAAGCTTCTCCAAGTTCCTTCAGGGTTGCTTCGGGTCTTGACAACCGCAATTCGGCAATTTCTTCTAAAGATTGCGACAGCATTCCAAATCCCACCGTATCTCTGATATAAGTAATATCTTCAATCTGCTTGACTGCCGCAGATACGGTTTTATTAATGTTGGCTGTTTCGCAGTTCACCTGCCGGTTTACACTGCCACGCATCTCCCTGATAATCCGGATATTCTCCAGCTCCATCAGTGATATGGGTGCTTCCATAACATTAAGCACATCGACAATCTGGCTGCCTTCTTTAAGATATACTACAAAATATTTTTTTCGTAATACTATTTTTGCATCCAGTCCAAAACTAATTAGCAGTAACTTAAGCTGCATTGCCTGTAGTTGTGCCGAACAGACAATTTCAAAATGGTAGGATTTTTCCGGATCACTGATGGAACCAGCCACCAGAAACGCTCCCCGGATAAATGCCCGCTTACAGCAGTTGTGCTGAATTACCACATTCTGCGTTATCCCCAGATTCCCTAGGGTGCCGCCATCCGTACTTAACAGCTTGGCTGCCTGAAGAACTAAAAAAGCATCCTCGTGTCTTAAGATTCCCACCGTATATGTCCGGCCTTTTCGGTTGCCTGTTCCCTGCCGAATAGAAACATTAATACTTATATTAAATGTTTTTTTTAATAATGTAAAGTATTTTCTTGCAACTGAGATATTTTCGGTATGGATTTTAATACAATACCGGCCATGCTCCGATATCTGAATTTTCCCGCACATGCTGATAACAGCAGCAATTTCAGCAATCCGGCAGTGTCTGGCAGGGCTTAACTGCCGGGACAGTTCTTCTTTTACTCCGGAAGAAAATGACATATTACACCTCGGTTCTCTGCTTTATATCTCTTTCAATATCCCGGTGCTCCAGCCGGGATCCAACATCTGTCCGGCTGCCGATATGCTTAAACAGAGCCTCGGCAATGCTGACGGAACGGTGTTTTCCGCCGGTGCAGCCGACCGCTATGATCAGCTGGCTGCGGCCCTCTTTCATATAATTGGGAATCAGAAAATCCATCATATCATAAAGCTTTGACAAAAAAGCTTCGGCCCGGCCGCCCTGATATACATAGTCCCGAACCGCCGCTTCCTTTCCGGTATGAAACCGCAGCGCTTCGACATAAAAGGGATTGGGCAGGAAACGGACATCATAGACAAGATCCGCATCAGCCGGAATCCCGTATTTAAACCCAAATGAAAGAACCGTTATACTCATTTTATGATAGTTTTTATTCTGGACAAATAGCTGCTCCAGTTCATCCCGCAGTTCCCTGGTCAGCAGCCGGCTGGTATCTATAATGATGTCGGCCTGTTCCCGCAGAAACGCAAGCCGTTGCCGCTCCCTGCCAATGCCAGTTTCAAGCCGCTCCTGGCCGGCCAGCGGATGAGTCCGCCTGGTCTCCTTGTAGCGCTTAACCAGCACCTCCTCATGCGCGTCCAGAAACAGGATTTCACAGGGCACCCGCTGCTCCTTCCAGGCTTTCAGAATATGCTCCAGCCGGGGCAGCTCTTCACCGCTGCGGATATCAATGCCCAGCGCCACCTGTTCATAAGACCGGGACGGCTGCATGGCAGCTGCCACAAATGAATCCAGCAGCAAAACCGGAAAGTTATCAACACAATAAAATCCAATATCCTCCAGCATTTTCAGAGTGACGGTCTTCCCGGCACCTGACATTCCGGTCACAATTACAAATCTCACATCTTTTGTCCTCCTAGAGCGTGTTTGAAAAATGCTATCTTCTCCATCAGAACTCGCCTAATGTTTTCACCTCTAATTCCAGGATTACATCAAATGTTTCTTTTACTTTATCCTGCACTTCCCGGCATAGCTGCATAATGTCAGAAGCGGTTGCCTTCCCGCGGTTAATTACAAAACCGCAGTGTTTTTCAGATACCTGGGCATCACCGATGCGTAAGCCGGCAAGCCCGGCATCCTCAATCAACTTACCTGCAAAGTAACCCCCCGGCCGTTTAAAGGTACTGCCGGCACTGGGAAATTCAAGCGGTTGTTTTGCTTTTCGGGCCGTGGCTAATTCCGTCATTTGGCTGCGGATCCGAACCGGATCACCCGGCTTAAGATCCAATACAACGGCCAGCACCACATAACGTTTTAAAGCCACGCAGCTTGTCCGGTAACCCAATTTAAGTTCTTCGGTATTTATGGACCGGCAGCTGCCATCCGGAGCCAAGACTCTGACCTGGCTCAGCACATTCTTCATCTCACAGCCGTAGGCACCGGCATTCATTACCACCGCACCGCCGGCCGTTCCCGGAATTCCGGCGGCAAACTCAAATCCGGTTAAAGATGCATCAAGCGCCGCCTTAGCGAGCCGGGAAAGCTTTGCACCGGCTCCGGCATAAATCCGGCTGCCTTCCACGCCGATACTGTTCCAGGACTTTTCCAGCGCAATGATAACACCATCATAGCCCTGGTCGCTGACCAACAGGTTGCTGCCGCTGCCAAGAATGTAATATGGCGTATTGGTCTCCTGACAGCAGCCAATCACCGCCGTCAGTTCTTCCTCGCCGACCGGTTCCACATAATACGCGGCCGGACCGCCGGCGCGGAATGTGGTATGGCGGCTCATTGGTTCCTTTTGCCGTACTTCACCGGCCGGTACCAATTCACATAGCCTATTATAACTTACGCTCATATTTTCCCCTTATTACCTATTAATTATTATTTCCTAAATTTT
>Ga0153999_1001034_pt1 | contig 11403 bp, 6 predicted proteins | sample TSNC083MetaG_FD_104675 | JGI IMG/M metagenome (GOLD analysis project Ga0153999, IMG submission 104675) | Attine ant fungus gardens microbial communities from North Carolina, USA - TSNC083 MetaG | ecosystem: Host-associated > Fungi > Mycelium > Unclassified | place: USA: North Carolina, Lumber... | reverse complement strand
TCTCAAAAGGTGAATAAGTCAATCTCAAAGCTGATCAAAAGTCAATTACAACATTGGATTGCTGGCCTGCCCAGCTATATCAAGCCTTACCTACCTTCTTCGGGCTGCGAAAGTTGAGTAATATAGACCTAGATAATGATTATAAGATGCAAGGTGAAAAGCAGTTACAGAGTCGGCTAAGGCAGTATCTAAAGAGATCTAGACATCCTCGGATATGATCGTATCCTATTTCAAGGTAGAAACGTTAGATCAGTATTTAATGACGATAATTTTTTCAATAGTATAAATTTTATAATTGGTGCTAGGGCGTATTTATGGGCAGGAGTTTTCGTATTACCGCAATTCTAATATTGGGTCTCGCTCTCTGGTTTTTACTCGTGCCAGCAGGCCTAACAGCAAAAGTACGGCATCTTTTTGTCATTGTTGCAGCAACAATACCAGGATATATTACAGCCTGTCTCAATGGGTGCTATCGGCTTGATCAGCGTTGTTATCTGTGTAATCACAAAAACAACTTCTCTCTCCGAAGCATTATCAGGATATAGCAATTCAACCATTTGGTTGGTTGTTTCAGCAATTTTATTTGTAAGAGGGTTCATCAATTCCGGATTGGGCACTCGAATTGCTTATACACTGGTAAAACACCTTGGCGGTAGTTCCATAAAACTAGGTTATGCGTTGTTAATTAGTGATTTAATTATAGCACCTGCAACTCCTTCAAATACTGCGCGTGCCGGGGGCATATTGTTTCCGATTGTGCGTAGTTTGGCTTCTGTATTCGACTCAGAACCAAATCCTGAAACGCGAAAAAAAATCGGAGCTTATTTAACCCAGACACTCTACCAAAGCGTAGTTGTCACATCAATGATGTTCGTCACTGCGATCGCGTCAAATTCTTTGGCTGTCACGTTTGCCAAACAAGTTGCCGACGTGGAAATATCGTGGTTTACATGGGCTTTTGCCGCTAGTGTACCTGGTATCATCTGTTTGTCTGTAGTCCCAATTCTAATGCACAAACTATATCCTCCTGAAATTCAAGAAACAGGAGAAGCGAAGCTCTTTGCTACCAAAGAATTAGAAAAAATGGGACCAATGGCAAAAAAAGAAAAGATTGTCTCCTTCATTTTTGTTGCAGCATTGATCTTATGGGCCACCTCTTCCTGGACAGGCCTAAGTGCTACACTTGTTGCTCTTTTAGCCGTAGTAGTTATGATATGGCTTGGCGCAATGTCATATCAAGACGCTGCCGGAGAATCTATGGCTTGGGATAATCTGCTTTGGATGGGTACATTGATTGGCTTGGCAAATTTATTGGCTAAATTCGGTTTTATCAAATGGTTTTCTACTCTTATTGCAAGTTCTATTGTTGGGGTTTCTTGGGTTACTGCTTTGTATGTTCTAGCAATCGTCTATGTTGCAACACACTACTTTTTTGCAGGAACTTCTTCCCATGTTACAGCGATGTACGCAGCTTTCCTAACTGTTGCAATTTCTGCAGGAGCGCCACCTTATTATGCGGCTCTATTTTTAGGATTTGCCAGTGTACTCTGTACAGGATTAACGCATTATGCTATGGGGCCATCTCCAGTATTATTTGGTCCCGGCTACGTTACGCAAGCAGAATGGTGGAAATTAGGTTTAATTTTCGCTGTGTTCAATGGAGTTATCTGGTTTGGCCTTGGCCCATTCTGGTGGAAACTAATCGGTCTGTGGTAATTCGTAATGAAACTTAAGGAGATGACAAAATGAACAGACGTGGTAATGAAAAAGATATGACAGAAGGCTATTTTATCGGTTTAATGAGTTCAGCCGGTTTTAGAAAAAAAGATATTCAGCGGCCAATCATTGGTATCATTAACTCATATACTGACGTAAACCCCGGTCATAAACCTTTTGCAGAGCTTGTAAAATACGTGAAAGAAGGTATCTGGGCTGCTGGAGGAATGCCTGGAGAGTTTGGTGTTCCTGCACCATGTGACGGTATGGCTCAGGGCAGCGGAATGCACTTTGTTCTGCCTCAACGTGATCTAATCGCTGCTTCAGTAGAAGCGATGGTCCAAGCTCATGGATTCGATGGCTTAGTTTTTTTAGGCTCATGCGACAAAATAATTCCAGGGATGCTCATGGCAGCAGCGCATTTAAACTTACCTGCAGTGTTCCTTACAGCAGGTGCAATGCTTCCATATCAAGAAGCCGACAAAGTTTACTGTACAAGTGACTTAAAGGAAGCAATCGGCAAGTACAAAGATGGTAAAATAACGGAAGTAACATTTGACCGGTGGAGAGAAAACATGTGCTCCTCCGCAGGTACATGTTCAATGTACGGTACAGCCAACACCATGGGAGCATTTCTGGAAGCAACGGGAGTTGCACCTTTTGGCTCTTCAACGATGCTTTTCTGTGATGGTAAAAAAGTCCGGCAGTCTAGAGATGTTGGGGAGAGGATTGTTGATCTAGTTCGTGAAGGGAGAAATTTTTCACACTTTATGAATAAAGATTCTTTTACAAATGGAATCAAACTTATTTCCGCCAGTGGCGGATCTACAAATGCTGTTTTACACACCTTAGCATTGGCCAAAGTTATGAATCTGGACTTTGATTTGAAAGATTTTGATGCCGTTCAATCGTCTGTGCCCGTGATAGCTAAATTCAAACCTTCTGCTGCTTCGAATATCAATGACTTTCACCTTGCAGGCGGCGTGCCGGCAGTATTAAATACGATCAAAGAACATTTGAACCTTGATGTACCAAATGCAATGGGCGGTACTTTAGGTGAATTATTGGAAGCAAATGACAAATTTATAAACCGTGACGTTATTAAGGATGTCAATGATGCATATCTCTCTAATGGCTGCTTCTCCATCATCAAGGGCAACCTTGCACCATTAGGTGCTGTGGTTAAAAAAAGTGGAGTAGAGCCTCAAATGTATCATCACAAAGGTCCTGCCGTTGTATTCAACTCAGAAGAAGAAGTTCGTGACTATCTGCTGAATAAGACAGTAGAGCCCGGTTCTGTGCTGGTAGTTAGATACGAAGGTCCCAAAGGCGGTCCGGGAATGCGGGAATTATCCATTCCTGCAGCCATGCTGGTAGGAATGGGTCTGCATACATCCGTGGCTATGATTACCGACGGACGCTTCTCCGGTGCTACGCGAGGACCCTGCGTAGGTCATATTACTCCTGAAGCGTGGGTTGGAGGGCCGTTGGCGCTTGTTCAAGACGGAGATATCATTGAAATTGATTTAAATAAAAACACCCTCGAACTTCATGTCTCAGAGGCTGAAATCGAGTCACGTCGGGCAAATATTAAAAAGCCTAACAGACCTCTTACCGGCGTCTTATCTGCTTATCGCGCCGGCGTAAGCGGCGCTGAAAAAGGTGCTGTATGGCTATATAGAGATGACTGTGAAGAACAATAGTGAACTTGTTTCAGCAAAGCTGAAACGTCGGGGGCTCAGGTGGAGAGTCTACTCCACCTGAACTGAAGCCGCCTGTAGAGGCGGGAGTCTTGACTCAATATTTAAGATAAAGAGAGACGAACGCTTCAGGTGTGGTTTTTACCCCATCTGAAGTTTAGTCGACCTTATCCAAGGGACTAGCCTCTCTTAACTCCCGCTTGCAGAAGAGGGAGTTAAGAGCGGTTTAGTCATTGAATAAACTGGATCAACACCAGAATGTTAAAAAATCGACATTGCCGTCAGGTGATTTTTTGCCTTGTGGCCAATACTATGGCGCTCGGCGTCATCGGTAATTAACCGGTGTCGTAACGCCGCCGCGTTGAGTCGGCTATTTTCGCCCGGGTGCCAACAGGAACGGAAGAGATGAATAAGCTGGCGCTCAAAATTGGCTATGAAGCTGTTTAATTTAAAATAGTTGCTGAAAACAAGGCAATGTCAAGAGCCGGGGGACATTCCTAAAATCCGTAAACTTAGTGCGTTGTCGCCTACGAGGCTATGTAATGCAAAAATTTGTATCGCTAAAAGGAGGAAGTTGTAATTTTGTGTCAAAATTTTCTTACAAGGGTGCAGTTTTTCATGATAGCCATTGGCGATATTGTCTCTAAAATACCTTTTTTATCCTAATTAATACGTCAAATCTGGTATGCTTTTTTATCGAAAATCACCCTCTAGTCGGAAGATTATATCACGAATAATGGTATCCTTTTTGATTATTGGGACGTTTTCGATTTGTTAAGTGCTTTTGGATTCTTCATATCTTTTTATGATTTTCTTGTTTTACCGTTCGGATTCATTGGATCGATTTTTGTTAAGTTGACAACATTGTATGTGAAGGAGGAAACTATATGAGGAAATCTATATGGCTTAACCCGCCACTTGAGCGATTAGTTGCTCAATGCGGCACCGCTAAAGGGCGCGATGGCAAATTCTCTCGCCGGCTAGGCGAGATCGTCGAGCGGTACGACACCATTATGAAACTTATCCCTGTGCCGGATATAACCGACACAGAAAAAATGATCATAGGTAAAATTATTTGCGGCAGCGTAATAACGCCGCTGACGATCAGGCGAATGGATGAAAGTGTAATGGACTGCGCTACTGGCACAGCGGCAGAGCGGCAAGCACTGGCCGAGAAAATATCTAGTTGGTCTGTTACTGAACGACTGGCTATTATTGAGTCTTTGGGAATATGAGTCTCAGATGGTAAATCCCCATCTTTGTCGAAAAACTTGTGCCTGCAGCGCAGCTTTCCTTGGTGCACAATGGCTAATATTGCCCAATTTGCACGGAAGAGCGAACTCGCCAACGCGACATAGAGAAACACTGGCGAAAAAAGGCCGGCACTAACCGGCAGATTTCAAAATTCCAAAAGGACCAAAAAGTTTAGGCCAACGCCTCCAACGCTAACCTACTCCAGGAAAGGTCTATGTTCCTCGCTTTATGATATAGTCTCCATGTCAATGCGCGGGGCTGAAAAGGCGGGTTAGCATTCCTGAAATCCGTAAGCTTGCTGCGTCGTCGCCTACGAGACTATGTAATGTAGCTTGGCAGGTACAGGCTTATTGTAACAAACTGTCAAACATACGGATTTCTTAACGGAATGCTGCCCGCCTTTTCTCCTTCGGATCGCCTTTTTCCGGAAAAGGCCGAGGGGGACGGGGTGACGGGAGCAGCTAGGCCATCTGATAGGCAAGTGCTGAAGATTTCCGATTTAAGTAAAGTAAATTAATGTCGAAAAAGGAGCAGCCCCTTTTATCCCTATTGGCAATCAAACCCTATTATTTTGCTGCCTATTTTGAGATGTGAAACTTGAGTTAGAAATAATAATAAGACATGAATTTTGTAGATTAGTCAGGCCATCTTACTATATATTATTTTTTATAAAGCAATGTATAATGGAATAAGCATAGACATGCCTTGCGAGGTGAATTTATGGAGTCAAGTAATCTGAGCAATTTAACCAGTAATCGCAGCAAAGGAAGTGGAGTGATGAATAGCAATTTTAGCTTTTTGGCAACGACTTTTCCCGCCCTTGAGAAGCTCGGCAGTCTTGCCGAAAGCTATTTGTATTCGGACCCCAACTCCTGTCTGTACAAGCTGGGTGTGCTTGCGGAAACGGTTGTCAATTATATGTTTGAGCTAGATGGCCTTACACCGCCGGCTGTTGACAACACCGCCGCTAATAGGATCAAATGCTGAAACGCGAAGGAATGTTGCCGAGGGAAATCGGTGATATCCTTTATGTATTGCGGACGAAACGGAACGAAGCTGTACATGCGGGACATGATTCTTTTGAAGACTGTAAAACACTGCTTGAAATGACATATACGTTGTCGGTTTGGTTTATGCAGACGTATGGAGATTATTCCTATGAGCCGACCGGGTTTATTCTGCCGGAAGATGCCCGTTCGCATATTGACTATAGCAAACTGCTGCAAGAGAATGAGGTACTTGCCGCCGAGCTTGAAAATATGAAAGCGGCAGCGCTGTCGACTGTCATTGATACTGCGATTAATGCCTCAGAACGTAAAAAGCGCTCTGATAAAGCAGTAAGCAATTTAAGGCTTTCGGAAAAAGAAACCCGGTATTTGATTGATGAGCAATTGCGCCAAGTCGGCTGGGAAGCCGACACCGAGAACTTACGTTATGCCAAAGGCGCACGTCCTCAAAAAGGCAGGAATATCGCTATCGCGGAATGGCCTACTGATGCTGCTGTCTGCAAATGGGGTGACGCCGATTACGCGCTGTTTGCAGGACTTAAGCTTGCGGGGATCATTGAAGCCAAGGCCAAGCATCGCGATGTATCGTCGGTTATTGACAATCAATGCCGGGAGTATAGCAGGGGGATCAAAGCAGAGCACGCGCAATACTTGATTGATACCTGGGGCGATTATAAAGTCCCGTTTCTATTTGCCGCCAATGGACGGCCTTATTTAAAACAACTGGAAACAAAGTCAGGTGTCTGGTTTCGGGATGCTCGCCGCGACTCCAATATTCCCAAAGCTTTGCAGGGGTGGATCGGGCCACAGGGGCTCCTTGACTTGCTCGAAAAAGATATCAAGACTGCCAACCGCGCGCTTGCCGAAACGCCGTTTGATCTGCTGCGTGACAAGGATGGACTTAATCTTCGGCCTTATCAGCTAGAGGCCATTGAAAAAGCTGAAATGGCAGTTAAAGAAGGTAAGCAAACTGCTCTGCTCGCCATGGCTACCGGTACGGGAAAGACCCGCACCGTACTCGGTATGATTTACCGGTTTTTAAAAGCCGGGCGTTTTACACGCGTTCTTTTTCTTGTTGACCGTACCACTTTGGGTGAGCAGGCGCAAGATGTTTTTAAAGAGGTTAAAATTGAAGAGCTCATGACCCTTGACGAGATTTACAACATTAAAAGCCTTGGGGATAAACAGATCGATAAAGAAACAAAAATCCATGTAGCCACGGTACAAAGTCTTGTTAAGCGTATACTTTATAACGAGGGCGAATCAATGCCTGCTGTCACTGATTACGACCTCATCATTATCGACGAGGCGCACCGGGGCTATATCCTGGATAAAGAAATGGGCGACGATGAGCTGCTCTACCGTGATCAGACCGACTATGTCAGCAAGTATCGCACCGTAATCGAATACTTTGATACCGTGAAAATCGCCTTGACGGCTACACCAGCGTTACATACGACTACAATTTTCGGTAGGCCGGTGTTCGAATACTCTTACCGCCGGGCTGTCATTGAAGGCTTTCTTGTTGACCATGATGCTCCGCATGATATTAAAACAAAGCTCCGTATTGAAGGCATTCACTATCAGGCCGGTGAAACTATCGCTATTTATGACCCTGTTACCGGTGAAATTACTAACAGTGATGAACTGGAAGATGAACTCAGCTTTGATATTGAGAGCTTCAACCGCAGGGTAATTACCGAAAACTTCAATCGCACCGTACTGGAAGAAATCGCGTGTGATATCAACCCGGAGGGTGATGGGAAAACACTTATCTTTGCCGTGGATGATAATCACGCCGACTTGATCGTCAAAATTCTCAAGGAGATTTATCAGCCGCTTGGTGTCAGCAACGAGGCAGTTATGAAAATTACCGGCAGCATCGGCGGTGGTAACCCTAAAAAAGTATCGGAGGCCGTCAAGCGGTTTAAAAACGAGAAATATCCCAGTATTGCCGTCACGGTCGATCTGCTTACTACCGGTATCGATGTACCTGAAATCACCTGCCTTGTATTTATGCGCCGCGTAAAGTCTCGTATTCTCTTTGAGCAGATGCTAGGCCGCGCGACACGCCTTTGCCCAAAAATTGGCAAGACGCATTTTGAAATTTACGACCCGGTTGGCGTCTACCAATCGTTGGAGGCGGTAAACACCATGAAGCCGGTTGTGCAGGATCAAACGACTACGTTAGAAGACTTGCTCGGCGGCTTGCAAATACTCGAGACCGAACAACAAGTCGCAAATCAGCTTGCCCTCATTATTGCTAAAGTCCGGCGGAGAAAAAACAGCTTAAACGAGCAGGCGCTGACCCATTTTACCTACTTAGCCGGCGGTTTAAGCCCGGCGGAATTCATTGACAAGCTCAGCGGCATGAGCACGCAGCAAGCCAAAGAGCATGTGCTGGATAATAGCCGTCTGTTTGCCATTCTTGATGAAGGCAGTCTACGAGCCAACCGTCCGCTATACGTTGCGGAAAAGCCGGATGAACTTGTGAGCCATACCCGAGGATATGGCACGGGAAAACCGCCGCAGGACTATCTCGATGAATTCAACGCCTTTATCAGTCAGCATGTCAATACGATTGCCGCACTGAACATTGTGTGCACCCGGCCGCGCGAGCTAACCCGCGAGAGCCTGAAAAGCTTAAAGCTAGAGCTTGATCGACACCACTTTACCGAACAACAGCTAAACACCGCTTGGCGTGAGCTAAAAAATGAGGATATCGCCGCCGACATTATTAGCTTTATCCGGCAAGGCGCGATTGGTTCGCCGATTATCAGCCACGAAGACCGCATTAAAAACGCCGTTAACAAGCTTAGGAAAACGCATAAATTCTCTAAAATAGAAATTGATTGGCTCGACCGCATTGAAAAAAGCTTGTTGCTGGAAACCGTTATAGACCGTGACACCTTTAATACCGGCTCATTTAAAACATCAGGCGGTTTTGAAAAAATCAATAAAATATTCACAGGAAAATTAGAAGCTTATCTGCAGGAACTAAACGACTACCTGTATGACGATGGAGGAAAAACCGCATGACCAACCAAGAAATCGTAGCTAAACTCTGGAACCTTTGCAATGTGCTGCGCGATGACGGCATTACTTATCATCAGTATGTCACTGAGCTTACTTATATATTGTTTTTAAAGATGACAAAAGAGACAAATACCGATGGCAGCATTCCCGCCGAATACCGCTGGGATCATCTCATCAAAAAGCAAGGCGTGGAACTTAAACGCTTCTACAATGAGCTGCTAAACCATCTGGGAGAAAAATGCACCGGGCGTATCCGCGCGATCTATGCGGGAGCCCGTTCTCATATCGATGAGCCGAAAAACCTCGAAAAAATTATCGTCAGCATCAATGACCTCGACTGGTACTCGGCTAAAGAAGAAGGTCTTGGCAATCTTTATGAAGGGCTGTTAGAAAAGAACGCCAGCGAGAAAAAATCGGGTGCAGGCCAGTATTTCACGCCGCGCGTGCTCATCGACGTTATGACAAAGTTGATTGCGCCGGAGCCCGGCGAACGCTGCAATGACCCGGCCTGCGGCACCTTTGGCTTTATGATCGCCGCCGACCGGTATATCAAAGACAAAACCGACAATTACTTCGACCTGTCGCTCAAAGAGCAGGAGTTTCAAAAGCAGGAAGCCTTTACCGGCTGTGAACTGGTGCACGATACCCACCGCCTCGCTTTGATGAACGCGATGCTGCATGATATTGAAGGGAAAATTTTATTGGCTGATACTCTGAGTAACCAGGGTAAGCAGCTGAACGGCTTTGATGTCGTGCTTACTAATCCACCGTTCGGCACCAAGAAGGGCGGCGAGCGCGCCACCCGCGACGATTTGACTTATCTGACCTCTAACAAGCAGCTTAACTTCCTCCAGCATATCTACCGCAGTCTGAAAAAGAATGGCAAGGCCCGCGCCGCCGTGGTGCTGCCTGACAATGTGCTGTTTGCTGACGGCGACGGCGCGAAGATCCGGGCCGACTTAATGGACAAATGCAATCTGCACACCATATTGCGCTTGCCCACCGGTATTTTTTACGCCCAAGGCGTTAAAACAAATGTGCTGTTCTTTACCCGCGGTACAACCGAAACAGGCAACACGCAAAAAGTCTGGATTTACGACATGCGGACAAACATGCCCTCGTTCGGCAAAACTACCCCATTAAAGCCGGAGCACTTTACCGGGTTTATCGCTGCCTATACCGCCGCGGACAGGACAACAATTGCCGATGAGCGCTGGAACTGCTTTACCCGTGAGCAGATTGCCACCAAGGGCGACAGTCTTGACCTCGGACTTATCCGCGACGACAGCGTTTTGGACTATGACGACCTGCAAGACCCCGTTGAGAGTGGCGAGGAAGTCGTCGCCCAGCTTGAAGAAGCCGTCGATCTTATTCTGAGTGTAGTTAAGGAACTAAAAAGCCTTGGGGGTAGTAAGTGATGGCGAAGGCGAAAAAACAAGCATTATCGCCGGAAGAAAGGCTGGCACAGGCGCTTGTACTGGAGGATGAGCAGCCGTATGAGGTGCCGGGGAATTGGGTGTGGACGAGGCTGGGCAGTATAAATGTGATTATTATGGGCCAATCTCCAAAGGGCGATGATACTACTGATGATTCTTCTTATACAGGACTTATTGGCGGCGCTACAGATATGGGAGAACTATACCCATTAGTCAGGAGATATACTGTGAAGCCAACAAAAATTTCGCACAATAATGATGTAATTATTTCTATTCGTGCAACAATAGGAAAGCCGATTTTTTCTGATGGTGAATATTGCTTGGGACGAGGTGTCGCTGCATTACGATCAGATATGTTATCAAGTAGCCTTACTCGTTATTTCTTATTAGCATTTGAAGAAAGGCTATACGAAGTAGCTACTGGAACTACATTTGCTCAAATTAGTAAGACTGATCTCGATCAAATGGCATTCCCCCTCCCCCCGCTCCCCGAGCAGCAGCGCATTGTCGAGTGTATCGAAAGCCTTTTTGCAAAGCTTGATCGTGCCAAAGAGCTGGCCCAAAACGCCCTCGACACTTTTGAAACCCGCAAAGCAGCCATCCTTCACAAAGCATTCACTGGCGAACTGACTGCCAAATGGCGGGAGGAATATGGCGTGGGGATGGAGAGTTGGGAGGAGAAGCCACTCAAGAACATTGCAAAGCTACGTAATGGTTATGCTTTTAATAGTAAAGAATTTACCAATGCTGGATACCAAGTTGTTCGCATGGGGAATTTGTATAATGGCACATTGGACTTATCAAGATCTCCTGTATTCATCTCGACTGATTCCATCGGCGATACAATACTTAGCAATTACTCAGCTAAAAGAGGCGATATCCTGCTGACCTTGACTGGGACTAAGTACAAGAGAGACTATGGATATGCAGTACTAATTGAACAAGAAAATGGCTTCTTGGTTAACCAACGAATTATGTCATTAACGCCTACAGGAATAGAACAAAATTTATTGTTATACTATCTACGATCTGACCTATTTAGAGATATATTTTTTAGTAATGAGACTGGTGGAGTAAACCAAGGCAATGTAAGCTCAAGATTTGTTGGGAACATCCTTGTTTCACTCCCCCCCCTCCCCGAGCAACAAGAAATCGTCCGCATCCTCGACAGTCTGTTTGAAAAAGAACAACGCGCTAAAGAGCTCTGTGACGTCATCGGGAAAATCGACATGATGAAAAAGACTGTTTTGGCGC
>Ga0153999_1001033_pt1 | contig 11403 bp, 10 predicted proteins | sample TSNC083MetaG_FD_104675 | JGI IMG/M metagenome (GOLD analysis project Ga0153999, IMG submission 104675) | Attine ant fungus gardens microbial communities from North Carolina, USA - TSNC083 MetaG | ecosystem: Host-associated > Fungi > Mycelium > Unclassified | place: USA: North Carolina, Lumber... | reverse complement strand
CGTGGTTTTGCACAAATTTATTAATTTATAATTGTTTAGTTTAATGAGTTTTGCATATCAATTGATTAAAAGCATTTTTTTTAGGTACTATTGACATATAAAATATGATTTGCTATACTAAACAAATGATGAACATTTTATTCATCACCAAACAATTGTTTACACTGGTCAAGGACAGGAGCTCTCAAAATGAATTATGAAAATTCCCTTATCACAAAAATCGCATGGTATTATTATATCGAAAATATGACTCAGCAAAAAATTTCTGATGAACTTGGAATATCCCGCATGAAAGTGATTAAGCTTTTGGAGAAAGCCCGGCAAAACGGTGTGATCCAGTTTCAGATTTCCCGGGAGCGGGGCAGCCACTTAAAGGTCGAACAGGAATTAATCCGGCGGTGGGATTTAAAAGATGCCTTTGTCGTTCCTTCGGTACCGGGCACTTCGTCCCTTAACGATACCATTGCCAAAGCTGCTGCCATGTACATCAATGACCGGATAACCGAAAACACATACATTAATATTGGATACGGAGATACCCTCTGCCGGGTTATCAATCATCTGGCCACCATGACGGAAGCACCACTGTCCGCCGTGTCTTTAACCGGAGGAGTCAGCTATTATCTGCCAAATACATTTTCCAGTAAATTTAACGCCAAACTGTTTTTGCATCCCGCCCCGCTTCTTGTTTCCACCAAAGAGCTCTGCCAGGCCTTACAGAACGAGCCCTCCTTACAGGAAGTCTGGCGCATGGTGAAGCTGGCTGCCATGACCGTCATTGGGATCGGGGGTCTCAATGAAGACGCAACTGTAATTAAGAATGGAATCTTCAGCCAAAGCGACTTTCTTTATCTGGCTATGCAGGGAGCAGTAGGTGATATTCTGAGCCATTTCATCGATCATGACGGTAATCCCTTTCAAACCGATATTGATGACCGGCTGTTAAGCACTTCACTGGCAACTTTGCGCACCCTGCCTAATGTTATTGGCGTTGCCGCAGGCAGAAATAAAGTTAAAGCCATACACGCTGCTTTAAAGGGCGGCTACTTAAATGTCCTGATCACCGATGAACAAACGGCACTGTCGTGTGTTTAATAATTTTCTTTAGAATGGAGGAATGAACATGTCATCAAATTACCTTTTAGCTATCGATGCCGGTACCGGCAGCATCCGCGCCGTACTGTTTGACCATATCGGTAATCAGATTGCCTGCATTCAGGAGGAATGGGAACATCGGGAAGACCCCCGGTATCCCGGGAGCATGGATTTTGACTGGGTACAAAACTGGAAGCTTGCCGCCTCCTGTATCCGCAGGGTCTTATCCACAAGCGCCGTCAATCCTCATGAGATAGCTGGGATCTCCACCACCTGCATGAGAGAAGGTATTGTTCTTTATGATAAGGACGGAAACGAAATCTGGGCCTGCGCCAATGTCGATGCCCGGAGCAACGAGGAAGTTGAGCAGCTGATCCGCAGTGATCTGGAGCTTGAGCGTCTTCTTTATCAGGAAACAGGACAGTCTTATGCTCTGGATGCCATTCCCAGGCTTCTCTGGGTAAAGAATAAAATGCCTGATATTTATAATCAGATCGCCTCCATTGGCATGTTCAATGACTGGCTTATCTTTAAGCTGACCGGCATCCTGGCCGTAGAGCCAAGCAACGGATCAACAACCGGTTTATTTACTTTAAAGTCCCGCTGCTGGAATCCGGAGATTGCCGTACGGTGCGGGCTCCGATCTGATATTTTTCCGCCGGTAAAGGAGTGCGGAACCATAATCGGAAAAACCTCTTCCGGCTGTCAGGAACAGACCGGACTGCCGGAAGGCATTCCGGTTGTCGTTGGCGGCGGGGATGCCCAACTGGGCAGCATCGGCGTAGGCGTCGTGCGGGACGGGGAAGCTGCCGTATTCGGCGGCAGTTTCTGGCAGCTCGAATACAATACCGGAAAACCGGTCACCGATCCGGACTGCCGCGTACGTATCAACTGTCATGCCATTCCAGATATCTGGCAATATGAAGCTCTCGCCTTTCAGCCGGGACTTGTCATGCGGTGGTATCGGGACAGCTTCTGCCAAGCGGAAAAAAAACGGGCTGCCGAAACAGGAACGGGCGTCTATGATTTGATGAATAAGGAAGCCGAAAAAATACCGCCCGGGTGTTATGGAATGATGTGTGCTTTTTCGGATGTGATGAACTTTATTAACTGGAAGCACGCCGCCCCGACCTTTTCCAACTTCAGCCTTGATCCGCAAAAATATAACCACTATACCTTTTACCGGGCAATATTAGAAAATGCCGCCCTGGTTACAAAAGGCCACCTGAATCTGCTAAAGGATGCCGTCGGCCATCTTCCAAAAGAAATCACCTTTGCCGGAGGCGCCGCTAACAGTTCCCTCTGGGCTCAGATCCTGGCTGATGTGCTGGGGCTTCCGGTCAAGGTTCCCAAGGTCAGAGAAGCCACCGCGCTGGGAGCCGCAATCCTGGCTGGTTATGGAATCGGCCTGTATCATGACATTGCCGAAACCGCAAAAAAACTGATAACGATTGAAAAACAGTTTATGCCGAATAAGGAAAACCACCGGATTTATTGTGAAATCTATGGAAAGTGGAGAGAATTTTATCAGACCCAGCTGCGTCTCTGCGACCGGAAAATCACTAAAAACATGTGGAGTGCCCCTGGTTTATGTGAATGAAAAAAGGAGAAAAATTATGTATATTATTAAGGAAGCTGAAAAAGAATTCCGTTTTGGGGACAGCGGCCCAAAGTATTTAATGAAAGGCCCCCGAATGAATTTTGCAATTGTGCAGTTTAACCCCGGAGAGGTGTTCACTGCCCACTATCATAATGTAATGGAAGAAAATTTCTACATAATTGAGGGTGAAATCAATATTGTTGTCGATGGAATCGTCCACCATTTAGAGCCTGGGGATTTCATCCATATTGAGCCGATGGAGGTTCACTACTGCTTTAATCCCTATCAGCAGACGGTAAAGATGATCTCCACACTGGCACCGTATCAGGAAGTGGATAAGGTAGATGTAAAAAATTATACGTATTAGATCATTCTATCCATGATAACCGCGCCCAGGAACCGGGAAATCCCGGCACCATAGGCGCGGCTTTGCAAACTATTAATTTTCAATCATAATTTTTAATATTTCTTTGTCGGTTTCCCTCATTCCGTCTTTTCCAAGCTTTGATACGCTTGTGATAGTATTTTCAATTCCTTTTTTGACAATCCCTTCCCCATCTCTGAACTGCTGGTTTTCCTTCGCCATATCCAGCGCAAGAAAAGCTGCATCAATAGAGGATGCTATTTTAGCTGCACAGGAAGGTTTTGCACCGTCACAGATAATGCCAGAGGTAATCGCTAAACAGTTAACAATAACATGTTTGATGGTTCTGTCATCCTCATGCTGAAGGTATGCAATCCCGGCTCCTGCCGCACAACCGGCACTTACTGCTCCGCAGTATGCGGATAACCGGCCAATCCCGGCTTTTTGATGAAGCCCTAAGAGATTTGACAGCACTAAAGCCCGATACAATTCTTCCTCGGTACTATTTAATTCTTTGGCAAATTCCAAAACCGGAACCGATACTGTAATGCCCTGATTTCCGCTGCCTGAGTTGATAACAACAGGCAGCTCACAGCCGCTCATTCTGGCATCAGACCCCGCTGCCGCTTTCGCTTTTGCCCGAATCCGCACATCACTGTTATCATAATGATTTAAAATTACACTTCCCACATTAGCGCCCCAGCTATTTTTCAGGCCGTCTTCTGCAATGGCATCATTATATTCAATCTGTCTTTTGATAACTTCCCTAACATCATCCAGATTACAGGTTTTCGCAAAATCAAGAATTTCCTCCACGCTCATGGTGTATTCTGTATGTCCGCCACCATCATCACAGTTTAGTGGCTTTTCAAAAAGAACTTTGCCGTCTTTCTCAATCCTGACCACATTGGTGTGCTCATTGATGATTCTTACACTTGCATAGTTATCACCGGCTTTTACCGTAACGATTAAGTCAAAGACGATTCCGGAATCATTAAATTCCACTTGAATTCGATTTTCTTTTAAATAAGCATTAATCTGCTCTTTTTGATCTTCCGACACCGAACTGATTACTTCCAGGAGCTTGTCGGGAACTCCGGCAATAATCCCGGCTGCGGCTGACGCTTCAATTCCTTTTAACCCACCGGTATTTGGTACTATAACACTTTTTACATTTTTAATAATATTTCCGCTTGCTAAAACGATTGCCTCTTCCGGCATAGCTCCCAACACTTCTTTAGCCTTAGCCGCAACATAAGAAATAGCAATCGGCTCTGTACACCCCATTGCGGGCATTAGTTCACTTTTTAATATATCTACATATTTATTATATGCTTTGCTGTTTCTGTCCATTTTCTATCCTCCGTTATTCTGCAGCCATTTTATTGCACTTCCAGCCATTACTGCTGCCCCCAGGGGCAGGACAGCTTCATTATAAATCACCTTGGGACTATGCTGCCCATAGGGATAGCAGCTTTCGTCATCTGGGCCCGCCCCGATAAACAGATATCCGCTGGCTGCCGGATATTTGCTGGAAATAAATGAAAAATCTTCCGAACCCATTTTTATCTCGTTTACTGCTGATACCTTATCGGCACCCAGGATCTCCCGACAGTAAATTAAAATTTCATCGGTAAATGCAGGCGTGCAATACAATGGCAGTAATTTATCTTTTAATTCTATGTTAATTTCGTTATTAAACGCACTTCCAATATTCTGACAAATTTCCCTGATTCTTTCAAGAACCTTATTCTGGGCTCCTTCATCATATGTCCTTAGAGTGCCCTTCATGATAACCTCGTCCGGGATTACATTATAAGTACTTCCTCCATTGATTACCGTAATGGTCAGAATAATGGGTTCCATGGAACTAATATCTCCGGTCCGGATGGTCTGCAGCGCCTGATAGAGATGAATTGCCGTCTTTAAAGGATCCCGCGCTTCGTGCGGTCTGGCACCATGCCCCCCCTCTCCTTTGATAATAATTTCCAGATTATCATTGGAACAAAATGCAATACCTCTTCCATAATCCAGCTTCCCCAAAGGTGCTTTAGCATTTACATGCATCGCCAGCACTGAATCTGGTTTCGGATCATTCAAGATACCTTCTGAAATCATTTCAAGGGCACCATCAGCAGTTTCTTCACCCGGCTGAAACAGAAATTTAACCTGTCCCATGAGACGATCTTCCTGCTCTTTAATGATTTTAGCTGCTGTAAGGAGCATCGCCGTATGCAAATCATGACCGCAGCAATGGGATATCTCATTCTGTGCTGCAAATTCCAGGCTGCTTTCCTCCCGCATCGGCAGGGCGTCCATATCTGCTCTTAAAAGTATGGTCTTGCCCGCTCCTGCCTTGCCTGCCAGAACGGTGAGCCCTGAGCTGCCAAGACGCTTCACCTGGTAACCCATCGCTTTTAGTTTCTCATGTACAAAGGCGGATGTCACAGGAAGTGCAAGGCCAAGCTCCGGATTTTGATGAAGATAACGCCGGTTGGATATAGTCTCTTCTTTTAATTCCTGTGCCCGACAAAAAATTTTGTCCATTTTTTCTACCACCATTTCATCGTGTAAAAAGATGGAAACATGCATCTTTTTACAATATTTCCACCCTATCATAAGTATGAGGTTTACAAGTTAGTTACTACTGCCTCTCTGACTGCATGCAGGTTTTCTTTTGGTGTTTTCGGATCACATACACAGCCGGGGCCAATAATTAATCCTTTTCCATCAACCATCTCAATAGCCTGTTTAACATGCGCAATAATTTCCTCCGGTTTACTTCTCTTCAAAATGCTGTCATATGAAAGGGCGCCGTTTATAATGGTCGGAACCTCCTGAATACCTCCCATGAAGGTCTTTTTAATAGTCTTTCTTGCCTCTGCCATATTGGGATCTGTGTCTCTGTCATGCCAGTTGATACAATTACAAGGATATTCGGCAAGAGCTTTGTGGATAATGTTACTGCCGTGAACATGCACTACATTAAACCAAGTCTGATCCTCATAGCTATTTAGAACCGCCAAATCATAAGGCCGGCAGAATTCTGCGAAAAGACTATCTGTCATAAAGTCATAGGTTGCACATTGGGTTGCAAAGAAAAACCCGCTGACTCCCGCCTCAATATTTGCTTTCACAAAATTAATGGTAGTTTCTGTAATCGCCCGCAATGCATTATGCACTTGCGAAGGGTTTTCTACCATATCCTGAATCATTCTGTTGCTTGTCAGTTTTTTCAACGTTGTTGACGGACTGAAAATTGTTTGGATAAATGGTGTGTCCTTAGTCACAATCTTGGTAAGGTGCTGTGCTATCTGAAGAGTTTTTCCCCATGTACCATAGATTGCCGGCAGCGGTTCAATTTTGCTATAGTCCGAAAGTTCATTGATACCAGGTTCTACAACAACAGGCTCTTTATACTTGTCGCAGTAGATCTTGATCTTGGCCCCCCAATCCTGTGTACTATAAGCTCCGAAGGGCATCATTTTAATGAAATCATAATCAAACTCATCATTCATTGCCACCATAGTCTCAGCCAATATTTTGGGATCCTGATCTGCTTCCGACAGATGCATCCAAACACTGCAAGGAATTCTGTCTACTTCCTCCCCCCTTAATGCTGATCTGATTCTTTCTTCTCTCGTCATAAACCGTCTCCTTGTGTTGATATATGGTTGTCTTTACATATCATGCATGATGATAATATCATTTATTTTTCATAAAGTCAAGAATTATGATTTAATTTTTTTGGCATTTATGCCCATTAATATATTGAGATACAACAACATAATTAGGATAAATTAACAGATAATAATTGAAATTCAAAGTTCCGCATGAACTGATCAGACACAAAGAAAGTCCAGTAATCCCTTTTATTTCAGCAGGAAAACCTGGACTTTTTATATACTTTAGGTGTTAAAAGGCAAAATATTGGTTTATTCAATAGAAAAAGTGATAAATGGTTGTTCTTCAAATCCTTCAGGTGCTATTGTTATAGTGCTCGCCAGCAGCTTTTTATCCTTATCAAGAACATCTGTTGTCCAATATATCAGTCTCTCATTCTCTATGCCAAAAGCGTCTCCAAAATTAAGGAACGGATAGTGAGGAGTATTGATATAAATCTTCACATACTGAGGCGAATAGTTGGTATGGCTCCTGAGAAATTCATGAATATATGTGTCAGTCAGCACCTCCGTTGAAAGATTGAATGGCTGGATTAAATCAAAAGGAATATAACTGTAATCTAAAGCCAGCAACTTATCCTGATGCTGTACAGATCGTACAATTTCAAAAACCAACGCTTTCTCTTTAAGACCAAAACGTTCCTGCAATTCGGGATATGCTTCTATAACGGTTGTGCGCACTAAATGGTGTTCCTTCCTGGCAAGCGGTTTAATCTGAATATTGGGAAAAAGTGCCTTTGAAGCCATGTGGAAATTATTCGTTTCGCAAACAAACGTTCCCTTGCCTTTAACACGGGAAACTACGCCTGTAATGGATAAATCTTTAATTGCCCGGTTGGCGGTCACCCGGCTTACGGAAAACATCTGAGACAGCTCTTGTTCAGACGGGATTTTACTGCCGGCTGTATATTCGCCTTTTTTAATTTTTTCTAATATAAAATTTTGTATTTTTATATAACTGGGGGTAAAATCTTCATCATATGTGAACATAGCATTTCTCCGATATATAAAAGTTATTTTTGATGATTAGAGGCTTTGTAGTGAATCTCTGTATTAGTATATCAAGAATGCTAATAATTTGCAACTACCGACATTCTTTATCTTTAACCTAAGTGATTATCCTGTGAAGTTCTGACTTTATGGTTATTGGAAAGCCACTGACAAATATACTATTAAATAACCAGTCATACAATAGCATATCAAGGAAGGAAGGAAAGGGATGCAATACGATATTGTCATTATTGGAGCCGGGCCGGCAGGAATGACTGCGGCGATTTATGCGAAAAGAGCCAATATGAATATTATCATACTGGATAAGCTTGCTCCTGGAGGGCAGATACTCAATACCAATGAAATCCGGAATTACACCGGCGCGGGTACCATTAATGGTGCCGACCTGGCCATAAAGATGCTTGAGCATACCATGGAGCTTGGTGTGGAAATGGATTACGCCACTGTAACCGGAATCAAAGATGAAAACGGTATAAAAAGAATCCTGTGTGAAGAGGAAGATAAAGAATTTACCGGCCGGGCCGTCATCATTGCAACCGGAACAAAAGCCCGTTCACTGCATATTCCGGGCGAAGAAAAATATGCAGGAACAGGCATCAGCTGGTGTGCTATCTGCGATGGCCCGGCTTATCGGGATAAGGATGTGGTAGTGATAGGTGGGGGGAACTCGGCGGCAGAGGAATCCTTATATTTAACCGGGATGGTTCATAAGCTTTCGATTGTCACGATGCTCGATCTGACTGCCGATCCGGTTGTCTGCCAAAGTTTAAGGGAGAATGAAAAAGTAACCATATTTCCTTATCAGGAGGTATTGGAATTTTACGGAGAAGATAAGAAAATAAAAGGGGTGAGGTTTAAGTCTGCTAAGACCGGACAAGAGAATACCGTTGCCTGTGACGGCGTGTTTGAATACATCGGTCAGGCGCCAATGACTGAGCCCTTCCGGAATTTGGGCATTGTCAATAGTTATGGTTATATCAAGGCCGATGGAAGCATGTCAACAGCGCAGTCCGGAATTTTTGCGGCCGGCGATTGCATTGAAAAGCATCTTCGTCAGGTGATTACGGCATGTTCAGACGGTGCCATAGCGGCACAGGAAGCCGCAAAGTTTGTAAAAGCAAACCGCCGTCAATAAGAAGGGAGATGATGCAATGACGAAAGAAGTAAATGTTCAGGAGTTTAACGCGGAATATTCAAGCGGGCTGGTGTTGACAGATTTTTATTCAAAAGACTGCGGCCCATGTAAAATGCTTGCATTTGTTCTAAGAGATGTGGAGAAGCTCCATCCCGGGCTGAATATTCTGAAGGTTGATTTTGATGAATGCAAAGATCTTACTGAAAAATATGGGGTTGAAGGGTATCCGACACTCATATTGTTTAAGGATGGTGCCGAGGTTGCCCGGATGAAAGGCTTACAGCAGAAACCGGCAATTATTAGAATGATTGAAGAAAATGCGTAGCAGCGCAGCGAGGAGGTAATTCATATGTCGGGTATAATCAAATACGCGTTCAAGGAACACATTACGAAGATCCAGGCCAAGGCCGAAAAAGAAATGCTGGCAGAATTTGAAGCTGGTAAATTCACGTTTGAGCGCCCCCTGGTAAAGCAGAATGTATATCTGATTAATCCTCTTTCCGCCGTGGTATTATTCCGGACGGCGGAAGAAACCGCCGTAACCGTAACCGTACGGGGGAAAACAAAAGAAGCGGATATCAGACATACCTTTCCGAAGGGAACGACTCATATTCTGCCTGTTTTAGGTCTTTATGCAAATTATAAAAATTCGGTTGAGATTACGCTTTACCAGGGCCAAACTGCCACTGCTACGATCGAGGTAGGCGATGTGCTTGAAAATGTTGCAGTTCATCGGATGGAAACTACGCCTGAATATATGCAGGATAATCTGATTTTCCTAACCCCCGCCAATGCCAACAAGGCGATTGGGGTGGATTATGCCGGTGATATCCGATGGCATTTAACAATACCCTGCGCCTTTGACCTAAAGCGTCTTAAGAATGGTAATATTATCGTTGGCTCCGACAGACTGACCCGACTACCTTATTATATGTCCGGGCTTTATGAAATGAGTTTAGTCGGAAAGATATATAAAGAATACAGACTCCCCGGCGGATATCATCATGATCAGTTTGAAATGCCGGATGGCAGCCTGCTTGCGTTAACTGGAGATCTAAACAGCGATACCGTGGAAGATATATGCGTTTTAATTGACCGGAAGACCGGCGGGATTCTTAAGACCTGGGATTATAAAAATTTCCTCGAACCGGGTTTGGGAAAATCAGGAAGCTGGAGTGAAGAAGACTGGTTCCACAATAATGCCGTATGGTACGATGCGATTACAAACTCACTGACCTTTTCCGGCCGCCATATGGATATTATGCCTAATATAGATTTTGAAACAGGCAAGCTTAATTGGATCATCGGCGATCCGGAAGGCTGGCCCAGGGAGTGGGTAGATAAATATTTTTTCAAACCGGCCGGTGAGGGGGACTTTGACTGGCAGTATGAGCAGCATGCCTGTGTGGTTACGCCTAATGGTGATGTTATGTGTTTTGATAACGGTCATTGGCGCTCAAAGGTAATGGGAAAATATTTAAACAGCAAGGAAAATTTCTCCCGGGGTGTCCGTTACAAAATAAATACCGAAGATATGACCATTGAACAGGTTTGGCAGTTCGGAAAAGAAAGAGGCTATGAATTCTATTCACCATACATCTGTAACGTTGAATATTACAATGAAGGGCACTATTTGGTTCATTCAGGCGGCATCTGCTATGTAAACGGGGAACCTTCAGAACAACTCGGCAGTCTGGTAAAAGACACGGATAATGCCGAGTTAAAAAGCATCACGGCAGAGGTGTATCATGATAAGGTTATGATGGAGCTTGAGACTTTAGGGAATTATTACCGGGCTGAAAAATTAAAGCTTTACAGTGATGGAATTAATTTGGATATGGGGGAAGGGAGTGTTCTGGGGAGCCTGGATGAGACGAAGGAATTTGATACCGATATACCGGCAGAGGCCTACGGGGAGTTTATGCCGGAGAGCTGCAATGCCTCGATTCAGGAAGAGGAAGACCGCCTGGTCTTTAAATCCAGATTTGAAAAAGGTCAACTGGTAATGCTGCTTCTTGAAGGGGAGGAGGGTACGCATCGATACTATATTTCCACAACGGCCGTTTCCCATCTGGCAATGTGTGTAGGAACCTTTTATGATACTGATGAAAGAAATACATCCATTTGTATTAGCAAGACCGGACTAAAGGGTGCCTATGATGTCAGAGTCATCATTGAAGATAAGAAGTATGAAACAGGTGTGAAAATCACCTGTTAAGAATACATGCCCCATGACAACAGGCACAATAAGAAACCTATATTTAGCAGATATCTTGTTGTGCCTAAACGTCCATGTAGCTTCATTGTATGTCTGTGAGAATAACCCATTTCCACCGCCACCGCCTCCCAGGATCCGGATACAGTACCATAAACGCATAAGCCGGTTTGACTGCGCTCTAGAGCGTGTTTGAAAAATGCTTTTCGCAAGCTGTATGTCACAATTTGTGGGAGATTTGTGCCAAATGAAGGAGGCGTAGCGGGCTACGTTGACTGAATTTGGCGCAAATATACCGCG
>Ga0153999_1001031_pt1 | contig 11406 bp, 8 predicted proteins | sample TSNC083MetaG_FD_104675 | JGI IMG/M metagenome (GOLD analysis project Ga0153999, IMG submission 104675) | Attine ant fungus gardens microbial communities from North Carolina, USA - TSNC083 MetaG | ecosystem: Host-associated > Fungi > Mycelium > Unclassified | place: USA: North Carolina, Lumber... | reverse complement strand
CTACTTACGATTATTAAAAATAAAGGTAAGCAATGCAATGATGAACATTCCAAAAGCCATTAAGTCTTTGAAATCCAAATTCATCAGCACCACCTCCCATCTATGTAAGATGAAAGGCCAACACCCTCGCAACACGATTGCTCCTATTCTTATGGTAGCATATCCCACAAATCTCTGCAATATCAAGTTTTCCTTGGAGCGTTCACCTCTTAGGGTTAACGCCTCGTAACCAATCCCCCCCCCCATTTTTCGGAACTCGGACAACGAATCCAAAGTTGGATCGGGCTGGATAATTCGTAATTTAACGGGCTTAACATTGAGCTGATTAATAAGGTATTCACGTTTTGGTAATACCCTTACTAGGTAAGCTCAATGCTGAGCCTACCTCCGAAAAGTATTATATTTTTGCTGTCCTCCCCTTTTTCCGTCGGAAATCGCGACGGTATTGCCTGTCTACTTTCACCTTTCGCCAGTTCGTTGACGAAACCCGGCGGATAATCGGTGTGGGGAATCTTCCCCCCTCCTAATTGGCCTATATATAATCCTACGTTGACCTGCCTCCCTGGGGGTTTTCGACACTAGAGTCGCAAACCTCATAGTCAATACATTCATTGTCTACTGGCAGTTAACATGCGATCCTGCGCTATAATTAATGTCGAACCTTAATAATTAACGTCTTTCTCTGAAAATATTTATCCTAAGAACCAGCGTACTTTTAGGTATGGAGGTAAAGCCTGGCTAAAAAGATGATGGCCGAAGATAAAAAAGATTAAAACAAAAAGAGTCCGGCACACCCGCCTGGCTCTATCTACGTCATAATGTCAGGTTTTGACAAGTTCCTGCTCTGTTGTAATATTGTACCAGGTGAAACATGGTTCATAGGGCATGTGTGCAGCTATATTCGTCAGGGCAATACTTCCGGGGGGGCTGTATGCTTAAATTGATGCTTTTTGTTCCAGAATATTATTAATTGGTGTCAAACACAAAAAAACAGGCTTGCCACAATGTTGCGATAAGCCTGATTTCCCCTTTATTTACAAGGATTTAAGCAGATGATGGGAATCGAACCCACCTCCTCAGCTTGGGAAGCTGATATTCTACCAATGAACTACATCTGCGCGTAAATTCATTATACTACATAAATAAAAAAATTTCAACTTAACAAATTACAAAATTTAATATAAAATAGATTTAAGCTAAAGCAATTTATTAGGAAATAAACATAAGAAGGAGGAACAAATTATGCGACAGAGTCAAATCAGTCGGAGTGACGCAGTAATACTATTGAAAAAATATAACAAAGAACCATTTCACATTCTCCATGCATTTACCGTAGAGGGTGTAATGCGCTGGTACGCCAATGAATTGGGGTATGGGCAGGAAGAAGAATACTGGGGAATAACGGGGCTGCTTCATGATATTGATTTTGAATTATATCCTGAGGAGCATTGCCATAAGGCACCGGAGCTTTTAAGGCAGGGCGGTGTGGGAGACGATATGATCCGTTCGATTTGTTCTCACGGATATGGGATCTGCTGTGATATCCAACCGGAGCTGGAGATGGAAAAAGTATTGTATGCCGCCGATGAACTGACCGGCCTGATCGGAGCAGCCGCCCGGATGCGACCATCCAAAAGTACACAGGATATGGAAGTATCCAGTCTGAAGAAAAAGTTCAAGGATAAGCGATTTGCTGCAGGATGTTCCCGCGAAGTGATCCAGCAGGGTGCAGAAAATCTGGGCTGGACACTGGAACAACTGATGGAAAAGACAATTATCGCCATGCGTGCGTGTGAAGCAGGGGTTAATGATCTGATGGAGGAATTGGATAATTAAAGCTTATCATTTTTAAAAATTCATTTGGCCGCATGCATTTGATGCAGGCGGCCTATTATAATGTCCAGCTTTTGGCAAACGCTTACATTTTTATATTATTGACTACATCACATTGATATTAACCTTTTTTATTATAAATAATCAACAAATAATTTGCCGTTTTTTATCTAATTATAGGATTGACTCGATCTATTTTTTATTATATCATGTCGGCATACCGGTATACAGACAGGAGAAATTAATAGCTATGGAAGTAAAAACAGACAGTAAAGGCACCAACGCTACAAGGCAGTTGGTCAATGATTACGCATTTGAAAACTTTAAAAGCGGCTTAAACTGTGCTGAATGTGTTTACGATGCCTTGATTCGCAGCGGTGCCCTGCAGGTCGATCCAAATACCAGGGCAATGGCGATCGGCTTTGGCGACGGGATAGGGTTATGCGGTTTTACATGCGGCGCTTTATCGGCAGCTATTATGGCGAATGGCATAGTTTATGGCAGGCCAGATCCCTGGCGTATCGACCCGGAAGTCCGTGGGGAAGAAATTGCCGCAAAACACTATCGGCGTTATAACAAACTGGTGCACGACTTTCGAAAGGCTAATAATGGTGTTTTATGTAAAGACATATGTGCACAGTATAAAAACTGGCATTCCACAGACCGCCGTAAGATGTGCATGAAATTGATTGCTGCTGCTGCAACTATGGCATATGATTACTTACAGATTACACAAGAAGAAGCATTTATCCTGCCTTATGGAGAAAACATGGGCGGGCTGGAGTAAATAAAAATTCAGGATAACAGACAAATTGATAAAAGCAAATAATAGGAGTTTGTGAAGATGAAATCAGACATTGAAGTAAAGAGCAAATTATCAATGCTGCAAAAAGTAACGCTCGGTTTTTTTCCTACCCCATTGCATAAGCTGGAAAAATTATCAAAGGAATATGGGGTTAATATTTTTATTAAACGAGATGATTTTACCGGGATAAGCCTTTTTGGAGGTAATAAAATCAAATACATATAGAAGAAATCGTGCAAAAAGCCCGAACGCGGAACACAAAAAATATTTTTTACGGCAGAATTAAATTCTTTGTTTAAGAAGTTCTGTCAGAAAGGAGAAGGATGAAAAAAACTATTTTTAAGCTAAGGAGGATTACTGCAGTTAACGTAATCGCGGCGATGTTGATATGCAGCGGCAATACTCCGGTCACAGCAGGCAACTATGAAGGTCGAATCCGAATATCACAGAAAAGTACTCCATCCAATGCCTCTGAAGAGGTAAATGAAGAGGACTATGACATCATACATATCGAAGACGACATCTCCGGTCAAAGCAGTTCTTCCAATGCTGAGACTGCAAGTGCTTCCAATGCTGAGACTGCAAGCGCCTCCAATGCAAAAGAATCGACTGTGAGCCGGAGTCCGGAGCAAACAGAGATGCCTTTTATAGCTGAGGATCTTGGCTCTCCGGACAACCTGTCTGTAGCGGATATTGGACAGGCCTTGCACTTTACTCAAACGGGCGGCACCATGACCACCAATGATTCTTCGATTGATTCAAGTGTAAGCTACTACCTGTTCCCGGAAACCTCCGAATGGCACACGCTGGCAGCCGATATTACCCTTGAAGAATGTGGTTCAAGCAATACCAATGGCGTGTTCTTTGGAGCCTTTGACGGTACCTATCTGTCCACTATTGCAATCCGAAACAAAACAAACATCCGGGGGATCTATTCAAAGTCCGTCAGTGAATTAACCGGAGCAGGCGGACCAAACGCAACCATCGGTGAAAAAGAGACTGTGACTTTCCAGGTTAAAAAAACCACAGACGGACTTTTAATTACATATGAATCGGAGAATGGTACCAAAGGAAGCAATACATATAAATATAACAGCAGCTCTAACCTGTTATTTTATGGAAATGAAGATGGTTCCAAACCCTGCTTTTTTGGATTTGCTTTTGCAAACGTTTCCGTATCCGTGCGGAATATGGTTCTGGAGGATAAAGACGGAGCGATCCTGTATGATCAGAATGAATACTACGATCCTGCCGGAACTGCCCCCATACCTGCAAGCGTATCGGCAATTGCTGATGAGTCAAGAGAATTTATCCGTGTTTTCTGGGAAGGCGACGACTGTGAGGGCGATGGCAAATACATTCTCCAGGTATCCAGAGATGGAACTAATTATGAAGATGCTGCTGTTAATCTGACAGAAAAAACATATGATTATCCAATTATCGAGGAGGGATATTATTATTTCAAGGTATGCGGAACCCTTGGATCCGGCAGTGGGGACTACCGGACCAGCTATGCAGTCATCGGCTCTCCGGTTTATGTAAAGGCCGCCCTTCCGGCTCCGGTGGTACAGGCCTCCGCTTCCGCTTCCAGCATTGTTCTAACATGGGATGCTGTCGAAACGGCTACAAGCTATGAAATATACCGCTATTCCTATGATGAAACGGTATCGGCGGCCACGCTGACAGCTACCGTCAATGCCCCTGGTTATACAGACGAAAATGTTACTCAGCAGATGCCCTACTACTATTATGTTAAAGCCATTTCAGATTCAAACTACAGCAATGGATCTGCTGCCGTATGGGCTGTTCCGACCGGTGTGCGGTATGGCAGTTATGTACATGAAGATGATGCTGTAAATGTTTTTATAACCAAGAAATCTTATAATACGGTTTATACCGACAGCATTCTTATTGAAGGCATTGTAGAGGCCGACTGTAGAAGTGATGCCCCTGGTGCTGTATACGTAAACTTGAATATACTGGGATATCAAGACACTTTATGTGCCAATAAAAACAACCAGTATTATTATAAGTGTACCATTAAAGGAAACGTACATTTTATTTACGGAAACGAGCCTCGGGCTTTGTTCCAGGATTGCCAGCTCATCTTCCGGTATAACAGCAACAAAAACAGCGGCTATTTGGCCGCACCCAAAACCTCAGCTGATGCAGATTATGGCCTTACCTTTTATAACTGTCAGATTTTATCTGAAAGCAGCTGCTCCGGCAGTAAGTATCTGCTGGCACGACCATGGGGAGCCGATGCTTACATTACTTTTATTGACTGCTATATGGGGTATATATTGAATGCGGAAGCTCCTTACAGTGATATGAGCGGCAATAGTCATTCATCGGCACGCTTCTTTGAGTTTAATACCTATGGTCCCGGTTACCTGATTAATGAAGCAAGGCGTCAGATTTCGCCTGCTAAGGCCGAATCCATGCTCGAAACTTCCACTTTGGGATGGGATCCTTATGATGAAAATGAAGAGTTGGGCAGCTTTACCTATGTGGGCAGCGTTGTGACCCCTGGCGCACCAAAGTATGTAATTAACAACTATGAAACAGACACCTACAGTTGGTACGATGGCGATGATACCGGATTAGGCGTGTATAAATTAGAAGGATATGCGGAAGCGGGAAAGGTCAGCGGCGGCGGGCTTCTTCTGGAAACTGCCGATAATTACTATACCGCAGCTACTGCAGAGGACTTTTTACAGGCATTAAGTGACATAAAACTCAGTGGGACGAAGTCCGTGATAGAAATAACAGAAGATATTGCACTTGGCTGCTATGAGGTGGAGAATTTCTCCTCCTACAGCTCTGTTATAAAGGCTTATTCCGCTCAGGCGCTGACTCATCCTGATCTGAAATCTACCGGTACCTCTGTCCTGATGCTTAAAAACATGAAAAACCTTACTGTATTCTCGCGAAACGGTGCAAGGATCCTGCATGCCAATATTGACATCAATGGTTCCTCTAACATTATCATCCGTAATCTTGCATTTGATGAGCTTTGGGAGTGGGATGAAGAGACTGAGGGTGATTATGACCGGAATGACTGGGATTATATGACCATTGAAAATAAAAGCACCAACATATGGATCGATCACTGTACATTTTATAAGGCTTACGACGGTGTTATTGATATTAAAAATCCAAGTACTCAGTACACTTCCAACATAACAATTTCCTGGTGTCAGTTTTTGCCGGGAAGCCAGGATGGATTCTTTGATACAATGATGGATGAAATGGCAGCAAACCCAGATGCTTACCCTTATTATTCACACTTAAAGAATGATCTGGGAATGACAGATGAACAGATTTATATGTACGCATACGGACAAAAGAAAACCCACCTTTTAGGGCAGTCTGATTCCGCAACAAATGCAATAAATCTTCGGGTGACCTTTGCAAATAACTATTACAAAAACTCGATGGACCGTATGCCCAGACTACGGTACGGCGATGCCCATGTTTACAATTGCATTCTGGATGCTTCTGATCTCTATGCTGCAAAAAAGAGTATTACTGACAGCGAAGCCGCTGTCAAAATAATCAGCAACGGCGCCAGTTCAACCTGTGACGGCCAGCTCCTTCTGGAAAACTGTTACATCAGTGGAATTGTCAACGCACTGAACAGCGGCAACGGTGCCAGCCCTGCCGGGTATATTAATGCCATAAATACAGTTTATTACTTAGATGGTATTGAGACTCCTCTTGCTCCAAAATCAAATAGCAGTACGGATGACCGCATTTTGATCCTGGATGCAGATACCTTTAAAGCCGGTCTGCCCTATACTGCATATACGCTTTACCAAACAGAGCAGCTGGAAGATATCGTAATTCCCAGTTCCGGTGCCGGGGTTTTAGACTTATCTGTTCTTCAGTGGGAAAAAACCTCTTACAATGATTCTAAAGTGGAAAACCAAGATGACAGTCAGGCAGATGATCATGTAGATGTGGAGGAAGACGACGAAAGCCCGGAAGCGCAGGACAGCGAAACCGTCAATAAAAGCACCGGTACTAAATCTGCTGCTGACTCTGATTCCAGCGATTTGACCAGTGGTATTATATGGCTCCGGAGAATGGTGGCATGCTCACCGGCTGGCAGTTCATTCAGGAAAAATGGTATTATCTTGACTCCTTAAACGGTAATTGTCTGACCAACTGCTTAACACCGGACGGTTATTATGTGGGCAGTACCGGAGCCTTGGTAACAAATTGACAATTCCCCGCCGGCCGGGTATGAAGCCGCCGCCAGCCCAATTCAATAATACCGGTTAGTTACAAAATCATTCTCTGCCACATATCATATATAAAGCCTTATTTCAGGAGATACCATGTTTCGTAACCAACCAACCCCCCGTCTTGCATTCCTGCGCCTGCTTAATGAAAACCGGCCGCAGGCAGTTGCCTGGGTCAGGGGACAGACAGCTTTTCCCGGCATCAGCGGCCTTGTAAAATTTTATAATACGCCTTACCGTGGCGTTCTGGTTGAGGCGGAGGTTTTTGGCCTGCCTAATATCAGCATCCCGGATTCATCGAATTTCTATGCCATGCATATTCATGAAAACGGCGACTGTTCCCAGAATTTCATCCACACCGGCGAGCACTATAACCCCGGCAATATGCAGCATCCCTATCATGCCGGGGATCTTCTTCCGCTGCTTGGCAGTGAGGGATATGCATATTCCGTCTTTTACACAAAACGTTTCCAGATTGCGGATATCCTTAACCGCTCCGTGATTATCCATGCCAACCGGGATGATTTTACCACCCAGCCATCCGGTGATTCCGGCACTAAAATCGCCTGCGGCGTTATCCTCCAGGAACGCTGAAAATACAAAAGAGACGTACTTTAATATCAAGCACAGTCTCCGCCGTAAGTCCCGGCCTTGCGGCACGGGACTGTGTATTCTTTTATTACTATCGCCGTTAAGCTGGCTGGCCGGCTTCTTGTGTGTCATCTTTTTTCTCTTCACCGTCCTGCTTTGTCGGTTTTTTCCACGCATGCATCGCCAGAGCCATCGCAATTACGCCGTAAGATACAAATACCCGGAAATATTCACCGATCGCGGCATTGCCAAACAACTCCTGTCCGGCCAGCGGTGATACGATAAACAGCGTATGAAACAGTATGACGCCAAGGATTGCCTGCTTGTTTGTTGCCTTCTGGACGGAAGCACCGCCAACCAGCAGCGCGGCAATTGCAAACTGCCCCATCTGGAGATGAGCACCGTAGGTCGAGAAAGTCCCCATATTCTGAAGAAAAATCAACTGTCCCCAGGCGGCCAGCACGGTCGAAAAGATCATCGCAATGATACGGGTCCGGTTGACATTGATACCGGCGGAATTTGCCACCACCCGGTCCTGCCCGACCGTCCGCATATTCTGACCAAGCCTGGTTTTCATCAGGATATTATTGAACCCGCAGAGCGCGGCAATACACAGATACGTCATCACCGGCAGATAAACTTTGAGGAGGATCTTTTCCACTGCCGGAATATATGTCAGGGCATATACCACAGCTGCCAGCACAATATTTGCCAGGGCTTTTTTATTATTAAACGGCTGCCCCGCTTCATCTCCTGCTGCTGCCTTTTTTCTGCGTAACTGTGCTGCCGCAAGCTTTACCACCTGCCAGATAACAGTTCCGCAGCAGACCAGTTCGACGGCCGATAATAAAAGCAGCCGGTCATGTGCCAGGAACCGTTCAACCGGCTTTACAAAGGTCAGGGCGTAAAGGGCTGACACTAATGCTGTCTTAAGAATAAACTTCTTCCAGTCCATCTTTTGCTTCTTAGCCATCTTAAAGAGCGCCGAGCTGACCAGACCCAGCAGGATCAGATAAAAAGCAATCTCAATGATCGTCAGCATTGGAATGGTATCCAGCACATATTTAATCGTGTCCTTTAAGTCAATGGTATTTTTAACACCTACGCCGGTCGCAATCATCAGGGTCGGATTATCCATCGTAATCAGACCGCCGAATACGAACAGAAAGATAAGCTGGTAAATACCCTCCGCAAAATACCCCAGCACCAGGCCGCCGATCATTTCATTTCCTTTCATGTGATTAAACAGCATGCCGACCAGAAAACCGAACAACACGGCAATCGGAGTGGCCAATGCGGCCATGCACAAAAAACCGGTGATCCCGGTGATGCCCCAGTAGGTAACTAAAAAGAGGGCAATCTGAGCCGACATTGCTCCGATCACGATGCCGAAATTCAGTCCCATTCCGGCGATAACCGGAATAATCAGGGAAAGCACAATAAACGAGTTTCTGGCGATACGGGAAAATAGTTCCACGGCAATAAATTCGGCCGATTTATTTGAGGCGAAGGCGGCTCCGAAACAGAGCAGGACAAATAAAATAACAACCTTATTTTTAAAAACAAAATCCGATACTTTATTATTCACGGCTTCCACCTCCCTTTGCCTGTGATATTGCATAAATGATAATACCGTTAGAGATAATCAGGCGCATCACTTCTGACATATTGCTTCCCGGGATGTACTCATTTGCCACCGTAAGCCCCATTGCCAGAATACTCTGAAACAAAAATGTACCAATCAGAACATGAATAATCGTAGCCCGCTTCGGAGTCGCCCCGCCGATCAGAACTGCCGCCACCGAAGTAAAGCCCATCATCTGTGGTCCGGTATATAGCTGCATAAAGCCAAAGCCCTGGGCATATGCCAAAATACCGACAGCCGCAATCACGGTCGAAAGAATAGTTCCAATAATCCGCATTTTATCAACATTGATACCAGCCGCTTTGGCAAACATCGGGTTGGCTCCTGCCGCGCTCATAGCCATTCCGGTCTTGGAACGCATAAACAGCCAGACCAGAAAGCACATCATAAAAAAGAACAAAAGCAGGCCGGTCGGAATTGCAAATCCGCCGATATTAAACGCCAGGGTATCGCTCATAACACCGCTGTACGAAGATTCCAGCGAAATCGTAGGACGAAGTCCAGATCCGGCATTCGGCATAATCAGTTCTCCCTTTTTAAATGGAAGCACCACCCACATCATACTCATAAATGCAATAATAGAAAATCCGATATAAGTGGTAACTGTCATCTCCGAGCCTTTGACCCGGTTTAAAAGCAGACCGTATAAAAACCCGATCACCATAGCGATAACCGAACCAATCACAATTGCTGCCAGAATGGCAATCCACATAGCAAAACTCTCATTAACCGCCAGCAGTATAGGATGCCGGGCAATTCCCAGCTCAATGGAAATCAGGCCGCCCAGCAGACCGCCAACAATCCCCATTGAAATACCAAAATTCAGACCGATGCCGCATTGCACAGCCGGCACCATTGCCAATGCCAAAATCCCAAATAATCCCCAACGCCTGATACAGTCACTGAAAATCCGGGGTAAATCCATTCTGCGTCCGCCCGCTGCCGCCAGCAGGAAGAAAAAGAATCCGACAATAATGATGCGCGGCAGGCCAAACTTAGCCAATTGCGTTTTAACTTTATTAAGCATTTGCAGTCCCCCCTTTCCAGGCTCCGGACATCGCCAGACCAAAGTTTGCGTCCGAATCATCCGGTTTCAGAATACATGCCAGTTTCCCATCGGATACAATCGCAATCCGGTCGGAAATGGAGCGGAGTTCCACCAATTCAGAGGAAACAATAATAACGGTCATCCCGGTCTCGCGGTTTAAGTGCGCCAGATACTCAAGCACCAGCTTTTTCGCTCCGATATCAATGCCACGGGTTGGTTCCGATACAAACAGGATTTCCGGTTCAAGTGTCAAAGCCCGTGCCAGACATACCTTTTGCTGATTACCGCCCGACAGACTGCCGGCGGACTGGCGGATACCGGTACAGCGGATATCCAGCCTTTTAACCATTTCCTGAGCATGAATCTTTGCCCTCCTGCTGTCATACAGCCTCATCCAGGCAAATCGTTTCAAAAACCGGTCATTGGTCTGCAGCGCTGAAAAGACTATATTTTGCTCGATGCTCTCGTTCAGCAGCAGTCCGACCCCGCGGCGGTCTTCCGACACGAAGGCTGCCCTGTGATTTAAGGCATCTCCCAGCTTTGCCAGGTCAAGCACCTGCCCGTTTATTTTCACTTCTCCCGACGCTTTATAAAGCCCCATAATACCATTGGGAATTCCCAGCTTCCCCTGTCCGGCAAGGCCGCCGATACCAAAGATCTCGCCTTTGCGGATATCCAGGTCGATACCTTTTACGTATTCACCCGGCATTTCCACTCTATAATTTCTTAAGCTTACTGCAATATTGCTATCGCTGATTACACGGTTATCCGGAATATCATCATCCAGAAGCTTTTCCACCTTCCGCCCAATCATAAGCTCTGCTATCTCTACTACATTCGTATCCTTAATTTCTTTTCTTGCGACAAATTCGCCGTCACGCAGGATCGTCATACTGTCGGCAGCCGCCATAACTTCATCCAGGCGGTGGGTGATAAAGATAATCGCAATTCCCTGCGCAGAAATCACCCTCATCGCTTCCAGCAGCCGGTCTGCCTCTGATTCAGTCAGAACCGCTGTCGGCTCATCAAATACCAAAATTCGAATCCCGGTCTTATCCAGCTCCCGTGCTATCTCAATGAATTGCATATAGCCGACCGGAAGACCGGCAACTTTTACATAATCTTCAATCTGTAATCCAATTGTTTTAAGCGCTTTTCTGGCATCCTTTGCCATGGTCTCAAAATCCAGTGTCTCCATTGACCTGCCGAAAATCCGGCTGGCCAGATTGGGGTTACT
>Ga0153999_1001029_pt1 | contig 11412 bp, 9 predicted proteins | sample TSNC083MetaG_FD_104675 | JGI IMG/M metagenome (GOLD analysis project Ga0153999, IMG submission 104675) | Attine ant fungus gardens microbial communities from North Carolina, USA - TSNC083 MetaG | ecosystem: Host-associated > Fungi > Mycelium > Unclassified | place: USA: North Carolina, Lumber... | reverse complement strand
TATATTGACTACTGCCTGCGCTGCATAACATATTACCGCAAAACAACAGCCGATTATATATCGATTTATTTTAATATTACGGCACATACGTATAACAATTGTAATCAAAAAAACAAGGTATGCCAACAGGCCGGCCGGTCCAATTGTAATAAAATATTGAAGATATTCATTATGTGCATTTTCAGACACCGTTCCTGTCACCTGCATCATTTCACTCTTGATGTTATACGTCGTTAGTATTCCGAAGGTGTCAGGCCCATATCCAAACCATTTATGGCTTGAAGTAAAATCCCGGTATAGCTCTAGCGACCGTCTCCATATATATCCCCTTTGAGTTCCCCAATCATCATTAAACACCAGGTAATTGGCCACCTTCTCATACCGTCCGGCATGTCCCCAAAAATTAGCGTCGCAAAAAACTAAAACAACCGCTAACATAACAATAGTAATCAGCACAAGCCAGCCATAAACAAAACGTTTATTCACCTTTTCATCATTAATATTATATTTTTTATCGTAGTAATATATCCCGGCAACCATCAGCCACAGTGCCACTACAATCCATAAAAGTCCTTTAAATGCAACAATAACCCGAAATAGACTATCCAGGCCGATTACGGTATCGGCAAATCTCTGATTAATCCAATCAATCAACTGGATTACCGAAAAGAAAGACGCAATCATAACCAAATAGCGTTTCATTCCAAATCTGCTTCTGAATAACAAGATAGGCGCAAAACCAAATAAGCCGGCCAAAGCTAAATAGGCATTATCACTGCAGCCCAATATAATCGCCACAAAAGATATTAGCATACAAATGAAATACCAAACTAAATGACAGCGTTTTCGTGAAACAGCAAACATCATTCCTGAAAACCCCATAATCAGCGCAACATACGCTGTATATGTATTGATATTCCCCACCGTGGAGGTAAACACCACAGAGTCCGATGGAGCAATCATTTTCCCTGAACGAAACCCCAAAACATCCAATTGAAAATAATCGGTAATTCCAATAATACATATTAGCATTCCACTAAATAAAAAGGCCTCTAACAGCCAGCCCTTAACATGCCAAAACCGGCTGATCAAAAAATAAGCACTTACATATAAAGACAATAGGAACAGACCGGAATAACGCCCCTCGTTTCCCCAAAATGCCTCATAAAAATAGTCTGACTGCATAGTTGAAATAATTAAAACTGTCCAAAAAACCAAAGCTGCAATATCTGATATGTAAAATGTTTCTCTCCAATTTTTCGGATACAGTCTGGAAAATAGTACTTTGGCATGCCAGCCCTTGTGATTCATAATGTCAATAACCAACATAATCAAAGAAAGAATAAGGCACAGTATCAGCATAGCAACCACACAGAGCCAATAAACCAGATATTTAACTTTCAGAATATCAGCATACGAATCATTATATATCAGAGGAAATACAAATACTAATAAAAATATAAAGAAACTGATCACCCCGCTGATAATGGATGAACAAGTTTCCGCATAGGTGTCTTTATTTTCATCTGAATTAATCTCATGTTTTTTTTGCATAAATGCCTCCGCTGGTATTTTTCTAAGTATTTATACAGTATAACATTCTCCACATGCATTTACAATTTCCTTTTATCATTCAATTGCACTTGAAAAACGGAGTATGCATCCCGCATACTCCGCGCCAAATCCTAAATTCTCCCTGTTATTCAGCAAATAATGGTGTGGACAGATAACGTTCACCGGTATCCGGCAGCAGCGCCACAATTGTTTTCCCTTTGTTTTCAGGTCTTTTTGCCAGTTGGATTGCCGCCCATACTGCCGCCCCGGAAGAAATACCCACAAGAACGCCTTCCGCCCTGGCGACGCGTCTTGCGGCATCAAAGGCATCATCATTTTCCACGGTAATGATCTCATCATAAATTACCGTATTGAGCACATCTGGCACAAAACCGGCGCCAATACCCTGTATTTTATGAGTGCCCGGCGTTCCCTTAGACAGCACCGGAGAAGAGGCCGGTTCAACGGCAATGATCTTAACATCCGGTTTCCGGGATTTCAAATATTCGCCGACTCCGGTTACCGTACCGCCCGTACCGACACCGGCAACAAAAATATCAACTTCTCCGTCAGTATCTTCCCAGATTTCCGGGCCGGTTGTTTTTTTATGAACGGCCGGATTAGACGGGTTCTCAAACTGTCCAGGAATGAAACCGCCGGGAATTTCCTTCGCCAGCTCCGCTGCCTTAGCAATCGCTCCCTTCATCCCTTTCACGCCTTCTGTCAGTACCAGCTCTGCGCCATATGCTTTCATCAACTGCCGGCGCTCAACTGACATTGTTTCCGGCATCACGATAATTACCCGATAACCTTTTGCTGCTGCTACAGAAGCCAGACCGATCCCAGTATTGCCTGAAGTCGGTTCAATAATGACGGAACCCGGTTTAAGCCGCCCGCTTTCTTCCGCATCATCAATCATTGCTTTGGCAATCCGGTCCTTCACCGAGCCGCCCGGATTAAAATACTCCAGTTTTCCCAATATACGAGCCTCCAGCTTATCTTCTGCTTCCAGATGCGCGAATTCCAGAAGCGGTGTCTTTCCAATCAACTGATCGGCCATGGTATAAATCTTTGCCATAAATATTTCCTCCTTTTTTATTACCCATTAAAGTGGTCTGTTAATATGTTTATGTTTATATGTATTATATGACCGGAAAATGAATTTGTCAATATATATATGAAATTTATTTGTTTTCCTGCTTTCCTCATATAAAGCTTTATGCCGGATATGAACCATGCTATAATATGATGATACCAGAATATTTTATGAAAAGGGGGTGGACGATTATGCCGCAAGAATGTCATACGTATATAGCGATTGATTTAAAATCATTCTATGCTTCCGTAGAGTGTGTGGAACGGAAGCTCAATCCTATGACTACAAACTTAGTGGTGGCAGATGCCGGCCGCACAGAAAAGACGATCTGCCTTGCCGTATCACCATCCCTTAAAGCCTACGGGATCCCTGGACGGCCAAGACTCTTTGAAGTAGTACAAAAAATAAGGGAGGTAAACGTCCAGCGGCAGCACATGGCACCCGGGCGCAAATTAGCCGGTTCCTCCTGCGATGCCACTGAACTAAATGCTTCACCGGAACCAGCAGCAGCATACATTACGGCTCTTCCCAGAATGGCTCTATATGTAGACTACAGCACCAGGATTTACAATATTTACCTCAAATACATTGCCCCAGAAGATATTCACGTATACTCGATTGATGAAGTTATCATGGACGTGACGCATTACCTGGAGACCTTAAAGCTTACTGCCTGTGAACTGGCGGTAAAGATGATACATGACGTACTAGCAGCTACAGGGGTAACGGCTGCAGCCGGAATAGGAACCAATATGTATCTGTGCAAGGTTGCCATGGATATTGTTGCAAAGCATATTACGCCGGATCAAAACGGAGTCCGGATTGCCCAATTGGATGAGATGTCCTATCGCCGGATCCTTTGGAACCACCGCCCTCTCACCGATTTTTGGCGTGTTGGCAGAGGATATACAAAGAAACTCGAAGCAAACGGAATATACACCATGGGCGATGTGGCCAGGTGTTCCATAGGAAAGCCCCATGAATATTATAACGAAGATCTGCTATATAAACTCTTTGGGATAAATGCGGAACTGCTGATTGACCATGCCTGGGGCTGGGAACCGTGTACTATGGCTGATATCAAGGCATACAAACCAGCAGCCAACAGCATCAGTTCCGGGCAGGTACTGCAATATCCTTATAATTACGAAAAGGCAAAGCTGATTGTACAGGAAATGACGGATCTGCTGGTTCTTGACCTGGCAGGCAAAGGACTTGTAACCGATCAGATGGTACTTACGGTCGGCTATGATATCGAAAATCTCACGAACCCTGATATCAGTAAGCTTTATAAAGGCGGGGTTACAACCGATCATTATGGCCGCAGGGTTCCAAAACACGCTCACGATACTGCCAATATAGGGCGGCAGACCTCTTCAACTATGCTGATTATGGAGTCTGTCCTGGATTTATATGAACGGATTGTAGATAAGAATCTGCTGGTCAGAAGAATTAATATTACAGCCAATCATGTGGTTGGGGAAAACACAGTGACAGAGCAGCAATCCTTTGAACAACTTGACTTGTTTACAGACTATGACGCACTTCAGAAAAAACGTCAGAATGAGGAAGCAAAGTTCAAACGAGAAAAGCAGATACAGCAGGCAATGCTTACAATCAAAAAAAAATATGGCAAAAATGCAATTTTAAAAGGAATGAACCTAGAGGAAGGAGCTATGGCTCAGGAACGTAACAAACAGATTGGCGGGCACAAGGCATAGAGCACGGAAAGGAGTACGGTTATGACCGATCATAATACTGATATTCATCGTTACGACGATATCATCCATCTTCCGCACCATGTTTCGGCAACACATCCGCAGATGCCGGTTTCTGACCGGGCGGCACAATTTTCCCCGTTTGCCGCCCTGACCGGACACGATGCCGCAATTAAAGAGGCTGCCCGGCTGACGGATGAGAAGGTGGAACTAGACGAGAGCACCAGGGCACTACTGGATAATAAGCTTAGGTTGGTGCAGGAGATGCTGGCAGAACGACCCGCGATAACCGTTACCTACTTCCAGCCGGATAATGAAAAAGCCGGGGGAAGCTATATAACCGTCACTGGAAATGTGAAAAAAATTGATGTTTATGGAAAGTTTCTTTTGATGATGGACGGTTTACGAATCCCCATTGATGAAATATTTGAGATAGAAAGTGAAGCATTCGGACGCTTAAATGATGCTTGATTTCCTATTTACCCTATTGTATAATGGGTTGTAAAGGAGGCACCGTTATGATGATTTCAACAAAAGGCCGCTATGCTCTGCGGGTTATGGTTGATCTGGCAGAACACTGGTCAGGTAATTATATTCCGCTGAAAGAAGTGGCAGCACGCCAGGAAATTTCCGAAAAATATTTAGAAAGTATCGTCAAGGTTCTTGTACGGAATTCCTTTTTAGAGGGAATCCGGGGAAAAGGCGGCGGCTACCGGCTGACCAAATCGCCGGATCAGATTACGGTCGGAAGCGTTCTGCGCCTGATGGAAGGTTCTCTTTCGCCCGTAGCCTGTCTGGAACAGGACGCCGCTGAATGCCCGCGGGCGTCACTTTGCAAGACATTGACGATGTGGCAGAATTTATATACAATGGTGAATGATTACTTTGATGGTATCACCATCTCCGACCTGACCGGCGGCGAAGAGCCCGGAAATAATTATGTTATTTAGATAGGGATGGCTTTTGCCTGATCGAAAAAACCTCCCGGGGAGGTATGGAACCTTAACCCGGAAGGTTTTTTATTGTTTTAAAATATGTGTTTCAGCGTTACAGATTTTCCACCGCTGCCACAACTTGATCCGTTGTGATTCCAAACTTCTTAAACAGCTGCTCAGCCGGAGCGGATGCACCAAAACCATGCATTGTCACATATGCGCCGTCCAGGCCAACATATTTACCCCAGCCGAAGTCGCTGAGCGCCTCCACTGCCACTCTTTTACGTACTGCTTTTGGCAGTACCGATTCTTGATATGCAGCCGGCTGCCGATCAAACAAATCCATACAGGGCATACTTACCACGCGGACATCCAGGCCTTTTCCGGCCAGGATTTTCTTTGCTTCAACCGCCAGGGAAACCTCCGAGCCGGATGCAATAATAATGGCATCCGGAACCGGTTTACCGGCATCTTCCAGAATATAACCACCCTTTAAAGCTTCTTTTGATGAACTTTTGAGCTGCGGCAGGTTCTGGCGGCTCAGCACCAGTGCCGTCGGTGCATCCTTTACGGTCACCGCATGATACCAGGCAGCTGCTGTTTCCGTAGCGTCGGCCGGACGGAACACATTGAACCCGGGCATTGCCCGCAGCATTGCCAGCTGTTCAATTGGCTCGTGGGTTGGTCCGTCTTCACCAACACCAATGCTGTCATGGGTTAGTACATACGTCAGCGGCTGATGCATCAGGGCCGATAAACGTGCCATCGGCTTCATATAATCACTAAAGACAAAGAATGTCGACACATAAGCCCGCAGACCACCATGCAGGGCAAGACCATTACCGATGGCCGCCATAGCCAGCTCCCGGACACCGAAATGCAGATTTCTTCCGCCGTAATTTTCCTTGGCAAAATCACCCTCACCATTCATATAGGTTTTCGTTGAGGGTGCCAGATCTGCCGATCCCCCGATAAGGTTGGGAAGCACTTCCTTTAATCGATTGATCATGATACCGGACCGGTTTCTGGTTGCATCCGCCTTTTCTTCAAAGACCCAGAATGTCTCATCATCGTACAGTTTCTTTGCCGCATCCAGATCGTGATATTGATCCCATTTTACCTTCATCTCCGGATACTGTTTGCTGTATGATAAAAACTGCTCGTTCCAGGCTGCCTCGGTTGCCGTTCCCTGCTGCGCCAGTCCTTTATAATGGTCATAAATGTCCTGGGGAACGTAGAAATCAGCCTCATTTTCCCACTCCAGAAAATGTTTCAAAGCCTTGACGTTATCCACTCCCAACGGTTCACCGTGAGCGCTTGCTTTTCCCTGTTTGTCAGGGCACCCGTAACCAATTAAAGTCTTAATGGTAATGAAGGACGGCCTTTCGGGGTCAGCCTTTGCCGCTTCAATCGCCGCCCCGATTGCCGCCAGATCATTGCCGTCCTCAACGGTCAGTGTCTGGAAGCCAAATGCCTTCATTCTCATCTCTACATTTTCTGTGAAGGCGATATCGGTACTGCCTTCTATCGAAATTTTATTAGAATCATATAATACAATCAACTTATTCAGGCCGAGCGTTCCTGCCAGTGAAAAGGCTTCTGAGGAAATGCCCTCCATCATACACCCGTCCCCGCCCAGGGCGAAGGTATAATGGTCTACCACCGGATATCCGTCTTTATTAAAGACACTCGCCAGATGCGCTTCCGCCATGGCCATTCCAACTGCCATCCCCATACCGGCACCCAGCGGCCCCGTCGTCGCTTCCACGCCGACCGTGTGACCGTATTCCGGATGCCCGGGAGTCCTGGAATCCAACTGTCTGAATGAAGCCAGATCTTCCACCGTCAGACCATAACCGAACAAATGCAGAAGGGAGTACAGCAAGGCTGATCCATGCCCCCCGGAAAGAACAAAACGATCCCGGTCCGCCCATGCCGGATTCGCCGGATTGTGATTCATATGGTGAGCCCACAATTCATATGCCATCGCCGCAGACCCCAGCGGAAGCCCTGGATGACCGGAATTCGCCTTCTGCACTGCATCGGCGGATAATACCCGAATTGCGTTAACTGCTCTGTTTTCCATTACTTTCATAAAGTTTCTCCTTTTCTTTGTTAGATACATTCCAGGCCGCGCCGACGGTACTCCGCCAGAATTTCCTGCGGCACGCAGTCATCGGTTATCAGGGTAGTGAAGGATTCAATACCACAGATATGATACCGGGATACTGTATTAAATTTTTCCGGATTGATAAAGCTGACTACCTTGCCGGACGTCTGAATCAGCTTCCGTTTGATCCCGACTTCTTCCTGATATGGAATTGTCAGACCGTATTCCGGATGAATCGCATAGGTGCCTGCAAAACAGATGTCCGGACGGTAGAGGGCGGCCTGCTCAGCCGCCACGTCACCGACAATAGTCAACGTATTCCTTAACAGGCGGCCGCCGATCAGGATAATCTCAACCGCTTTTCCGGTACATGCCCGGGCAATCTGATAGCTGTTGGTAATCAGGGTCAGCGGCAAATCATCCGGCAGCATTCTGACAAAGACAAGATTGGCACTGCTCCCATCCACCGCCAGCAGCTGCCCCCATTCCACAAATTCCAGCGCTTTTTTGGCCATCCGCTGTTTTCGTTCTACATCCCGGTTTTCCCGTTCCAGATAATCGACCACCGGCTGGGCAACCGGCATGGCACCACCATAGACGCGTTTGAGCTGCCCCTTTTGATCTAGCTCCAGCAAATCCCGCCGCATAGTATCCTCGGAGACCTCAAGCTCCCGGGCCAGTTTACTTACAATTATCTTGCCGTCGGTCAGCAGTTTTTCAAGAATTTCTTTCTGACGTTCTTCTTTGAGCAAAATCCCTCTCCTCTCCAGACATTGCCTTTTGCTTATATCTGCATTATACTGCAAACTACCGCAAAGTCAAGCATTTTATTGATAATAATACTATCAAAACCTTCCAATATTTGGTCAGTAATTTCCATATGTTACCCTTGACTAACAAAGATATTATCCATTATACTATTCAAACAACAGAGAATACTCACTTGAGGGAGTAGTTTGCGCAATTATTCGTGTGGCAAGTCAACATGCTGACCTGATTTATGAACGTAAGGTCTGGCTTGTCTTAAAGAACAAGACTCATGTATGGTTTTTCCTTACAGGGTCTTTTTATTTTGACTCATGTATGGTTTAGGCCATGCCCGGGTCTTTTTTTTGAAATAAATAGCGGGGGATTTGAAATGATCGAATTTATGGAAACAAAAGAAGTTTTACTAAAACGCCTCGGATCTGATGGAACGATTGTTGAACTGTACGTTCCTCCTTCAAATCTTAATTATCCAGTTTGCAGGAGCTTTCTTTGATACTATTCCACTGGATATGGTGATGTGGCTCAAACTTTTTGCTGTCTCGGTCAGTGTTGTTGTATTATCTGAAATTGTGAAGCTGATTTGGAGAAGTGTGAACGCAGGTAAATGATAACTAACTCAACAGATTCAAAAAAGCTGCCCCCGATCCGGACTCGCCGGATTCGGGGACAGCTTATGTATTTTACATACCTAACATCGCAATGGATAATGCTTCCTGATCTTCAACCGGAATATCATACAGATTATCACTGACTTTTTTTACGTGAACATCAATAGTTTTGGGTTCGCCGTATTTCGGATTTGCCGCTGTTTCCTGGAATTTTGTAAGCATATATCCAAATGTCTCATTCAAAATCGCTTCTTCCGTTGCATTTTCACCCTGCTCCATTGTCCACTGCATCACATGAGCCTGCATTTCTGTCTGCATTTCAGTAGTCAGAAATTCAATCGGCTCAATTTCAACCGGCACCGTATAGTTGTCGTCATCGTCTTTAACCGCATCACCAACCGTATACTTGCAGACCTTGAGCAGATCCCCGGTAGCAGTCTTAAAATCTTCAGCCATATCTTCCGGACAGCCCATGGAAACAAACAGCGAGCTCAGTTCTCCAATTGTTTCATCATATGATTCTTGAATTGCATCTTTTCCGCCTTCGGTAATTTTCGCATAGTTATCGGAGATTTCGTTTTTAAACTGAGCGTCCAGACTTCCCTGAACATAGGTCTTGGCATCAAACCTAGCCGCACATCCGGCTACGTTGACCGACAGTGCTGCAATTGCAAGCAGTACTGCAGCGATTTTGATTTTTTTCATAACAATTTTGATTTCCCTTCACATAAAATTTTTTGCTTGATACTATATCTCAGGATTCCTAATGAATCATATCCTGATAGAATTCATAGGCTGCCTTTCCGGTATACCCTTCGTGTACAATCTTTCGGACAGCTGCACTCATCTCCACCGGGTTTTGGCTTTGGAAGATATTTCTTCCCATATCAACCCCTCTTGCTCCCCGACTGATAGAGTTGTACGCAAGCTCCAGGGCTTCTTTCTCAGGAAGCTTCTTACCTCCCGCTACCACAATAGGAACCGGACAGGCAGCTGCGATCTCTTCGAAATTTTCACAGTAGTAGGTTTTTATAATATTAGCACCTAATTCTGCGACAATACGGGTAGCCAGTTTAAAAAACCGGTCGCTGCGCTCCATCTGCTTTCCTACCGCAACAACTCCCATGGTCGGAATACTGTAGCGCACCCCCAGATTTACCGCCTTTGACAGATTTTCAAGACTGGAAAGCTGTCCATCGCTGCCGATAAAAGTCTGAACCGCCATGCAATCTGCATTCATACGGATCACATCCTCAATATCAACGGCAAGCACTTCATGGGATAAGTCCTCGTCCAGCATGGAGGAACCAGAGGTTACACGCAATGCAATACCTTTCTTTCCTTCGGCCGGTACGCAGCTCCTGATTGCACCTCTTGTTCCCATCAAAACATCGATATTGGGAAGCAGTTTTGGCACCACTAAATCCAGCCTCTCCAGCCCCGATACAGAACCCATGAAATATCCGTGGTCAAATGCGAACATAACTGTATTACCACTTTTCTCATCAAAGATATTGGATAAGTGCTTCTTCATTCCCCAATCCAGATTACCTGCTCCCTTAACATAAAAAGGCTTATTGTTTGCAAATGGTACACTCAGGTGATAATCATGGGCTGCTTTGATTCCATCCAAATCCGCCATATTCTTTCTCCTTTGCTTTTATACCGCCCGCTGTCATTACTATTGACCTTTATGCAGTATTAGAAATCATAGTTATCCATATTATCGATATTAAAGACAGTACGCTCCGGAAGAAGAACAACGCCATTGTTCACCTCAGCAGTAGTGGCTCCATCAACCAGACAGTCATTGGGCATTACTTCCACTGTGCCGATTTCCGGAATATCAATCTTATCCCCTACCTTAACCTGATTCCCGGCGGATAGATAAGCGGCAAGGTAGCAGCCGATAGCACCCTGTACCTGGCAGTCCCACAGACCCCACTGCTCAATCACTCCTGCCGAACAGTACTCTTTAATAGACATTGGGGAGGCAAAGCCGGTAATGGTAACATCCTCTTTTGTCAGACCCTTGTTCTGAGCTGCCTTACACTGGCCCGGAAGTGCCGTAGAGTCATTACAGATAATCAGGTCAATATCCGGGTTGGCTTCCAGAATAGAAGCACCAATAGAAACCGCTTTTTCAGCATCCTGTTCGGAATAATAATTATCCGGAGCAACATTCACCCAATTAGGAAAGTTTTCTTTGATGTAAGCTTCTCCGGCTACCTGCCAGGAGTTCTGATCCGCTACTGTTGCCTGGGAATAGTGCCAGCAGTATTTTATCTCTTCGTTTTCAGCATCCTTCCCGCGGTTTGTCAAAGAATCTACGCCCATGTCTACCAGCATTTTACCCAGAATATCAGGAGTACCCTGGGAAACCATTAACGTCCGGGCAGTATCCGAAACATCAGAATCCCAAGTGACTACGGTCAGACCGGCGTCAGCCGCTTCCTTTAACGCCGAATCAAGCCCGGTTGCGTCTACGGAAGAAACACACAGGGCATCCACACCACTTGCTATCGCATTATTGATTATCTGAACCTGGTCTGCCACCGCCGCATTGGCACTTCCCTGATAATCAACAGTAATTCCCCAGGATTTTGCATAATTCTGGGCGCCT
>Ga0153999_1001027_pt1 | contig 11429 bp, 10 predicted proteins | sample TSNC083MetaG_FD_104675 | JGI IMG/M metagenome (GOLD analysis project Ga0153999, IMG submission 104675) | Attine ant fungus gardens microbial communities from North Carolina, USA - TSNC083 MetaG | ecosystem: Host-associated > Fungi > Mycelium > Unclassified | place: USA: North Carolina, Lumber... | reverse complement strand
GGTGTTGTACTCGCCAAAAACAAAGCCTTCCACCCCTCCAATATCCTCTGTCTTCAATACTGGGTGAGACCTGCTTCCCCTACAAAAGAAAAGTGGTTTTTCTAGATAGTTGTCACGTTTGCCTAGAAAGGGGCAAGGTAATGGAATTCAGAGATCCCGACCATGATATGACCATTTCCCCTTTAGAACGTGATGGCCGAAAGGCGATCAGGATTCACCACGCGTTGCTGTCTGTAGAGATCAGGTGCTTGATTTCATCGTCAAATACCCTCCCTTGATTATTCCCCTCGCCCTCTTCCTCCCTCTTGCACCCATCTCAACAGCATGGCGCGGACAACAAAGAGACTCGAAGGTACATTTCTATTCATGTATATTTATATATACGTCCAATTTCCTGTTTTATGTCAATCTTCATGTTTCAATCTAGCCCAGGATTTTAACGCCACTGGGTTGTAAGAGTCTACCATTCAGAGCTAGTCTACTTCCCCTGCCCCATTTCTTGTCTGTCTTGGAATTTCTTGACTTTCTCTCACCCGCATATATACACACAATTTCAAAATTTGAACAGAGTTTTACTACCGAAAAATTGTATTTTTACAAGCAAAGGATGTTGGAACATAGCTTCCCCAAGCTCTCTTCGCCTTCATCATGATCCCAGAGACCAGTGGGAATCTGATTTCTTCAACGATAGATTCTGTATTCCAAAAAAAAGGGCTTTTTATTTTGGCTCGGTTGAGAAATGATTAGATGCCGATGGTTGGTGTCTATATCATCGAACTGCAGTGGAAAATTATGACCTGAAAGAACTAGCTTCTTATTGAATCTCCGCCCCTTACTCGCTTCGCATCCTCTTGAATTGTTTTGGAATGGAAAAGGGAGAAGTCTATTATTTTATTTGTTATATGCTATGTCAGTGGCCCACGACAGACGGAATGCTGCGTGCATTGGTCAACTTAGTGTCTATCTGTTGGAAAAGAAAAGAAAAGAAAAAGACAATAAACAAGCAACAGTAAGTTCCGAGATGAAAGAAAACTCGTAGACGAAAAAAAGTATGGGTTTCATGAACCAAGAAAGTAAGTTTCTGATCTTTCCACATTGACAGGGTTTGTTACTAAAAAGGAGGGATCTGACTATAAAAGGCAACTAAGTTGATAATGCAAACAGAAAGTATTTGCCGAAGGCAGTGTGCCTGCCGAGCTCCCATCAGTAACAATGTTATTTGTTTATTTGTCTGATGATGATTTGTTTGTCCATTCTTGTTGGCGTATCCTCGGCGTACATAAAAATCATTTTTTTCCTCTGAAGATTAAATTAGATGTCCTTCCTGCTTTACTTTGCGAAAAATATATGTGATTTGAATTTGGTGACCTTGATAAAAAGCTTTTGATCCGACATTATACCATTTTAGACTAGTTTCTGATGGACCTTCCGCCTGGTCTCAACTAGCAGAGTCCACGTGTGTTTCTTATTTGTAAGCATTGGAAACATGGGACTATAGAATGAAGGGTATTACAATTTGATGTGCTTCTGGATCATGAGATTTATCATTACACTACAATATATCAAGAGGAATTAGTTGTCCGAAACATCGTTGTTGCTAGGTGTACCAAAGCCAGAGTATGATATACAGATATTTCCATTCATGGGGTCCCAGAGTATCCAACCTTTCTTTAATCGTCGGCATTCTCTTGTCTAGAAATGTAAAGTTGATTACAAGATACAAAATCATGATTATTCTGAAAGGTCCATTAATAATCCTTGAGGCCCATCTGAACCTCCCATAGCTGGTTTTTGTGCTCTTCCTGCTCTCTGAAAATTCCAAACTGGTCTGATCCCAGTTTCTAGTCCACCCAACCCAACTTCGTGAAACAAATCACAGACATCTGACCATGAATAATTCCATCCTCAGCATGTAGTGCTTCCAGCAAACCACGGCCCACAGTCTGTGAGCACAGTAGACCAGATGTTGAATTAGGTCGGAAAATGATCAATTCGACTAAGTAATAAGTCAAGGACGGTGTGAAGAAACGAAGCTACTGCATTTGCCGGTCCAGAATGGGCGAAAGGTTTGGCAATGCTTCACCGATGGCTACGGCGCCGTGAGTTGATACGACCGGACGACGATAAAATACTAGGCGTCATGATAGACGATGCATTTCTGGAACTTCTGGGAAGGTTCGACGCGAGTTATTGAATGAAATCACGTTGAGAACCTACCAGAACTAGGTTGGCGACGATTTCCATAGCTGTTCGAAGCGCTATATGGCGAAGATGACGTCCTTTCTGACCTAATTGAAGGTCCGGAAGATGTCTGGATATCAAAGGGAACACGGTTGGATGTAGATGATAGAACAGCTACTGATAAGTAGCCTGTTGGAGTCCTGAGTAGTTTTTTAAGGCGTTAAAACAAGGAGCATGTCTACGGGACGTGGTTGGGGCCCGCAGCGTTGATGGCGACAAAGTCGGCCTCGAGGGTCTATAAATAACCGCTGCTAATTGTTCAGTGAGCTAAGAGGGGAGCGCGCGGAATTTCAGCGGCCTCTTAGCAGCGTCCGGGTCCATGAGCTGGCCGAGGATGAATTGATCAACAATGTTGTCGTTGCCAATGGCCCCAAATGTGCGGGGCGTGATTCGACGCTGTTTGGACGAGGCATATCAGCTGGGACATAGCAGACTAGCTGGGGCACGGGAGGACAGAGGGAGACGGACTTTAAGGATGAGCTCTGAAAGCAGGTGTCAGAGTCAAACGAGGGGAAGACACACTTGGTTTTAGTGGCCGTCAGGTCTGACGGCAGCAGCGACGATGCAGGCGGTGACTGTGGCTGGTGATGGGTGTCGAGTGCACAGTCTGAGACGACGGCGAGGGCGGTGAGGTGGACCAGGATGGTGAATGACTGGACCATGAGACATTGATAGAATATATAATGGTAAATACCATCTTTTGCTTTTTCCTCCCATGCCTTCGGACCCCCCCCTCGTCCTCACCCACAACCACGACCCAGATGTCGTCTTCAGGGGTCCATGGATGGCTCCCACTCCAGCCGCCTGCAATGACCTCTTGTTGAATTTCCGTCATCTCTCCCACATTTACAATGACCTGCTTTCTCGACATCGCGCCCTCTCGGATGCCCACCAGGCTCTCAGGGATGAACACACCGTCCTTCGTGGCTCCTATGCCCGTCTATCTACCAAAAATCAGGAACATGTTAATGACGCCATTACCTCTCGTATCCAGTCCTGGCGCTACGTTGTCCGCGTAGAAGAGCTCGAAAACGAACTGTACCTTCTCAAGCAAGGCGACAAGCACTCAATGTGTGTATGCTGCATTCTCTCTATTTCCTGTCCTTATCTTTCGCTTAGGGCACACAAACGCAAGTATGTTGATCTCGGAGATGATTTAGCAGGGTCAGAATCATCGGCTTTTCATTCCTCACATCCACATAGCCTGACAAATGATACCATTAATACACTCACCAGCCTTCAAACAGAGATTCCTCATGACTCCTCCTCCTCCGAATTCCCGTCGCCAAAGCGATATAGGGAGTGTAGTTCCGTATCTGATTATGAACGTGCTTCTGCAAATGTCGGTGTTCACCAGAGTTCCATGGTTTCTCCCGCTGGAAACTCGGTCCATTGCCAAGAGGACACGACATTCGAAACATATCCTCGGCATTCAACTCGGTTCAGTCCTCCTCAAACGTTCCCGAAGACTAGATCGTCCCAGCGCAGATGGTCTGATATCATTGATCCTCACGCCACTGCAGCCGCCATTGCAGCCGCGTTCTCGGTGTCAGCCGTTGTCCAACCTAATCAATCTTCTGCCCCTTCCCCTGCCGCGTAAGAAACCCCTGGGTTGTTTTATGACACGTTCATCTCTCGAACACAAGCGGCTGTTGGGTCGACAACCTCCACATTTTCGTTTTTAATTCTGTCTTTCGGGTAACTGCACATTGAGTCAAACCCACCTTCATCTCACTTCATCTCACACTATTTTGCAATCCGCATGCATGTGCCTTGCCCTAATTGCCCAATTCTTTCGATCCAAGAATCTCACCAACAATGTTTCTGCGCTAATATTTATATAACGATGATGTACAGTCCATACCTAGCTCCATGTTTTCTGCTATCAGAACATCCACTCAATTTGTTTCAAATGCGATAATTGGCGTTTAACTTGTAGCTGACGTATCAACAGTTCCCTTGCTATGTTGTATTTTATTCTTTTCTTTCGTCATGTTGCTCTGCTTTACAGTTACTAGTTCATTTGCCTTTGTTTAAAATTAAGCCATTTAATATTAAACTATGTCTACCTTTGCATTTTTTCTACACATATATGTGACATAAATGTGATGAAGACTCTTCACTGTCAGAAAAAAATCATTCGATTAAGTAATAAACCATGGTCGGAGCCGATCGTGACGATCGTCACTGACGTCATCTCTCTACGGAGTTATCATTATTTTTTTAGCTAATTAGAATTTACTAGAGCCCCTAATACATTCTCTAACTCACAAAATCATCCCCCTCCGTTGATTCTGTGGTGTATACAGCACATAGACCATCGTCACCTGCAGTTACAATGACGGATCCATTCAGGCCAAGCGACGCCCCTAGAACAGGACCCCGATGACCAGTATGGGTTTGCAGTAGTTTCCCAGTCCTAGTGTCCCATGTTTTCAAGGTCCCATCAGCGGATGCCGAAACCAGCAAGTGGGTATGGGGAGGTGGATGTGAGAGCAACGCTGTGATAGCATCTTGATGCTCTATTGTGGCTCTCAACCTCATCGTGCTAAGATCCCATATGCAAACCTTCCCGTCTGTAGCTCCTGTAACGACTATACCTGGCCCTTCATTGTTACCAACCAGACCGATGAGATCGACAAAGACGACAGCCTCGATGCTCTCGCCTTCTGTGTGACCACCGAGGGTTGAAACTATTTCGCCTTTGGAGAGAGAGATAACGCGGACACCACCTGCTGCACCTCCAATAACAGCAAGTGTGTGGGAAGGATTAACAGCAAGGGAAGTGATACCATCGAGGTTAAATCGACCATCGTCTGGGGTCAGTTTGAAGACTGGAGTTAAAGAACGGGGGTCCCAAAATATAAGGATGTTGTTGGCATCAGCTGAAATGATACGCTTGCCTATGGGCAGAAAGTTAAGATAGGATACATTGAGGAGAATAAATAAAACCATACCATCTGGTGTGAATTCGCCACAATTGACAGGGCCGCTATGTCCAGCGAATACTTGCATTGTTTTCCCAGAAGGCACTGCGTCAAAATGAGCGTTCGCTCAGATCAAGAACGGAAAGTGACGCACGCTGCCACAGCCAGAGTGTTGAGTCGTTGGACCCTGCTAGAAGGATACTGCCTTTGGGATGCCACCGGAGGAACTGAGGGATACATGGGTCAAACCTTGTGGATCCGACCAGAGAGACCACGCACCATAACTTCATCAGGACCTTGTAACTCTGTGAGAAATTCCCAGATACGGTAATCATCCCTTCCCTTTGTTTTTCCTACTCGTCGCCAAATCCGAACTTTGCCATCCATTCCTCCTGTAGCAATCATCTCTCCATCGTGACTCCAAGCAGTCGATGTGACACTATCAGTGTGTCCAGTCAACTTGACCACAGTTTCGCCGTCGGTAATATCCCAGATGTATCCCATATCATCTTCGCCTCCAGATGCAGCTAGTGGTTCTGTGGGATTACAAGATATAGTGAATACGGAGGATTTGTGGCCTTTGAAGTGTTGAACAGAGTTGTCTTCTACTGAATCCGTAATTGCAGACGAGGTACCACCGATATTTGGGAGATCACCGATTTCATCGTCTTCATCCATCGGTTCGTCGCCATCGTGTCCTTCCAGGGGGTATTCCTCAAGAACATCGTCTTCGGTGATGAATTCTGTCTCTCCTTCTTCTTGGTTATGCTCGTGAGTTTCGATGTCGTGGGTTTGGTCTTGGTTGTTCGAAGTCATGGGAGGATATTCTATTTATCAATTTGTTTTGTCAAGTAACTCATAGAGAGAAATTTCCATATCGGGCAGCATACTTCCACGTGGCCAGGCGAACGCGCTTCGCTGGTGCTGGCGGTTGGTTGCTGAACCGAAAATCAGGAATAAAGAATTCCATGAATAGGGGGGGAGATGGGTGACCAAGCTTAAGTCATCAACTTCCACGTCAGACTTTGGCTTTTAGTGCAAAAGTCAGTTTATCAACTACCAATGAGGCTCTCTTCTGTGCTCGTCTCGTCGTTCTTGATAGCTATTGCTTCTGCCTCTAATGTCGTTGAACTGACACCTGACAACTTTGACAACATTATTGGTCGAGGAAAACCTGCTTTGGTTGAATTGTACGTCTAAATCACGAGGAATATTGGTTGTCATTGCGCTTATTGGCATTTCAATTTCTAGTTTCGCCCCGTGGTGGTGCGTCACATGCGTTTAGGAATCTAATACACGTCTGACACTCTGAACTCTGCTCAGTGGACACTGCAAAGTGCGCAATAATATGATACGAATACATGTTTCGCTGGACTCATGAGACATCGTTTCCAGAACCTGGCACCCACATATGAACAGCTTGCAGATGCATTCTCGCATGCAAAGGACAAGGTTGTAATTGCGAAAGTCGATGCTGACGGTGTCGGCAAGCCCTTGGGCAACAAATACGACGTCAAAGGATTCCCCAGTTCGTTCATTTGAAACAAATTCTATACGGTCACCTTATGAATGTATATTCAAAACAGCTCTGCAGTGGTTCGATGCTGCTGGAACGCATGAAAAATACGAGAGCGGTAGAGATCTGGATAGTCTTGCGGCTTTGTACGTTTCTTTGTTGACATATATATTTTGTGTGATCTCTTACTCTTCTTTTTTTCTAGTGTGACACAGAAATCGGGTGTCAAGTCCAACATCAAACCACCTCCACCTCCAGAGACAACTATTCTCGATGTAAATAATTTCGATGAGGTTGTCATGGTACGTTATCGTTTCTGCAAAACGGCTTTATTGTAGGTTCAATTTCTGGCATAGGATCCATCTAAAAACGTTCTGGTTTCTTTCACTGTAAGTATCCTTCTGGCGCTGGAAATAATTATGCCATTCTTATGACTTTTCAGGCCCCTTGGTGCGGTCACTGCAAAAACCTCAAGCCCACTTATGAAAAAGGTGAGTGCATGTGAACTTGGTCTCGAACATCATTGTTATCAAGCCCATAAAGTCGCCCACGCATTCAAGCCGGAGGATAGTGTAAGTGTGTTATCCGTTTCTTGCTCACAGTTGAAGAGTTGATCACAAAAGGCAGTGCGTCGTGGCAAACATCAACGCTGACGATGCAAAGAACAAGGACATCGCTAAGAAATACGACGTTGGTAGTTTCCCTACCATCAAGTTCTTTTCTACGGACAACAAGGACGGTATCCCGTATGAAGGCGGCAGGTCCGAAGCTGATTTTATCAACTATCTGAATGAGAAGTGTGGCACTCAAAGGAAAGTAGGCGGGGGTTTGAATGACCGAGTAAGCATGAACATCAATCCTCTTTTTTTCCGTTGCTCATTTCTACGGTTTTTCCAAGGCTGGGCGTCTTTCATCCATAGATAGCCTTGCCCGGAAATTCATGAGCGCAAGCCATGCCTCTCAGCAGGCTATCATTGACGAAGCCCGCACCTTGACAAAGAGCTTCCCAGCTGCCGAGCAATACCTGAAGTTCATGGAAAAAGTTGTCAATAAAGGTCATGATTACATCGAGAAGGAGTACAAACGGTCAGCAAACTCTTCCTTGTAACGATTTTTCTTCTTCGCTGACTCCTGCTACCTCTGATATTCTTTGGATTGATCCTGTTTGAATCGTTGGTTGCAACAGCCTCAGCTCAATTTTGGAGAAGAAAACACTGATGTCCGTCAAACTCGATGAACTTCAGATCAAGGCTAACGTTCTCCGTGCGTTCTTCGATGAACCCAAGGTGGAAGAGGAAGTAAAGGTCGCGAGAGAAGAAGCGGAGCTTTAAGCTTCGCTTGGTTGGTTCCCAAGATTCTTAGATTGAGTTCTCCATATTTAATGAATTTTACTCTGTGGCTGACACGTAAGTACGTGGAGCTTTGGTCGATCAAATCGCTGGTCAAGAGTAGTATACGCCATCTTTTCGTGACCATGTCGCAAAATTAAATAGATTGGACGACACTCATGTTGTCGTTATCATTTTTCATTGCTGCAGCTGTAATTTCATTAATGACGAAGTTGGATCCAGAGAAGACCCTAAGCAGGACTACAAGTTCTTCCTGACTGATAGTTTGAGGACATGCATGCCTCCTGGCTTGGTCTGTAGATCACTCAGAAACCGGCAAGATCTTTTGTCTGCTCAAGGGTTCAAATCCGGAGTTACCCTAGCGCGATATGGTGAGACCTCAACTATTTCATTGACGGAGTTTGTAGGAGTTTGTAGTGGCTTTCACTCAAGTCTCAGACTCTGACTAGTATTTATCAGGAAAGCTCCCCGATTAACGTGGTACTCGTTGTTTGTAGCTCTGACCTAGGTGATGATTCAAAAGGCCCTTTAGAATGTGATTAGTCTACGGGGCAGTTGGGGACTTCTCCGTAAACAAATCCCGTGACGCAATGAAGCTCATCAAGAAGGAAACAGGGGGCGCGTGATGCATTTGAGTTATAACTTTGGTGTAGGCATGGATGGAGGGATCCTTGATCCATAAGCGCTTCTTGTTCTCTTCTCTTTAAGCCAAATCATCTAACCGCTTGGGGCATTCCTTTCGCTAATCTTTATAAGAATCGAGTCCAATCTGGTAAGTCGATTGAGTACTTAGTTCAAGGTGTGAATTTATAATAGATAAACATGTTTTCTGCCCGCCCCAGATCATGCAACCTTTCACTGACGATGATGGTACCAAACCATTTATCCCACCGCTCTCCGTGGAGGAATCAGAATCAGAATCAACTTCTGAAAGACTCTTGGTCCCGACGGGAGCTCCATATTCCTTCGTTCCTCCTCCATTCATGCTACGGCCTTACGAACATGATCAGCCAGTAATCCCTGACGAGGCTGATTACGAGTCGTTTGATGATGAGCCAAGCCTATGTTATATCCTTAAAATGTATCGATTTCGACCCCGACGTGGGGATTGGAAACATATTTCGTCCAGGGGGTCCTCAAATGCCGATGATGATCCTATGGTCAAGCCCCTCCCATCATCGATGCGCATCATTACATGGAACGTTGACATTATCGAAAACGTATGGCAAGACTGGATTAATAAGATTCTGCGCCACTTACAGGAGATTATTGATAGCCATGATAAACGAGGAGGGAGCGAAAGGCACAGAGGGGATGCAGTTGTTGTCTTGCTCCAGGAGATAACACCAATGATGTTCAACTTGATACGTACCGACGAATGGGTCCGGCACACGTTCGCAATCGTCCCTCTAAGAGAGGATAAATGGCCGAGGCAAGCTTGTTGCGGTAACGTAACACTGGTGTCCAGAGATTTGGAAGTAGTGAAAGCACAGATCGTTCATTTTCGTACGACAGATGCGCAACGGACAGGTCTTCTGGTGTACGTGCAGTTGTCGGCAACTGGAAAAATTGAAGACAAACGAACCATTTGTATTGCCAATACGCATCTCGAGTCCTTCCCGAGCGGTGAACGTAAAAGAGCCAGACAGTTGGAGACATTGGCGCAGCTATTGAAGCTTGATGATAATATCGAGGGAGGGTTGATCGCGGGAAACATGAATCCAGTCGGAAAAATGGACTGTGTCTTAGCATGCAACCTAGGCTTGGATGATGCCTGGCAACGAGGGGACTTTGATCCGGAAGGATTCACATGGGGATATCAAAGCTCAGACGAAGATAAGAAATATCCACCGGCCAGACTAGATAAAATACTCTACGTCCCGAAACGAAGATACAGTGTCGATGAACCCCAACGCATCGGGGTGGGTTTGAAGGTTGTAGTCACGGAGCAGGAACAATATTGGGTTTCTGGCCACTACGGTCTCCTAACAAGCCTCCATATGGATAGCAGCTTGAAGATCACAAACTTAGTATATGACTGATTTGTGACTGCGCAATACAAAAAGCCACGGAAGTGACCGGCTAATCACGCTTTGTTTGTCCAGATAAACAAACCAAAATCGGCAAATATATAGTGAAGCACGCTTTTTTCCTTCCCATATTTTCCACGCTCCCACTTTCCTCTTCCCGGAATCCACAACTACCATGAAGGCTGTTCTCCTCCCGCTCGTTTTTGCTGCTGGTGTTTTTGCTCAAGGGCAATTGACCATTAATACCCCGTGAGTGTCCCCTATTTTACGCGGTTAACCGATTTACACGTCTGCAGCCCCAATGTCGTAGAGTGCCAACCTGTCTTGCTATCTTGGTCTGGAGGACAAGGTTTGTTATTGTCAGATGTGTGTTTATTCACCTGCTCATCGATTCTTGTAGCTCCATACTTTGTGGTTCGTTTTTTTAAATCTTAACTGAATCCGCAGTTCTTGATCAAAATTTCTGTGCCTTATTGGCAATGGCAGAGGTGCGATCTTTTTCATGCTGTTATATGTGTACACTGAATACGTAACAGCGTCCTTCCCGGTAACGAGCCCACTGGTCAGGCTCTCGTAGACTTTGGCCAACAGAATGGAACGTCCGTGACTTGGCTCGTGAACCAGCAAGCCAGTAAGCTCCGAAATTCGTTGCAGGCTCTTTTACTCACACTATCTAGATACTGCTCTGGGGCTCACTCTACGCGACAGCACTGGCCAGGTAGCGCAGAGTGCATCCTTCACTGTCAACCCAGGGTGTTCGTGCATTTATAATCTCCCGGCTGATCGAAAATTTCTCACGCACATGATAGCCTCATCTAGCTGCCTTTCCCAAACTCTTTCCTTCTCTGGTAACACTAATACTGCCCCTGCTGCAACCAGTCCCACAACTGCTCCAACTGTTACAAGTGCTACTACTCCCGCCGGCGCTGCTTCCACTGGTTCCACGACTACTGCTGCTGCTACTGGCGTCACATCAGGGTTAGCATGAATCGTTTCGAGGGGATGAGCCACTAATGCTTTGTCTAGCACTTCTCGGGCTACAATCGCTACCTCTGCTGCATCCGCTGCCACTAGCTCCAGTGCCACTAGCTCCAGTGCTGCCTCAGCTAACTTCGCCGGTGTTAGTACTGCTGGTGTTATCGGTGCCATTCTCGCCGCTTTCTTTGCTTAAACAGTTTATGGTGATGCAAAATCATCTTCAGCTGAGTTGTTTCTACCTAGAAACATCTCAAGTTGATGGATATCATCAGCTGTGGGAGGTCTATGACATCTTTACAATTTAATTATTTGAACTTTTGCTTCTGATTTACTCGGATGGTGTGATTTTTTAATCTTGTTGTACGTTTTTGATCCCATGATCTTGATT
>Ga0153999_1001026_pt1 | contig 11431 bp, 15 predicted proteins | sample TSNC083MetaG_FD_104675 | JGI IMG/M metagenome (GOLD analysis project Ga0153999, IMG submission 104675) | Attine ant fungus gardens microbial communities from North Carolina, USA - TSNC083 MetaG | ecosystem: Host-associated > Fungi > Mycelium > Unclassified | place: USA: North Carolina, Lumber... | reverse complement strand
TATACATTTAATTAAAAAGAATTCGAGGCGATTATTTTGGATAGAGCAATCGGCGTCATTGATTCTGGCGTAGGTGGCCTGACGGTTGCACATGAATTGATGAGGCAGCTGCCAAAGGAGCGGCTGATTTATCTTGGTGATACACTCAGATGTCCTTATGGTCCGCGTCCCGAATCGGAAGTGAGACAGTATACGGAAGAGATGGTTGCTTTTCTTCTACAAAAAAAGATCAAGATGCTCGTTATTGCCTGTAATACGGCAACAGCATTCACATTAAGACAACTACAAGAGCGTCTGGATATTCCGGTTATCGGTGTTATTCAACCAGGAGCACGTGCTGCGATCAAAACAACGGTAAATGGTCATATTGGTGTAATTGGTACGGAGGGAACGGTTCGGAGCGGAGCGTATCCGGATGCTCTGAAACGTATTAAGGAAGAACTAGATGTAACAACTCTAGCTTGTCCGCATTTCGTTCCACTTGTAGAGCGAGGTATTCTAACGGGACCAGAAGCTGAAGAAATCGTGGACAGGTCCTTGGAGCTAATCAAGGCAGATCAGCGGATTGATACGTTGATTCTTGGCTGCACGCATTATCCGTTGCTTAAAAATACGATTCAAAAATCGATTGGGAATAAAGTTTCCATCATTTCATCGGGTGAAGAAACAGCTAGGGAAACGAGTACAATTCTTGATGTACACGGTCTTCTATATAAAGGTGAACGCAAGCCAAAACATTCCTTCTATACAACTGGAGATCTTGATATGTTCACGAATATTTCTAATACGATCTTCAACAGTTCTGTTGATCATCTTCAGAGTGTAACAATTGAACATGCTGTAATCTAATTGATTTTCATTTTTGCTGGTCTAAATGTGCAAGTCCCCCTGTATATATAGAGTACAAACAAGCTTATCAGGGGGAGAAACGATGCAAAAACGGATTTTAATGGTGGTTGCAGCAGCGGGCATGTCACTTATGCTTACAGGATGTTTTAATGGTGAGCAGTCATTGACAGATTTATCTCTTGAGGGAGATAAGAATACAGAAGTTACGAAAGATCTGAAGAAGCCTGAAGAAAAAGAATTAAAGGACGTTCCCAAAGCAGATGCTAAAGATAATGATAAATCTTCAGACGATAAGACAGAAGAAACGGTAGCGCGTCAATTATACCTGCTCGATGCAAGTGGCATGGTTGCGCCACAGACATTGGAACTGCCAAAAACGGATTCTAAGGCAGTCGCAAGCCAGGCTATGGAATATCTAGTAAAGGGCGGGCCAGTTTCAGAAATGTTGCCGAATGGTTTCCAAGCTGTATTACCTGAAGATACTCAGATTCTTGGTCTTAACTTGAAAGAGGGTACAATGACGGTAGATGTATCCAAGGAATTCAAAAATTACGAAGCTACTGATGAAGTCAAGATTCTGGAAGCAATGACGCATACACTTACGCAATTTGAGAATGTAGAGCGAATTAAACTTTGGATCAATGGTCATGAGCTTGATGAGATGCCGGTGAACGGGACCCCTATTGAACAGGGGTACTCCCGTGCCAACGGCATAAATGTAATTGCTGGAAGTGATTCTGGAAAGGTTGATGCACAAGCCGTAACAATGTATTATCCTAAAGAACACAATAATACACGTTACTATGTGCCGATTACAAAGCATGTTGAGAATCAAAAAGGAAACTTGTACAGTTCTATTATTAATGAGCTAATAGAGGGCCCAGATTATAAATCTAATGCCATGCATGTATTCAATGCAAGTACAGAACTTTTGAACGAACCAAAGATGGATAATGGTATACTTGATATTGAGTTTTCTAAAGATATTCTGAAAGATCATGGCGACACAGTAATTGCTGATGAGGTTATGGAGACACTAGTCAGAACACTGACACAGCAGGATAAGGTTGAAGCAGTTCGTGTCAAAGTTGATAACGTAGAAACGTTGCTTAATGAGAAGGGCGAGGCTTACCATGATCCGGTGTCAAAGTATAAATATGTGCCAGCAGAAAAGCTATAATATAGGAAATAATCGCTAGTGAAAAAATAATAAAGCGAGATGAGGCAGTTTTTCCGACGGGACAAGCTGCCTTGTCTCGCTGCCTAATTTGGGGAGGACATTTAATGAGAGTAGACCAGAGAGACGTTGACCAGCTTCGCAAAATGACGATTACAACAGATTTTATTAAGCATCCGGAAGGTTCTGTACTCATTGAAGTAGGGGATACGAAGGTAATCTGCAATGCGAGTGTAGAAGAGAAGGTACCGCCTTTCTTGCGTAATCAAGGCAAGGGCTGGATTACAGCAGAATACTCTATGCTTCCAAGAGCTACAGATCAGCGTAATATTCGTGAGTCTTCACGAGGTAAAGTTAGTGGCAGAACGATGGAAATCCAGCGATTGATTGGACGTGCACTGCGTTCTGTAGTAGATTTGAATGCGATTGGTGAGCGTACGCTTTGGATCGATTGCGATGTGATTCAAGCAGATGGCGGTACGCGTACAGCTTCCATAACAGGTGCTTTCATTGCAGTCGTACTTGCTTTTGGCAAGCTACTGGACAAGAAGACAATTAAGAAAATGCCAGTTACCGAATTCCTTGCAGCAACTTCAGTAGGAGTGCTTCCGGGCGGTACAGCAGTACTCGATTTGAATTATGATGAAGATTCCAAGGCACAGGTCGATATGAATGTGGTCATGACTGGAGCAGGTGAATACGTGGAGCTCCAAGGTACTGGTGAAGAAGCAACTTTCTCAAAGGGACAGCTTGCGGATTTGCTAGAACTTGCTGATAAAGGATTGACAGATATCTTTGAAAAGCAAAAAGAAATCATTGGTGATCTTGCAGACCGAATCGGTGAAACGAAATGAAGGAAATTGTAATTGCAACAAAAAATAAAGGCAAAGCGCTTGAATTCAAAGCGTTTTTTGCCGATTATGGGATTAATGCGTTGAGTTTGCATGATTTCTCAGAAGAGATGCCGGATGTTGAAGAAACGGGCACGACATTTGAAGAGAACGCAGCATTGAAAGCAGAAGCCATTGCAAAACTTTTAAATAAGACTGTCCTTGCCGATGACTCTGGATTGATTGTCGATGCGCTTGATGGCCGCCCAGGTATTTATTCAGCTCGCTATTCTGGCGAAGATGCGAATGATACCAAAAATGTACAAAAAGTCCTGCATGAACTGGAAGGCACCGCATACAATAACCGCACAGCGCGTTTTATTTCAGTTCTCGCCATCGCTGGACCAGGCAAAGAAACGATTTTTAAAGAAGGCTATTGCGAAGGTAGGATTACACTTGAGCCTGCTGGTGAAAACGGATTTGGATATGACCCAATTTTTGTGCCGGAAGGTTATGAGGTAACAATGGCTCAGCTGACTGCGACAGAAAAGAATCAGATCAGTCACAGGAAGCATGCGATTGCCAAATTGGATGAATGGATACAACAGGAGAAACTCAGCTTGTAAAACTAAAGGAGGCATATTTGTGGCGAAAGTGCTTGTGATCAGCGATAGCCATGGCCTAGAAGAAGAAATTATGGAAATTAAGCAGCGACACGGCTGCAGATACAATATTCATTGTGGAGATTCAGAACTAGATGTTGAAGAGCCGGCGCTTAATGGTTATGTAGGCGTACGCGGGAATTGTGATTATGATGCAAGATTCCCTCTTGAACATTCTTTAATGATTGAAGGAAGAAAAGTACTCATTACTCACGGACATCATTATAAAGTGGAAGAAAATATAATGAATCTCGCTTACCGCGGAGAAGAAGCGGCTGCAGATATTATTTGCTTTGGTCATACACATGTTCCTTACGCGGAAGAATTTGGCAATTTATTTATCATTAATCCAGGTAGCATTCATAAACCGCGTGAAATTAATATTCCAACATATGCTGTACTCGATTTGAAAAAAGATCGAGTAGAAGCAACATTTTACAATACGAACGGAGAGCCAGTAAGCGAACTTAATCGTGTACTGACGGTTTAATTAGGAGCGGGCTTTTCAATCAATTTTATATTAAAGAAAAGCCCGCAATTTTTTTGTTGACATTTAATTAAATAAGTAATATAGTATTATATGTGCTTCTGAAGCAGACATAAATGTTCTCACACGATTTATGAGTTTTAAATTTAAAAAAATGCGGGTGTAGTTTAGTGGTAAAACCTCAGCCTTCCAAGCTGATGATGAGGGTTCGATTCCCTTCACCCGCTCCATACATATTGTCCCAGTAGCTCAGTTGGATAGAGCAACAGCCTTCTAAGCTGTGGGTCGCAGGTTCGAATCCTGCCTGGGACGCTAAAGTAAAAACCGTCAAACCTCATTCATATCAAGGGGTTTGACGGTTTTTTGTTATCCAGAAAGAACCCTCTCAACACATTACATTTTAGAAAATGGGGTTGATTTGGGGTTGGATTAATTTTTTCACTATTTTTGAGGACTTTCAAACAGCAAATCGAAATAAGAGGCTGTTTCTTTATCCACTTCTTCCATAACGTGTCCGTAGATATTCATGGTAGTAGAAATATCTGCATGTCCTAATCGTTGACTGATGACTTTTGCATGCACCTTATCATTGATCAACAAAGTAGAAGACGTATGCCGTAAATCATGGAAGCGTATTTTATTTATATTCAATTCTCCAATGAACTTCCTCCACCATTTGCTGATTCTATCCGCACGAAGAGGTTTTCCGAATTCATTTGCAAACAAAAATAAATGGTCAGGCCATTCTTGGAATTGACCAGCTTTAAAAGATTCCTGCTTGCGGACATGAATCTGTTTTCTCAAATAATTCATGAGTTGGTCTGGAAGAGAGACGAAACGTTGCCTGCCAGTTTTTGTAGATTTTAATTTCAATCCTTCTTTTGTTGTGTTAGATAGAGATTGTTTGATATGAATGCCGCCACGTTCAAAATCTACATGTTTCTCCTCTAATGCTGCTATCTCTCCTTGCCTGGCAGCAGAAATTAAGGCGAGCAATATAATTAATTGCCAATGGAAAGGTTCTTTTTCCAAATGCCCCATTAGTATTTTGATTTCCTTAATGGAATAAACCTCCGTTTCGGTCTTCTGTGGTGTAGGTGGTTTAATATTCGTCGCCGCATTTTCACTTGCCCATCCAAGCTCATAGGCAAATCTAAGAAGGGCATTGAACGCCTTGTATGCATTATTGATGGAAGAAGCGGATAGGGAACCGGGTTTTCCGTCCAATCGCGCACCGTCTTTGCTAAGACTGTTTACAAAATTCAAAACATGTATTGGTTTTATGTCAGTGACCTTCATATGACCGTATAACGGCCTGATTCGTTGATTGTAGATATTGATGTAGTTCTCTTTGGTTTTTGGAGTGAACTTGTTGTCTGCCTCTTTATCTAGCCATTCCACAAACAATTCTTCGAGCTTGATAATATCAGTCTTAATATATTTACCGGTTAGGATCTCTGACTCATATATAGCTAGCTGTTTCTTCGCTTCGGTTGTATTCTTCGCCTTAATTGTTTTCCTCTCTCGAATGGGCGTACCTTTGTCGTTGTAGCCGATAGTAACTACGAGGCGGTAGCTACCTTTGCCGCGTTTTTCTACATGTGCCATGATTACTCCTCCTAGAAGTTCATAATTTTTTGCAACTGTTTATTTTTGTACATTTCTAATCTAGTTGCAGCAAAGCTTGGTTCTACATTAAATGTGTTACAGATTAACCGTATTGCATCTATATAAGTAGGGGGTAAGCGAATTCTCTCTAACATAAAAGTTGGGATAGCCAGGTGATATGCAAAATAGTTCGCTTGATCCTCCTGTAACTGGTAGAAGAGGGTAGGCAACTCCTCTTGTAAGCCAACGTGCCAGTTGATATGGCCAAATTCATGACAGAAATCTATCCATTGCTTTAGTGCTGTTTGCCCTTCTTTAATAAACACCTTGTATATACCTCTGCAAAAGACTGCCTCACTTTCATATTTCCAATATCGAATAGTTAGATTAAAAGCGCTTGCAATATTATTGATAGTTAGTTGATCGGGACGATCAATCGAAATGGATGTTAGCAAATTATAGATATATCTCTCTGTTCTATTCATTTTCATCCCTCTTTTAAGAATGTATGTTCTGTTTAGTGTGCAGAAAAATAGGCACAATTTAAGTGCCTAATTGTCGCGTTTTATTCCATAATACTGCTCGATCTCTATCAATGGGATAAGTGCCTGGAACATCTGTTTATCAGCCAAGTCTGATTCTATTTTGACCTTTTCAACACTTGAAGGTGACATATCTCCGCTATCAATAGCTTTCTTGGCTTTCTTAGCTGCCATTTCTCTGTGGTAAGAGGCCATTTCCATATGGGATGCGAATTTGTCTAATTTCTTCTTTTCTGACTTCAAAAGTTTCTCTTTAGGTATCTTTTCGTAATCGAAAGCGGTATTTTGATAGAAGTTTTGTGCCTTGCCTAAAAGCTCATAGGCTTCATACCGATTCTTATTTCCTGAAAAAGCACTGGTAAAGAAGTTTTCCCAAACCATATCATATTGATAGAGTAAGGTATCAATCTCTTTTTTTGATTTTTCTGTATAATATTTCTTGCGTTCGGCCTTTTGCTTCTTCTTGGTGGCAAGTTGCTTCTTTTCAGTTTCTTCTTTCTGTTTCATATCAGCTGCAGCTTTGATCTTGCGTTCGGCTTCCTCTTTTTCTGATTTTTTCTTTTCATCAGCTTTCTTTTTATCGACTAAGCGTTTCTCTTCGGCCGCTTTTTTATCGGCGGCGCGTTTTTTCTCAGCCTTCTTCTTTTCCTCTGCTTCTTCTTTTTCTTTCTTCTCAGCCTCAGTTTGATTTTCTTTCTCTTTCTTTACGGCAAGTTTAGCATTTTCTTTCTTTTCTTTTTCAACGAGTCCGGCAGCCTTCTTCTCGGCTTTTACCTTCTTCTCGGCTTTTACCTTCTTCTCGGCTTTTACCTTTTTCTTGGCTTCTGCTTCCAAGCGTCTTTCTTTCTCTCTTTGCTCCATCTTAGCTTTTACCTCTTTGGTTGGTTTAGGCATTGCCACTCCAGAAACTATAAGTAACGCAAAGGAAGAAGCGAGAATAATAGACAGTTTTTTGATGCGAGGTCCTTTCTTGAATACCCCTCGAACAATCATAAGCAGAATAATTATAGGAATAGCTAAAAAACTGAGGACAAATAATACATCGAATATAAACACTAATTAATCCCCCTACACATTTTTCAGGAAACTTTAATTATCTTCTTTAAAGGCTTCCCAAATTTTCCTCAAACGCTGTAAATCTTCTTCTTTTGATTTAGGCAATTCTTTATACCATCGTTCAAGCGGTAGAGGAAATCGCCAATATACTAGATTTTCTTAATGGGGATTTTTAAGTAGGGAAGAAAATGTCCATTGAAATCAAAGGCTCAGCAAAGTTGTCCATTGGTTTTGAAAATACCTTGAAGATGTCTGCAGAGCAATTCAATAACCTGTCTGAAATTGAACAACAGGACCTAGTCAATCAGGAAATTCCGTGGGATTCAATTATGGAATATTGCTCTGAATCAGATATTGAACTTTCAATTAGTGATGTGCTGAGAAAACAAAAAAACCGCTCTAGCGGGAGCGGCTTTATCAATCCATTTGAAAATAATTTTATATAAACATTATAACGTATTCAGGTTCATGAATGCAAGGAGGTTAGGGCATGCAGGAGAAAATGCTAGTCAAGAAACTTGCTGATGTCATGAAGGAAGTCAAGCACATTGAAAAGCGTGGTTATAACAAATTTCACAACTATAGCTATGCGACAGATTCTGACGTTTCAGAAGCGGTTCGTGATGTGCTGGCAGAAAAGCACATAATCATGCTTCCGGATGTGGTTGAGCACTCTATTCGCGAGCATAAGAGTGCCAAAGGAAAAACAGAGTACATTGCCACAGTAAAGGTGAAATTCACCTTCATTGACGGAGAAACAGGGGAATCTCTATCAATTCATGGTCTTGGAGAAGGACAAGACTCTGGTGATAAGGCGGTTTACAAGGCCCTTACAGGAGCACAGAAATATGCACTTATGAAAGTATTTATGATTCCGACCGGAGATGATCCAGAAGCAGATATCCAGAAGGGACAGAATCAAAACCAGCAACAATACGGAAATAGCTCTCAGAGTGGCTGTGGGCAAAATCAGAACAACCGGAATCAACAGCAATCAAGACAACAAGGGAACCGGCAAAGCCGTCAAAAAAATAGCGGTAACATTAAGCAGCGTTCACAAAATCAGCAAACACAACGCACGGTGACATTTGGCATGTTGAAGGCAAAGTTCATCTCAGTAGGTGGACAGAATGATCAATTCGACGGTTGGTACGAAGGTCAAGTACAAAAGGGCCTTACACATGAACAAATGGAAACAACCATTGATAAACGATTCAACCAGAAAAAAGGCGCTTAAGGAGGATCAACATGGCTACATTTAGAAAGATTCATACCGAATTTTGGAACGATCCAAAGGTTGTGGAGGAGATGACACCTGAAGATAAATATTTCTTCCTCTATCTTCTTACAAATGACAATACAACTCAGATAGGAATCTATCAAATTACCAAGAAGCCAATGGCCTTCGATATGGGTTATTCACCAGAGACCATAAACAGCTTATTAGAACGCTTCCTACATTATCATAAACTGATTCATTACAATGCGGAAACAAGAGAAATTGCGATCAACAACTGGGGGAAATACAATCTCGACCGGGGTGGGAAACCTATGGTTGATTGCGTTAAAGCGGAACTTGAGAAAGTAAAGGACTGGACGTTGGCTCAGCGCATTGCTGAGCGAGTGGAAACGCCAGGTATAAAAGAAGCATTTCGCAAGTACCTCGAATCAAAAGGCGTTACGTTCCCAGATGGCGACGATACGTCCACGACACGTGGTGAAAATAATGAAGAAATTACCAGTAATGAAGAAACCGCGTTAAATCAAGGTTTTGATGATAAGCCCACGATACGTGGTACGTCTGGTGGACAAGAAGAAGTTAAAGAAGAAGTTAAAGGAAAAGTACAACAACAAGATAAAGAACAAGAAAACGTCCGCTCCATTATGCAGTGTTGGGACCAGAATGGATTCGGACTGAATAAAATCCATGCAAAAGAGTCGTTGTTGTTGTGGTTAGATGATTCTCAATTTCCAAATCCATCAGAAATGATCATGAAGGCAATGGACATTGCTTGTGCAAGTAACAACAGGCATCTCAAGTATTTAGAAGGCATTTTGAGAAACTGGCAAAATCAATCGTTGTTGACACTTGCTGAAGTCGAAGCAGCTGAACAAGAAAGGGGAGCTAAAAATGGGCAAGCAGTTCACAACTATGGAGGCGGTTATGGCAGATCTCAAGGAAAAAGTTACGAAGAGACAATGCAAGAACTTGAAGCAGGAAATAAAGCCTTCGGAAGAGCTAACATTTGAGTGCAATGAGTGTCGGGATACTGGTTCTTTGTTAAGACGTGAATGGGTTGAAGATGAAGATGATGGCAAGCTCAAACGTTATGACTATTGGAGACCTTGTACATGTCAGGAGCGGATACATCTAAAGAACCGCTTTAAGAATGCGCTCATACCTGAAGATTTTAAAAATGCTCGTCTTGATAACTATGAACAGCATTCGTCCGTACAAGGTGAGTTATTCCAAGCAATTCAAGAGTACCTGAAGTCGTTTCCGAACATCATCGAAAACAAGCTTAAAGAAAACAGTATCGGTTTTATTGCTGTAGTGGGAGAAACTCGTATCCGCTCCATGTCTGGTGCTGATAAGTACCGCACCAAGGAAAAACATAACAATTTTGGCCTTGGCAAGACACACCTGCAAATGGCAGCTGCCAAGATCATATTGAACAGAATTCGGGTTCGAGATGAAGTGGCACCTGGACAGTTATCTGAACTTGACCGCGGTTGTCGTGTCCTCTGCGTCTCTGATGTTTCTTTCATGGATGAGCTAACGCAAGCAAAAATGGCACAAGATGGCGGGGAAACGTTCCGGCGCCTAATGGATGGGGCAGCCAATGCCGATGTCCTTGTCTGGGATGATCTAGGAAAAGCAAAATGGACGGAAGCTAGAGAAGGCATGTACTACCAGATTTTCAATGAACGCAACAGAAACAATCGTCCTATTCTCTTCAGCTCGAATGAAGATAGGGCAACATTGAGCGACAAGATCGGATACGCTGCTTCCAGTCGATTGTTTGGAATGTGTGGAGACAGGCTGTATGCAGTCGAGGGAGCGGACTATAGACAAAAGAAAGGGGTGTCCTAATATGTGCGACATCTGCAACGGAGACGGATTGAAAGCATACCACGGCTATTATGCAAGCTTTGAACCATGCCCGCAACAAGAGTGCCGAGAACAGGCAAAAGCAAAGGCGTTGAATGACCTAGCTGATCTTCAACAGCGATTTGGAATTACCGCAGAGGATTTGAAGACGGCATGAACGAAGCAGCGATCACCTACTACAGCGTTAAAAGTGTTGGTGCTGATAAATACGTCACACTGCTTGAAGACTTGGAATTCTATTTCCCTGTTTGGCAGCTGAATGAGATCACGGAGTTATGGAACGACGGAATCCACATTATGGACTTGGCCAAGATATACAAGCGCGATGTTGATGAGGTGTTCCTGGCACTGTTTCATCAAGCGAGAAAAGGCAAGATTAAACGGCCTATTGCAAGGCATATTTAAAGCGTAGATTAGCACCTATGTATTGCAACAAAAAATAATGCGCATCTGAATAGACAGGCCCCGTTGATGACCTTAACGCTAAACAGATACGCACCCAGATTATAAAAAAAAGAGGTTCTAGAAAGTAAAGAATAGTTCTTAAAACGACCTGAACTTGAGAAGCTTTCGGTAATCTTAGCAAAGAGCTCACTGGTAAGAAAGAATACATCTTACATTTTCAACTTATGCGTTTAGCAAAGAAAAGGTGCGTACAAAAAAGAGGAATGAACGTGGAAGATATTTCAACTATTTGTTTTTCATCCGATTCGGTGATGCTTTCAACCAATTAATAAACAAGCAACTCAAAAATAATATTAAGCAGAGGCCGATATTGTTTAACAAGTGAATTTCCTTATCTAATATTAACTGGAAAGCCAATGTTACTGCGAAAAAGGTTAAAGGGAACTTAATACTCTTTTTAAACATGTTGTCCTCCTTATGGTAATTAAGGAATTTTCTTTTTGCTAATTATAACAGACGCCATTTGAATTATAAAAGCTCTTGTAAAGTACGGGGATTCTTTGAAATGGAGTGAGAGTGTTTGATTAAATTTATTGTGCCAGGGCGTCCTATCCCAGCTGTTCGGATGACGCAGAAGAGCATGTATGTGAACAAATACGCCAAGCGTTATCTGGCATACAAGAAACAGGTCGGATGGATCGCG
>Ga0153999_1001025_pt1 | contig 11434 bp, 7 predicted proteins | sample TSNC083MetaG_FD_104675 | JGI IMG/M metagenome (GOLD analysis project Ga0153999, IMG submission 104675) | Attine ant fungus gardens microbial communities from North Carolina, USA - TSNC083 MetaG | ecosystem: Host-associated > Fungi > Mycelium > Unclassified | place: USA: North Carolina, Lumber... | reverse complement strand
TAATTTAAAATTCTGCTTTGAAAGAATTCACTGTTTTGTGGTTGACAGGTAATAACGATTAAGCCGGCTACATTTTGACTAATAAAATTGTTGATTTTCTCACATTCAATATCGGGTGAATTGCTGGAAAATGCTACACTAACTGTATAATTCTGGATCTGCAGATAAGCAGAAATACCTTTAAAAATCTCAGCATGATACAGATTATCAATATCTGTTAATACTACACCAATTACGTTGGAAGAGAAAGATTTTAAGTTTCGCGCAGAAGCATTCGGGATGTATCTTAATTTCTCTATAGAATCCATGACACGCATCTTTGTCTCTGGCTTGACCGGCTTACTTCCACTTAAGCAGCAGGATACGGTAGCAATTGAGACTCCTGCATCTTTAGCCACATCTTTTAGAGTTGCCATTTGAAGTCGCCCTTTCTTTGCATAATTATTATTGAAACTGATTCCAATGTACCATATAGATATAGGGAAGTCAATGATAACTAAACGTTTAGAAATAATTTTTGTATTTTTAATACACAAATAAAATAAATATATTATAATTTAATTATTAGTTTGCTGAAAGGGGAAAAGAAGATGAAGAGATATGGACAAATGATTCGATTAAAGCCGGAGATGGAAGAAAAGTATAGGCGACTTCATGCTAATCCGTGGCCGGAAGTAAACGCTATGATAAAAGCGTGCAACATTCAAAACTATTCAATTTACTTTCGTGATGGATATTTGTTTGCCTACATGGAGTATGTAGGAGAGGATTTCGAAAGTGATATGGCTAAAATGGCGGCCGATGAAACCACTCGATTGTGGTGGAGGCAAACAGATCCCTGTCAGTTTCCTGTGGAAACGGCATTGCCGGGAGAATGGTGGATAGACATGGAGGAGGTATATCATCTAGATTGACTATTTCAATAATCTAAACGTTTAGATATATATTTAGATATTGTATATTGAATTTTGGTTAAGCTAGATTATAATGTAATTATGAATAATTGGATATGCGAAATAAAAGAGTATGAAAGGGGGAAAGGGAATGACTTCAAGAGAAAGAGTTATGGCATCAATTAATCACAAAGAGCCAGATGTTCTTGCAATGGATTTGGGAAGTAATGTAAGTGCAGGTATTTCCGGAATTGCTTATAATAACCTAAAGAAATACTTAGGAATCACTGAAGGGCATACGAGAATTTATGATGTAGTACAGCAGGTTGCCCAACCGGAGGAAATAGTGCTGAACCTTATCGGAGCCGATGTACTGGATGTCGGAAGAGTTTTTAACGATATGGACAGTGACTGGTATGAGGTTGTGTTGGGAGACGGGTCTGTCGGGCAATGGCCAACCTGGTTTCGCCCGATTCAACTGCCGGATGGTTCCTACGATGTTTATGATGAAGAAGGAACGTATATTGCAAGAATGCCGAAGAATGGAATGTGCTTTGATCAGACATATTTTCCTTATAAAGAAGCTTACCCGGAAAATTATGATGATTTAGATCGGCAAATGGGGAAAGTTTTGTGGAAAGCAATGGCTCACAGCCCATGGGATCACGCAAATGAAGATGATTTCTATCAGGAATTGAGAAAACGCTGCATCAAGCTAAAACAAGGTACGGACCGTGCACTTATGATTACCTGCGGATGTAATTTGTTTGAATGGGGGACGTTCCTTCGCAGCATAGAAAATTTTCTCATGGATACTTATGCAGAACCGGAAAACGTAATAAAATTGAACGAAGAGTTAATGATTCGTCATTTGGCATCGTTGGAAAAAGTATGTAAAGCAGTAGGAGATATAGTCGATATTTTAAGATTTGGGGATGATTTGGGGATGGATACGGGCATGTTTATGTCTCTGGAAAAGTATCGGACACTATTTAAGCCATATCATACAAAGCTTAATGAGTATGTACATACGCACAGTAACATGAAGACATTTCTTCATTCCTGCGGATCTATTTATCCGCTCATAGGGGACTTGATTGATGCCGGATATGATATCCTCAATCCTGTTCAAACAACGGCGAAAGATATGGATCCGATGAGATTAAAGAGGGAATATGGAAAAGATATTACTTTCTGGGGAGGTGGATGTAATACGAGAACAATCCTTAACCATGGAAGCCAAAAGGAAGTATATGAGTATTCCAGAAAGATGATCGATATTTTTTATAAAGATGGTGGATTCATCTTTAACACGGAGCATAATATATTGCCGGATGTCCCACCCGAAAACATTATGGCAATGTATAAAGCCGTAGAAGATGCTAGAAAATAGCCTGCTTATGGGAGTGGATAAAATTGATTAAAAAAAATGTAAAAAACGAAAAAACTATTAAGATATTATTTGCCCGGAATGAAGTTACAGTTGTCCTTGCAGTTCTGGTGTTAGGATTGTTTTTTTCCATATTTTCAGATAGTTTTCTGACATCATATAATATGTTCAATCTGGGAAGGACAGTAGCTATTTATATCTTTATTGCAATTGGTCAGGCAATGGTAGTCATTGTGGGCGGTATGAACCTATCTTTGGGGTATATTGGCGGAATGACCGTTGTTGCAGCAGGCTATTGTATGGAAGTACTTCATTTTTCATCCTTTACAGCTGTTATCATTGGTCTGTTGGTAGGCATTATGGCAGGATTTATTAATGGAATCATCATTACTGGATTGGGAATAAACTCCTTTGTTGTAACATTGGCAACCTCCTTTATTTTCACAGGACTAATCAATGGTGTTTCACAGGGATATCCTTATAATGAGATTCCTTCCGGATTTACTGTATTAGGAAGGGAGGGGTTTTTGGGAATTCCCTTCTTGTTGTGGCTAGCGATACTGGTTTTAGTAATACTAGGTTATTTTTTCAAGTATACAGTAACAGGAAGACGCGTTTTGGCAACAGGAGGAAATAAGGAAGCAGCAAAGATGTCAGGTGTCAACACTAAAAGAATGATTATTCTCGCCAATATTTGTTCGGGCTTATTTGCTGCTACTGCGGGTCTGCTGTGGATATCAAGAACAGGATCCGCACAGCCCTCTACAGGATCAGACTGGATGGTTATTTCTTTTGCGGTAGCTGTTATCGGAGGTACTGCATTAAAAGGAGGCGTGTTCAATCCTATTGGTGTTTTCTTTGCAGGTTTTCTGATTGTTATTGTGAAAAACGGACTGGTCATGCTAAATGCGAATATTTATTATGAGCAAACATATCTGGGGCTGATTTTATTACTTGCTGTATCATTAGACAGTATCAAAGATTTGCTAAATGTACGGAAACTGAAAAGAGATTTAAAGGATGAAAAACAAACAAAATAAAAAGGTATGGGAGCGCTTATACGGCGCAGAATGGAGGTAATTATGAAAAGAAAAACAATGGCGGCTTTACTGATTTTGGTAATGGTATTGGGAACGGTGGGATGTACAAGTGGTTCTGATTCAGAGGACAAAAAAACAGATACAAGTGAAGAAACAACAAGTGAAGAAACATTAGGAAGTGTTGACTCAGATACGGTCATCGCATGGTATGCACCGGCGCCACATTCCTATTTTGATGAGGTTAAAAAGGGTGTTGAACAATTCGTGGAAGATACGGGGATGGAAGTAATCATTCAAATCGGAGCGGATTGGACGCAAGCAAGTGAAAATGAGAAAGTAGAAGCATTAATAGCACAAGGTGTAAATGCACTTGCCATCTATCCTTGCGATGCATCCGGAGCCAATGGTTTGTATGAGGAAATTACAGAAAAAATGGATGTAAATGTAGTGAATTTTGGTACAGATACATCTCATCCGACAACAGCCTCTTTTGCGGTAGCAACCGATGTAAAGCAAGCCGCATATGACGCAACGGTGGCGTTAATTGAAATGATGGGAGAAGAAGGAAATATCTTAAATGTTTTGGAAGTACTAGAAGACCCCAATACAGCTCTTAGAAAAGAAGGTGTTGAGGAAGCGGTTGCCAACTATCCGAATGTGGAAATTATTCAGGAGATAGCAGGCATTCAAACCCAGGAAGAAGCAGTAAATAAGATTGAAAGTGCTCTTTCTGCAAATTTGGGAAAGATTGATGGTATGATATGTACCGGAATGGAAGCGACGGTAGGGATGTCTCAGATTCTTTCTGATTACTATGAAAAGCAAGGCGATGAAAAGCATATTTATGCGGTAGGAATTGATACCGACTCGGGTGTTATGAATGCGATTGAGAATGGGATTATTGATGCAACGATAGCCCAAAATTCCTTTGGACATGGATATATCTCTTGTATGCTTTTAAAATATCTGGGAGAGGGTTATCAAGTAAAAGGTGATGCTTATTTCATTGATTCGGGAAATGTATTAGTAACCGTTGACAACATTGATTCTTATGAACAGAATTTGGAAGAAGTAACACAAGATATTTTGGATAGATTAACAACGGATTACTTGGAAAAGTAATGGAGGTATCCGTATGCTCGAGCTAAAAAATATAAGTAAGATTTTTCCCGGTGTCCGTGCGTTAGATTGCGTATCGCTGACTTTTGAAAGTGGAGAAATTCATGCCCTAATGGGTGAAAACGGAGCTGGAAAGTCCACACTTATGAAAATTATTACAGGTATATATCAGCCGGATATAGGTGAAGTTTATTTGGACGGAAATAAAATCGAATTCAAAAGTTTTCGGGATGCGGTTTCCCACGATATTAATATGGTAAATCAAGAGATTCAGATTATACCCGATGCTACGGTGGCAGAGAATATTATTTTGGACAGGATCCATCAATACAAGAACAGGTTTTATGTGAACTGGAAAAAAATCAACGAAACGGCAGAAAAATATCTGGAGATGGTAGGATTGAAGATATCGCCAACCGCACGCGTTGAAGATTTAACAACCGCCCAGAAACAGTTGATTCAGATTGCAAAAGCGCTTTCTTCCAATGCAAAGTATATCTTATTTGACGAACCAACATCCTCTCTGACAGCTCATGAGAGTCAGAACCTGATAAAGATTATCAGAAAATTAAAAGACCAGAATACAGCAATTATTTTTATCTCTCATAAAATTGAAGAAGTCATAGAATTATGTGATAAAGTATCGGTACTAAGAGATGGGAAATATATGGGCACGAAAAACTGTAAAAGTGTTACCCGTCAGGATATTGTAAAAATGATGATAGGAAGAGAAGAATCCACGGAGAACCTGGGCGTATTGGATATACAAAAGGAATATGCTCTTGAAGCGAAGAATATTACAGTGTATGGTCAGTTTGATAAAGTGAGTTTTCACTTAAAAAAAGGAGAGATTTTAGGATTTTATGGCTTAATCGGAGCAGGAAGAACAGAATTAGCAAAGCTGGTTATTGGCGATGAAAAGATGGATGGAGGTGAAATATTTGTTAATGGTAAAAAAGCAAATATACACTCTATTCAAGACAGTGTTGAAAAATATAAAATTGGTTATGTTTCAGAAAATCGAAAAGAGGAGGGGTTAATTCTTGACTTTGCGGTGGGAACCAATATTAGTATCACAACCTGGAAGCGGATTCGGAATCGTTTTGGGAAAGTTTCTTTAGGAAAAGAACGGGAAATTGTAAATAATATGGTGTCCAAAATGGAAATCAAAACGCCTACAGTGAAGACAAAAGTAGAGAATCTTTCAGGTGGGAACCAACAAAAGGTCAGTATCGGAAAGTGGCTTGCCGCCAATTGCGACATATTAATTATTGATGAACCAACAGTCGGGGTAGATGTAGGTGCAAAAGCATATATTCATGAACTCATTTGGAAACTGGCTAAGGATGAAGGAAAGTCTATTATATTGATATCTTCGGATATGTCAGAATTGATAAAATTGTCTAGGAGAATTCATGTGTTTCGCGATCAGAAGATTGTGGGTGAAATCAGTGGGCTAAATGATACCATTCGAAGTTATGAAGAAATCAGCTTAGAAATCGGAAAATATTTAGCTTAAATTCATGGTTGACAGACGAATTTAAGAGGCATATAATAAATAAAAAGAATATTTTCGGTAGGTGAGGCTACCACAGGGATACGGGTTACTGCCGCAAAATAGTGGAGACACTATGAGCAGGTTAACAGTCTATGTCGAAGAATAAGGCATAGAATAATGTAATTTCATCGCCCTGAGGAGTTAAAGCTTGAACGATTATTTTATGGGTATAATATCCTATGTCATTGTTTGGGCTTTGACATAGGATTTTTATATTTATAACTACTGAAAATTTAACATAGATATTCTTGGTGTGAGGCTATTATCATACTGAATAAGTGAGGTGAGAGAAGAATGGAAGCAGGTAGTAGGCATAGTCAAAATGCTGATGGACCACCTGACGCGAATCATAAAGAGTGGGAACTGTTTTCGTTCTCCTCTGATGCTTATGTGTTTTTTTCAGCGTTTGGGCTATACTTCTAGTAGGGAAAATTTAGAAATGGAGGTATGGAGCAATGAAAAAAGAAAGAAAGAATCAATTTGATTATAAAAAAACAGCCGAAATGGATTTTAATACACTTTATATGACATATCATACAAGCGAACATGGCTTGAAGGAAGATGATGTCGAGAAAATGAGAGAACGATTTGGGGATAATGAAGTGACCCACAAAAAGAAAGTACCACTTTATTTGCTTGTGATACAAGCCTTTGTTAATCCCTTTACGATTATTCTTTTTATATTGGCAGCTGTATCTGTATTTACAGATATTATTTTTGCCGAAGCAGGGGAAGCTGATTATTTTACAGTACTCATTATATTATCAATGGTTATTATTTCGGGATTATTAAAACTTGTACAAGAAGCAAGAAGCGGTAATGCAGCAGAGAAATTAACTCAAATGATTAAAACGACAACATGTGTAGAGCGGGTAGAAACCGGTAAAGAGGAAATTCCTCTGAAAGAGGTTGTGGTAGGGGATGTTGTTCATCTGTCTGCAGGTGATATGATTCCGGCCGATTTAAGAATTATCATGGCAAAGGACTTATTTATCGGCCAATCGTCACTTACCGGAGAGAGTGAGCCTGTTGAAAAAGTCGCGAAGATTGACGTGAATAGTTCATATGATGCAGTCACAGAATATCCCAATCTGGCCTTTTTGGGAACCGATGTCATCAGTGGAAGTGCACAGGGAATTGTAGTGACCACCGGCAATGACACGATGTTTGGCAGTATGGCCAGTGAGTTAGATGAGAAACCGGCAGCAACCAGTTTTGAAAAAGGTGTCAATTCGGTATCGTGGGTGCTGATTCGTTTTATGTTGGTTATGGTGCCTATCGTATTTTTTATTAATGGATTTACCAAGGGAAATTGGATGGAAGCCTTCCTATTTGCTATTTCTATTGCGGTAGGATTAACTCCGGAAATGCTGCCGATGATTGTAACGACATGCCTGGCTAAAGGTGCAGTGGCTATGTCTAAAGAAAAAACCATTATTAAAAATCTCAATTCTATTCAAAATCTTGGATCCATTGATATTTTATGTACAGATAAGACGGGAACGCTGACTCAGGATAAGGTTGTTTTAGAATATCATCTTGATATTCAGGGAAACGAAGATGTCAGGGTACTCCGCCATGGTTTTCTCAACAGTTATTATCAGACCGGCCTTAAAAATTTAATGGACATAGCGATTATCAATCGAACTCAGGAAGAAGAAGATAACGAGCCGGCACTCCGTGATTTAGATGAGATATATACAAAGGTGGATGAAATCCCTTTTGATTTTGAACGCCGCCGGATGAGTGTTGTTGTGGCGGATAAAACAGGAAAAACGCAGATGATTACCAAAGGCGCTGTCGAAGAAATGCTTTCTGTATGCAGCTATGCAGAGTACAAGGGTAAAGTAGAACCTATTACCGACCAAATCAAGAATTACATTTTGGAAAAAGTAGAAGCGCTAAATCAAAATGGGATGAGGGTTATTGCCATTGCCCATAAGACAAATCCTTCACCGGTAGGCACTTTTTCAGTAGCAGATGAGGCGGAAATGGTACTTATTGGCTATTTAGCCTTTTTAGATCCCCCTAAAGTATCCACCGAACCGGCTATTAAAGCGCTCAGGGAATATGGTGTGGCGATAAAAATCCTGACCGGTGACAATGATAAAGTGACCAGATTCATTTGCCATCAGGTAGGAATCCCCGTCAATAATCTTTTGCTGGGATCAGATATAGAAACGATGAATGATGAAGAGCTGGCGGTGAGTGCCGAAGAAACCAGTGTATTTGCAAAACTTTCCCCGGCACAAAAGGCCAGAATCATCACGGTGCTTAGAGCCCAAGGCCACGTTGTCGGTTATATGGGAGACGGGATTAATGATGCGACAGCCATGAAAGCTTCTGATGTTGGGATATCGGTTGATACTGCAGTGGATATAGCAAAGGAATCGGCAGATGTCATTCTTTTGGAAAAGGACCTGATGGTTCTTGAAAAGGGAATCATTGAGGGGAGAAAGACCTATGGAAATATGATTAAATATATTAAAATGACTGCCAGTTCCAACTTTGGCAACATGTTTTCAGTGTTGGCGGCCAGTGCATTCTTGCCCTTTATGCCGATGATGGCTCTGCATCTGATTTTATTGAATTTAATTTATGACTTATCCTGTACGGCAATTCCATGGGATAATGTAGACAATGAATTTTTATTGATACCCAGAAAATGGGAGGCTTCAAGCATTGGGAAATTTATGATTTGGATTGGGCCCACAAGCTCGGTTTTTGATATAACGACGTATCTATTAATGTATTTTATCATATGTCCGATGATGACCGGCGGACAGTTATTTCATCATATAACCGATCCGGCAATGCAGCTTCAATATATTGCTATCTTCCAGGCCGGTTGGTTTGTGGAATCTATGTGGACTCAGACGTTAGTTATTCATATGATACGAACACCTAAAATTCCTTTCCTCCAAAGCAGGGCATCACTGCCGCTCACACTGTTGACATTTGCCGGCATTGCAGTGCTGACGGTTATTCCGTTTACCGGCTTTGGTACGGCCATTGGTCTGGCATCATTGCCGCCGGTATTCTTTATATGGCTGATAGCAACTGTTGTTCTTTATATGATTCTGGTTACAATAGTAAAGAAGATTTACATCAATCGTTATGGAGAACTGCTTTAGACTTTTGAATGTTGTATTTTGCCTGACAGAGTGGTACAATATTTAACAAGATTATTGTACCCTCAATGAAGGGCAGTATGGAGGTTCATAGATGCAATACTATTTTGAAGAAGCCGAGGCGGTTATGCAATCCCAAGGGACATCAAATCAGGGGCTTTCTGCAAACAGGGCAGCTAAGCGGCTTGAGGAAACGGGGAAGAACCAATTAGAAGAGGGCAAGAAGAAGTCATTGGTCATGCGTCTGCTGGATCAGGTGAAGGATCCCATGGTGATTGTGCTTATTGCGGCAGCTGTGATATCAGGATTATTTAATGAGATTGCCGATATGGTGATTATTCTCGTTGTCGTCATACTGAATGCCGTACTGGGATGTTTTCAGGAGAGCAAGGCTGAGCATGCCATAGAGGCCTTACAGAAAATGTCCGCACCCCATACAAAAGTCCGCAGAGATAATGTGATATCCAATATCAAATCAGAAGATGTGGTTGTTGGTGATATCGTCCTTTTAGAAGCAGGAGATTCGGTACCCGCAGATATGCGTCTTACCACCACTGTCAGTCTTAAAATTGAAGAAGCTGCGCTGACCGGTGAATCCGTTGCCGTAGAGAAGAATAAAGAAACAATAATGGCAACAGCTTCAGAAGTTCCTTTGGGGGACCGTTTTAATATGGCTTACATGGGAACCAATGTGGCCTATGGACGTGGTGAAGGTGTCGTTACCGCCACCGGCATGGCAACTGAAATGGGGAAAATTGCCGGTATACTGGCAGAAACAAAAGACAGTAAGACGCCATTGCAGATTAAATTGGCTTCTTTGAGCAAAATTTTAAGTATTCTGGTTATTGCTATTTGTATAATTATTTTTGCTGTTAATATTATCAGAAGCGGCGGATTTGGGAACAGTGATATATTGGAACTGCTTTTAACGTCCGTGAGCTTAGCGGTGGCAGCGATACCTGAAGGTCTTGTTGTCGTTGTGACGATACTGCTTTCTATTGGTGTTACAAAAATGTCGAAACGTAATTCCATTATTCGGAGGCTTACGGCGGTTGAGACGCTAGGTTGTACTCAGATTATATGTTCGGATAAAACCGGAACGTTAACCCAGAATAAAATGACAGTAGTTGATCATTATGGTGATGAAGCATTATTAGCAGAGGCCATGGCTCTATGTACGGATGTTGAAGTAGATGCCTCCGGAGAATTTGTAGGTGAGGCGACGGAACTGGCTCTGGTTATTTATGCAGATAAGCTGAATTTAAATAAAAAAGGATTGGAAAGTAAGACACCTCGTATCGGCGAAGTGCCCTTTGATTCAGACCGTAAGCTGATGTCAACAGTGCATCAGGTGTCTAAAGATTGTTACCGTCAATATACAAAAGGTGCACCAGATGAGATTTTGAAGGTTTGTACATCGATTTTAATAAATGGTGAAGTTGTTGCTCTGACGGATGAATTAAAGAAAGAAGTCAGCGCAGCCAATAAAGATATGGCGGATAAGGCTTTGAGAGTTTTGGGGGCGGCATGGAAAGATGACAGCACTCAACCGGCAGAATATAACAGTGCAGTGATAGAAAATAGGATGACATTTATTGGTCTGGCAGGCATGATTGATCCCATTCGCCCGGAAGTAAAGGCGGCTATTGCAGAGTGTAAAGATGCCGGTATCAGAGCAATCATGATTACCGGCGACCACAGGGACACAGCGGTAGCCATTGCAAAGGAATTGGGTATATTAGGGAAAAACCAGAAGGCTATTACCGGAGCGCAGTTGTCGGAAATGAGTGATGAAGAATTTGAAAGAACCATTGAAACTTATTCAGTATATGCCAGAGTTCAGCCGGAACATAAAGTGCGTATCGTTAATACATGGCATAAAAAAGGCAAGGTAACTGCCATGACCGGCGACGGCGTCAATGATGCACCTGCTCTTAAAAGTGCCGACATTGGCGTTGGTATGGGTATCACGGGAACGGATGTAACGAAGAATGTTGCCGATATGGTTCTGACAGATGATAATTTTGCATCAATTGTTTATGCCGTTGAGGAAGGCCGGAGAATTTATGAAAATATCCGTAAGGCAATCCAGTTTTTACTGGCTTCCAATTTAAGTGAAGTTTTAGCCATTTTTATTGCGACCATGGCCAGTGTACAATTGTTTGCGCCGATTCATATTTTGTGGATTAACTTAATCACTGATACATTTCCGGCCATGGCTTTGGGAATGGAAGGTGCCGAAGACGATATGATGAAGCGGCAGCCGAGAGACTCTAAAGAAGGAATTTTTGCCGACGGACTTG
>Ga0153999_1001024_pt1 | contig 11440 bp, 6 predicted proteins | sample TSNC083MetaG_FD_104675 | JGI IMG/M metagenome (GOLD analysis project Ga0153999, IMG submission 104675) | Attine ant fungus gardens microbial communities from North Carolina, USA - TSNC083 MetaG | ecosystem: Host-associated > Fungi > Mycelium > Unclassified | place: USA: North Carolina, Lumber... | reverse complement strand
ACTCTGTCCTCCTTCCAAATTCCATGATGACCACTGAGCCGATGCCGACTGAAGTCGTGGCCGCACACATTGCTGCTTCATGTCCTTGCCGCGACATGGGAGAATATTTCACCAACGCAATTGATTGACCTTTTTGAAGTGGGACAGGGGGCACACTTTGCAACCATCCACTATGGGAAAGTCGATCGGATTATTCTAGAAGATAATGTAGCCATAGCCCTCCGTGAAGATAAATGGGAAGCCGGACATGGAGAGGCCGATGTGTAAATGCAAATCGCTCGGGATTACGACCTCCTTGGGCAAGTGCCCCTCGAAAGCACTGAGACAGCAGCCATCAACTTTCTCAGCCACGAAGCACCATGCCTCTTGATCTGTGTTCTAGGTACACATTGCCGTTCGCTGATCTTTGCATTCATTATTTTGTTCTTGCCTAGGACCCATGTTATTCTTTTGTGGTGGATTCTATGACGGCCTCAAACCCATTGTCAAGCCACTTTCCAACCCAGTTTTCATGCCTTGTAATCACACTAACACTCGCCATGTAGAGGTAGCGACACTGTTGTGGGCATTAGCTAGGGGGATATCATCTTTGAGACCGTAAGTGCCTTATGAGATCAGATATTTGATGCTCATATTGTGTTGATTACAGGCTGGTGTCCGAACTACTCGGAATCAGGTTTACTCATTCTACTCCTCGCATATATAGGACATGAACATTGATTGAACCGCAAGATGAAATCGGCCAGCTCACTTTCGAGTCCAAGTTGGGCAATGTGGATCAGCAAATATTCCTTGCAACTCTCGACTCGTCTTCCTATCATAACACGAAAGTATTTGTCAAGCTCGTCTCTGGTTCATATTCGTAAGACGTCCAGGGTCATTTGGCAGCTGAAAAACTGGCTCCCAAGTTGTATGGTTTCGCAAAGATGGATGGCGCACCAACTACATATATCATGGAGTACCTTGACCCATCTTTTTGGCAAACATTATATGAATTCCTCCAGTCAGATGCTGCAGCCCTAGTTCAATTACAAGACGCACTTCGAAAAATCGTTGCCAGGCTTCAATCCAAGGAATACGTCCATGGAGATCTTCGAACTAATCACATCATGATTCGTACAAATTCACCCCGCGGGTCCCCAGAGCTCAAGGTGATTGATTTTGATTGAGCGGGGTCGGTAAATCGAGTTCGTTACCCTGCATCCCGAAACCCCCAAATCAAAGGTATCAAGTGGCCTGGTAAAGCAGGAGGGCTGATTCAGGATGGTCATGATTGGGAATTGATATCATACTGGCTACCCCCCGAGTAATATAGGATGATCATGATTTGAAATCGGTATCATCCTGAAAAAGTTTTACAGCTCAGTCGTTTGATACCTAAATCCCTCAGAATCAGAGTCATCTGATTTCTATTTGATTTTCATTAAGCCCTACGAAACCAAAAATCAGAACAAAAATCAAGAAAATAAAACACCAGTTTGAGAAGCTAGGTTCCAATATCAGGTAATCTGATTTGTACAAGAAGGTGCTGACTGAGTGGTTCCTTTCCTACAGTCATAGACAATCAAACTTGACAAATTGGATATCTCATTCTTGATGAATCCCAGCAACAGATTTGAACTCTACGCTTCAAGTAGTGCACCATAGATTGATTTTCTGATTCCAAAAAAATCTAGACCTGTAAAGTACTTTCCAATTTTGACTAATTCTTTATCTCCCGCACACAGTCTCAGAAATGTCCTACTAGCAATACTAACTTATACTTCTCATTGATTTGACTATACCTGAGAAACGTAATCATTATTAGGGTATGGCCCTAAATTCCTATTATATCTGAAGACAAACAGAAACGAAAAAATTGAAACATACAGCCTGGCACGAGAAAGGAAAAAAAGGAAACACAAAAAGGAAAAAAAAAACCTGGTTGACTATCAAAATCTTGCCTCACAACTAAGAACCTGGCAGGAATGAAACAGAAAATTACGCGTGAAAGAAAGAGAGAAAAAGAAAAAAAAGAAGTCCAACTCTTTCACCAAGAACTCGAATGCTCAACAACGACAAGGAAGGGGGGGGGAAGTAAAGCACTGAACCAGAGTCACATTAGAAAAGTAATGAGGAAAAACTCGTAAACGATCAACGCCACCCAAAACAGAAAATCCACGTCTAATCTCCTTCCAAAAGGATGCCAAGGTAAGAATTGTAAAAAAAAAATACTCTGCTTTAATTTTTTTTTCCTTGAATTTTTGCGATGTTTCAAAGCCTTGATATGTGCAGATAAAATACAAGCGCCATCAGGATATCTCATCCACCGAGTAGCTCACTGACCCAGCCTCTGAAGATTCGCGCGCCTAGATGAACAGTGTCAGCGGTCGGAAAAAGAAAAAAGAAGCAGGAGAAACAACTCACTGTCGAATGGTATCATACAAAAACTTGTAGCTCCTCAAATTCCCCTTCAACCTTCTGATGTCCAGACTGAACATATCGTTCAACCTATCGATCCTCGTCAACTCCACACTAAATCTCACTTCATCCCCAGCATCTTGCGAAGGATCTCCATACGCCGTTTCACCTACCATCATCACTGCCGGCGGTGACAATGCCGAAGCTGCAGCTGATGATCGTGGTTTGTTTCTATTGCTGTCACTAGAAGCAGATGAGGGAGGAACGACGACTGAGGGGTCATCAAATGATAAACCGCCTCCTACGTTTGTGTTCGCGGTAAGTATGGAAGAAGATGAAACTTGAGACGATTGTCGACGCATCAGCAACCCCCGAAGCATATTCCCAGTCACTCCAAACGAGGAACTCTGCGAAGGAGCAGGCAAACCCCGTTTATCAACCTAAAATAACGATACACATTGGATCAGCAAACTTGTTTCCCAACCAACAGAATTCCCAAATACGAAGAGCAGAAGGGAAGGAATGAGACAGGAGAACATGAAAACATACCCCATCAGAAGCAGCACTCCCGGCCATCGTAAACACCGCAACATCGTCTTGTCCCGTCCCCCTATCACTACCATCCACACTATTGACGATACCCTTCTTCCTCTTCTGCCTCACACATCTGTACTTGAACTCACTCTCTTTATATATCTCCACTCCCATCCCTTCTAATATCTCCTTCACATGATTCATAACTTCCACCGGCGGCCTCGTCGTTATCGTCGTCTGATCCACTGCACCATGATGAATCCTCAACTTTTCATGTGGTTTCTTCGACGAATCAGCATTGTTGCCGCTACTGCTCTCTTTTGCATGCTCCCGGCTGCGAATTTTCGAACTCCCACTAGGCGTGCTCGATACACTATTTCCAACTCCCACACTATGCCTGATCTTCTGTACAATTCCAGACGTAGAAAACGACATCATAGAGTTCTCCGTATTCGTAGAGGCAGTTCTCTTCGGATATCCAGGTGTATGCCTATTCGTGTCAGGCGTCTGAGGTATTCTCATCGTAGTCGAAGTTGGCGTCGTTAACATCATCGCAAGTCCCTCACCAGCGCCACCAGTCACCACCTGTCCCTGTCCCTGATCGTCTTCCCTGCTAGAATGTGAAATGCTGCGATTACTAGTAGCCGCAGTATTCGATCCAAGCATTGAATCTCTTCCTTTTGACTTTGCTCTAAACCAAGCCATAACCTTCTTCGCTTTATTACTTGACGCGGAATTCCCACTTTCATCATTAACGGAAGCAGCAGTGGTGGCGGTGGCAGTAGTTACAATGTTGTAGTCTTTATCACCAGTTGATGCAGCACTTGAGCCTCCATCAATAGCACCTTTTGATTCGGCAGTAATTGTACCCCTCGAACTGGACGTGGGTGTCCCTGGTATACTCGATGTGAGAGGTTGTGACCGTAAAGATGGAGGGGCAAGTGAAGCGAATGATGTATTACCATGGTTGGTAGGTTGAACACTAGTGGGTGTCTTCGATGCAGATGCAGATATCTTGCCACCACGTATAGTACGTGATATAGGCTCAACCATGACCGTCAATGTGTTCCTCCTTCCCTTGTTCTCCTTGTCTCTTGCCTTCTCCTTCTCCTTCTCCATTGGTGCAGAGGTAGGCGATGGTGATAATTTCGACTCTTTCTCACCACCATATCGTTCAGGTGAACCCATCAACGGTGAACCCTTGACCCTTGCCTTCTCTTTTTCCTTCCCATCTCCAGCTAATGCGTCAGCACTATCCCTCACACTATTCCCACTACCGAAAATCTTAGTCAAGGCAAATCGATCCGTACTTGATTTTCCCTTCTTGTGTCCCTTCGACTGTGATGGTGACGCCGGCGACTGAGCTAGCTGTTCATGAGTAATCGACTTCTTACCAATAGAAGAAGTTGCACTCGAAGTCTCCTTGTCAGTAGCTAGGTCAGGAGAACTTGAAGGCACGTTTGCTGGTGGTTTCTGCGCATCCGGACGAGGAGAAAGCTGAGAATTTGAAGATGATTGTTGGTGCTGTTCTTGCGCTTTGGCAGAAACCACAGCGGGAGAAGTAGACAGCTTTGTAGATGCAGAGGGCACTGTAGACGAAGGTGGCGGTGCAGGTAAAGGTTTACCCGCAGAAGTAGACGCCGTCACGCGCCTATCTTGAGTGGTCGGAGTGGATGAAGTCAATTGTGGTTGCTGTGGCTTCGGCTGCATTTGTGAATGCTGATAATCCGCACCCATTCTCGCGCGACGTTCATCTCTTCTATTGCTCCGATCATCATACTCGACTTGAATTGTGTGCCTGAATCCACCACCACTGCCAGAACTATTGTGTCTGTGTCCTTGGGTAAGAGCAACATTCTCTGAGGTCCTCGCAGTGGACGAAGTGGTCATGGCTGTGGCGCCGACAGAACTGGAGGCTGGATGTGCAAAGGGATCATCAGGTGTAATCCCTTGGGCAGTGGGGCTTCCAAATGTGGGTTTATTGCCCGCAACAGGGGCACCAATGGGTGCGGAAGTCCCTATACCAGTAGCGGTGTTACTTCTCACAGCAGCGGGTGGCAAAGAGATACCTTGATCAGCAGAGGACTCATATAAATATTCAGGTTGAGTAGACCGGCTACGGGACGGGACACCTGGATGCGTGGCTTCCCGTCCATGAGAAGCACTGCTTTGAGAAGCAGCAGCAGCAGCAGCAGCAGCACGCATCTGTCGTTGATATGCCAATCTGCGTTGTTGGTGTTGATCCAAAGCGGCTTTCTCTAGTTCGTCGACAGTTTTACCAAACGCGCTGGGTGAGCCATCAGTCCTCGGTGAGCCAGCATGAACCGAGAGCCAAGGATGACGCATGACACTATCGAGGTTAGCTCGACGTGTAGGATCAGGCACAAGCATCATGCTTAGGAGCTCACGAGCTTCTGTTGAAATGTAGTCGGGAAAAGAAAGGGGTGTGCTGACGATATACTTATAGAGTAGATTAATGTTATCACCGTCGGGATTAGCAGGATCATCGTCAAAGGGGAGGTAGCCAGCGAGCATAGCATAGAGGATGACACCACAACTCCAGATATCAACAGCGCTTCCTACGTAAAGGCCTTCGCTGATGACTAACTCGGGCGCAGCGTAGCATGGACTGCCGCAGCTGGTCTGCATAAGATCGTCAGCTTTGTGTTCGAAACGGTTGGCAAAGCCAAAATCCGTGATTATAACATTGCGGTTGCGGTCAAGGAGAAGGTTTTCGAGTTTCAAATCTCTGTGGACGATTTTCTTCTGGTGAATGTACCAAACACCAGAAATGAGTTGGGAGAAGAGCTTTGCAGCATCTCGTTCTTTGAGATATCGGTGTGCAAGGATGTGGTCGAAGAGTTCTCCACCAGAAGCATATTCAAGGATGATACCGATGTATTTGTCGGTTTCGATAACATCGTAAAGACGCACGATGTTGGGATGTTTAAGCGTCTGGGAACCAAGCCAGTGAGTCAGAGACAGAAAAAGAAAAGACAGAGAAGCGAACCCTGAGAACCTCGATCTCGCGTTCAACCTTGGAAAGGCGCACAACTGTATCGACATTTCCTCTACGGATAAGTTTGACGGCTACTTCCTCACCCCATTGGACATGGATGCCAAGCTTGACCTTGCCAAACTCACCCTCACCGAGGGTCTGGAGGAGAAGGTACGGACCAAAACGGGGGATATTTCGGCGTGGATGAGCTGCCACATAGGCCTCAACAGCAGGGTGGTTGAGGACATCAGGATAAGGAGAATTCTGAGAAGGCTCTTCCTGGTTGTGAGAAGTGGTGACAGAGTGAGATGCACGCTGTTGCCTGCGGGGATTTGCAGACTGAGAGGACTGGGGCTGGACAGCAACAGAAACAGCACGAGAACTGGCCGAGGCCATGGTTGACTTGTGAGAGACGCCCAAAGTGGCCTTGCCGTCAAATCTACCGTGCGAATCCCATCACTAGAAATAAAATGCTACTTTTTCCGAGTCATGTGCCATAGGCACATTTGTGAACAAATCGAGGACTCTCTCAGACACGAACACTACTCGCATAAATTTTCAAAGTACTAACATGGGGTCCCTGACATCTCTGTAGGTATAAAGTAGGGTTACCAGGATGATGATCCAAGCACTTTGTTCCACAAATTATTCTTCCAATCTTTACCTAGCTTGTCTCTATCAGTTGCCTTGGAATTAAATTTACCTCTACCAAAAGCTTGTGAGCGTGTAGTAAGCTCATCGGCCGCCGTCCTTACCTTTCCTAGCAAAATACATGAAGATAACTCTGATGCATATGCTTAGTAATCCTGCAATGCTTGTCTGTTGTACTTTTCTGGCTTCATTCTGGCCTTTTGCATTCAAACGTCAAGTCTGAGTTCTCGTGACACAGTGTCTCGAATATGTATCTTGACAACCACATGGTCCGCTTGTAAACTACAGTGGTAGCCTCACCATCTGAGTCCTCATTGGGAGCATGATATTGGCCGGGTCCATCACTATCACCGCATACCTCATGGCATTTCTGAAGCTATCTCCTGACAACGACATGGATGTGACAAGAACTATCTGCCGCCTATTTGTTCAATCCAAGAACGTCGATAGCTACTCCACGTATGAGACTTTCAAACTCTTGCTTTGACAAAACTCCGGGCAGTGTCTTTACCCATGTTTCACCCTCGTCAATGGCGACCTTATTCAGATGTCAGGCGCAATCTGGACTGCAACATCAAATCTACATACGAATGGATAGTCAACTGAATACATAATACGATCAAGTCCAATAGTATTCGCGTGGAACTGCAACAAGTCAGTTGCAAAGTTGCCCGATGTCGTCTCCCAGATGTTGGTTTGCCAGTACGAGCTGACATTCAACTTCATCGGTATGCCAAGCGGTATCTGGCGCTTTAATTCTGGACGTGTGGAATGAGTTTTATATTTCAGTTGGACACGACATACATACGTTCATCAATTCGGAACAAGTCAGAAGGGATGCGTTCACCAAGATGACCAACGATGATTTTAGCCTTTGGGAAGCGACTATCGGTGATATGGTCAGCAACTATGGAAGAGATATGGCCGCTTGGTTACTCGAATACACCGTTTGTGCACAATCTAGACCGGTTACTTGAGACACCCCATTTCATCTATGATATTCTGCTCACCCTAAAATATGGTACGACAGTGTTGCTGCAAACTCCTGCGCTGGACCCGTGAGCCACGGGGCATGCCCCAAGGTGAGATCTCTAATTTGTGGTATGTTTGAGCGCGGGTGAAAATATATAGGAACCTGAAGATCGGACACCATCTGCCAAAATACGTCATATTCTGGCTGGTCGTAATAAAGCAAAGTTGCTAGGATTTTGCGCGTCACTAATGGCTACAACATCGATTTGAGCTACTCACCATTGTCGGGTCCCGATTGTTGGTAATCATTGACCAAGGCGCCTATTCATCATTAGCGTGCAACGACTGATTTCACGTTGCAATCCACAGACCAAGAAAGCCGAGTTCCTTCACTGTTCGCCTCAATTCCAGGGCCGCATTCGTTGCATTATGCATCGAAAGGGAAGCAAACCCCCCAAACCGCCTAGTGTTGTTTGAAATGCTCTCTGCGAGGATATTGTTAACCATGACAGCCATATCTTCAGCAGTGGCTACGTCCGAGATGCCTTGAATGCAAGGACTGGCACATGAAATGACCATCTATCATCATTTTCCGTCAAGATATAATCCCCACCGCAAAAAAAACTGAGCATCTCACGTAGTCAACATTGTTCTCATCCATGAATCGAAGCCGCTGATTGTGAATGTCTAATAAATTCGCCTTCAGTTCAGCATTGGTACCACCTCGAGCCTCATTAGTTCAGATAATCAAAACGAAATGAGAAAAAAAATCCACCTAGTGCCGCGTTTGTGTTTCTGTCAGAATCAGGCATTAATTTTTTTGTGCAGACAGACATGACGATCAGTGCAATCACCCAATCTGGAAAAGTAGGTCCAGAGTCGTCCACGCTTCCTCAAGGATGATAGTTCCACCAGTGTCGCGCCATTCTCTGGCATTGGTTCCCTGAAGGGTAAAGGTCATAAAGACCAAGAACAGCACGAGAGATAGAGTCAACATCTGTTCACGGTAGGTATTCCATGAGGACTGGTGATTATATATACATTTTTTCATTCATATGGAGAGAAATACAATGCAAAAGAGGTAATGCAAGCCTGGTATACTGGCTTCGAGATATACCACGGGATCAAACTAATTAAGTCGATTCTCATGTACTTTTGAACTATAAAGTCTTTCGCCATACACTCTTGCCGCTAGTAGATTAAGTCCTCTGTGTCTTAGATTATTTTGTGGTCGTCATGTGACAGCCAAGTTGGGCGCGTTGACCTTTCTATCCTTCAGACTAGTTTGTCGATGATTGCCGGATATCCGTTTCATACTGATAACTTCATATCATAGTTCTTTTCCTTCTTAATTGGACAGCCAGTATTATCGAAAACAGGACATGAACTCCTCCGCTAATACGTTTCATGCTATCTCTCACTTAATACCAGAAGAAATACACCAAGGACTCAAAAGTGTACCTATGGATGAACTTTGCCTGGATAACCTGGTTCGATTAATCAGTGGGGCAAGGCCTTCTCCATACTCAAGAATTGACCTCGGAGCAGAGTGGTTGGAGAAGCAAAACTCCATCATCTCTGTACTATCTCCTCTCTGTCAGTCTAATATCAAACGTCCTTTAGAGCAACCAGATCCAGATATATCAAACAAACGTCCCCGTACTTCTCCACCCGAAATCGAGTCACCAACTGTAGCTGACGCTGGCCGGTCTGTTTACTCTCTGAAGCCTATCTCAGCTACTGCACCAGTACGCAAGAAGATAGAAATTGACATCCGAGAGAGTGCTATTGTCATCCTCAACTCAACAACTCAGATACCAGAGGGACCTCCCATTCCACTCTCCATACTTCGCCGCGCGTTCCTCCTCCCTACCCGTGGCAAAACAAAGCCTCATTGGACAGTAGTCATCCTATCTTCCGACTACCAGCTGACAACGGGACGTGGCAAGCAATCCACAGCCGACGAGAAACCGCAAATCATCTTCGGTATTGATGCGATACTTGCTGCACCGCTTCAAGTCACTTCATATGACACCGAAAGAAAAGCTACTGTAACCACACACGCTAAAAATGAAGAGTCCCTTCCTGTCCTCCGTCAACTCTTCGACCAACTACCTATACCCGTTCTCGAGCCCAGTCCAAGTGTCTTCAAAAGCGCCGTGCCTGGACTCTATAAAAGCGCTAATCCTGACGGTGTTCCAGGTATCGAGGCGTACCGTTCGACTAAACCTGGTAATCTCTGGTTCATGCGTGAGGGAATTCTCTGGGGAGAATCCAAACCCTGCGAATTTTGGCCTGTGGAGGATTTCATGGGAAAGACAGAAGGCCTCAAGATCATTGGCGGAATTGGCAAAACATGTTCTGTGATTCTCACAAGAATATCCCGTCACACGTCCAAAGCTATAGATGGTCTGGAGGACCCAGGAGAAGAGACGGAATTCTCAATGGTCGATTCTAAAGAGAAGGAGGGAATCAAAAAATGGGTTCAACAGCATCAACACTCGTTTAATACCGCAGGGGATGGTGGCTCATCTACCGAGAGAAATGCATCGGAACCCAAGGTCGTGTCCACGGGGCCTCTGACGATTCATAATCTGGGTGATGCAAATGACTCATCTGACGAAGACTTCACTGCATCTACTGACGATGATTCTAATTTATCCACGAGTGATTCTGATTCAGGTGATTCTGAGGGAGCCAATGACGACGAGGCCGAAGAAAGTGAGGGAGAGAATGCCAGTACAAAATCCGGAGTTTCGGGAGAGGAGGGAGAGGAAGAGCTAGGTTCAGAACATCATCCGATACTCCATTTAGAACGTTTCCCTCGGGTGTCCAAGGCTGCTATGGATATGGCAATCACTATGGTTGTGGACGATATGGTTGGAGGGAATGATGAGGAAGATGAGTTGATTGATTGATACCTATACGGCTATCTGGCCCTCTAAGCATGATGCCATCACACTCTTTATGTATTGTGCCATTGTACTGTCGATGCGTTCTCATAAAAGTCATACTTGAGTCGACAAACATCCAGACTCGATCTGATTCCTTGAGAAGACCAGAGAGATAACAAGATGGTGGAGATTTACAACCCCGAGAAGCATTGGGGGCTCGGCCGACCGAATTGATTTGACAATGACACGGCCTGTCCTTCCAACTTCTCCAACGGGCGTTCAGATATCAGGTCTGAACTTCTACCTGTCAGACTCCAAGTATGACGTACTCCTACCCTCGACGTTCACGAACGAGGCCTAGAAATTCTCCTAATCAATGTTATAATGTATCTGAAGTGTGGCCGTTGAATGAGGCCTATCCCTGATGGATTAATGAGACGGCATTCTTCAGTATTGAGATTTTCCGTTCATTGAATCGTATGGAAATTGCATGTCAACGTATGCAAGTGATTTCGAGTGCAAGAACAAAGGGTAGGAAACGAGGTGTGTGTAAGGATGATCGGGCGAGGTAGAAGTTGTATTTACTCGAACACACCAAGCCATGTAGTTGATGCCGGCGATGTGAGGTGTCATTGCCTTTGAAAGAGCAAAAACGTTGCTAAGAGATACGACGCATGATAATCACATTGATTCGTGCAACGTCTGCTATCGCGTTCCAGACTATGGAATTTGTTTGATCTATCTACTCTTCGCGACCACCCAAAAGCCTGATAATCTGTTCATACACCGTGAAAACAATACCACCACTCATCTGCACCAATATTTAATTGAAGCTTTGAAAACCTATTTGCTCGCTACGTACCACTAATCGTGCCAAACGTGGCGTCGTTCCAGTCCAGAACCGCAAAACACCTTCTTCCGAAAATATCCGATATGCACAGTGGAAAGAATTCCTGTACTGCGCGCGTGCTTCTAATGATTGCATACGCGT
>Ga0153999_1001023_pt1 | contig 11455 bp, 11 predicted proteins | sample TSNC083MetaG_FD_104675 | JGI IMG/M metagenome (GOLD analysis project Ga0153999, IMG submission 104675) | Attine ant fungus gardens microbial communities from North Carolina, USA - TSNC083 MetaG | ecosystem: Host-associated > Fungi > Mycelium > Unclassified | place: USA: North Carolina, Lumber... | reverse complement strand
TAGATCAGACAATTTTGACAGGGATAACAAATTAACTATGAGAGGGGTTGAAGGGATGGAGTACATAGCGGCAGAAGGAAGGCGCACAGAAATAGATCGGATGCCTAATAGGGATACGTATATAAAATTAATAAATTGCGAACTCCATAAACTAGATGAATCAGATTGTATGTTTTTAGATAAAATATTGACCTTGTTTTATCTTCACAAAAAAAGGAAAGTATAGTGGAGAGGAACATATCTTTTATATGCTAATTACATGATGTCTACAAAATGTCTACTTTGAGAATAAAATTGCTGTTTTAGAATCATTGCAAAAGCTTCTTAGCTATTGATTTTCCGTTGTTTTTGAGTTATATGACTTTGAAAATATTCAAGTGAAATGATATGACTTTTAATCAAGTTGTCCGGAGTTCGAACCTCCGCACACTCATGTGAAAAGTATAGCGGAAATCCTTATGTTTAAAGGGTTTCCGCTATTTTTGTATATAAATATAGTTTTTTATTAGGAAAGTCTTTTTTAATTTGACTAACATTTGATTTTCTTTTTTATTTGAATGAAAAAGATCTTCTAGAGTGGGGCGGGGACAATGATGAAAGGCCTGTTGCAGGATGACGGAAAGTGGTATTTTATGAATGACTATGGGGAAATGATGACAGAGCCGGTTGTGTTGACACCTGATGATAACGGAGCGCTGAAGTATTCGGGGTCGGCGACGTAGGGTAGAAAAACAGCGGAGACCGTAAAGCCTCCGCATTATTATTAAAATTCACTGATCTGACTGGAAGAGGTATTGTTCTAACTAATTCTAATTACGTCCAAAATTGCATTTGTTGGTTCAACCAGAAAAATTCCGTTAGTTAGATTGATAATTCCCAGAGTGGAACCGGCAGCAAGAGTAATCGTGGCAGTACCTGTCACTGAAGAGGTAGGTGCAATATTAATATTGCTGTTAGGAAGGACTGCTCCATTTATGATCAGAGCAAAATGGGTATTTGAATCTGATCTCATCATATAAGTTATTTTATAAACGCCCGCATTTAAAACACTTACAGTTGTTGAACCAGGCGTAAACGCAATGCCAACAGGTGCATCTGATAAAACAGTATCAAGCGGTACGTTCGTATTTAAACCAATACCTCTAGTCTGATTACTTATAAATGTTCCATACGCCGGTGCAAAGCCGCCTGCCGGACCGGTTGGCCCTGTGGAGCCAGTCGGTCCGGTAGAACCAGTAGGCCAGTGACACCAATGCAGCAACATGGTTCTGGTTGACATTCGCATGGATCAAAACAACATCTATTATTACAATTATTATTAAACATAAATGTCTCCTTCTAAAAGTTTTGTATACTAGATTTATATGCTTGACAGCTATCATATGTACCCGTTTTTGAAGTGTATCTTACATACGCTTCAGAATGAGAGAGAAAAAAAAACAGCGGAAGTTCACAAAACTCCCGCTGTTTTTGTATCATCAAACTGTCTTTTAAAAAAACACATATAATATTCATTGAAAATATTTCCAGTTGATGCTACTATGTAGATAATTAGATAATAACTAGTTTTTGCCGTGAAGGTTTTCGCAATTTCACTTTTAATCAAGATGTGCGGAGTTCAGACCTGTGAGCGCTCGTATAAAAGTGGAAATCCTGTTGTTTCTGGGTTTCTGTTTTTTATTGTATTAAGTATTTTATGTCAACATATATATTTAAATGGGGAAATGATATGAAAAAGCCGGAAGTAGAAGAAAAGAAGCTGCCGCCGATTCAATTATTTGAAGAACTTTATATATTGACATTTGAGGAAATTAGCCAGCATGTCTGTTTATTGTTGGATTCCTATTATGATAGGATCGAATTATTGGTTCGGACATATGTGGAAGTATATAAAAAGATAAATAGTTGGCCGGATTCAAAAGAGCAGATTATATGGATTCAAAAGTTAGCAGATAATTTAGCGGAAAATGAGTTTGGTATAAATAGGCAAAGATTTGATAAAGTATATGATAAATCAACAAAAATAAAATTGAATATTCCAATTGATGAGACATCAATTTATGTTGATATTGAAGAGCGTCTACAAGAGCTGGAGGATAATAAAAACCAGGGAACAGGCAAAGTAAAAACAATGATTGGCCTGCAGGGGATTTTTTCAGCTGCAATATTATTAGCATGTATCACAATACTGTTAAAAGGAATCGGAAAGATTACAGACCAGCTAGATATAATAAATCAACCATTAATAAAGCCGTTTGAGAATACCAGTGATAATGAGGATGCTGAGGATAGAAATGACGAGCGGATTGTAATTGATGGTAAAGTAGTTTATTTGTCAGGGACCGGCAAGGTTTTATATTCACTTCCATTGGAAGAAACAGATCTGGCCGGCAATAGTAATGCTCTGAATTACGAAATCCAGAAGCAGAATGGATGGACTTATTATCTGCCTTCTCCGGAGCGGGAAGATACCTGCCTATCCAATGTTGCGCCTTTTCTATATTATACCCTTTACCGGATGGATTCGCAGGGAGAAAAAATAGAGATTGTTGCTGAGGAAGTGGATGATTACACGTTCTGGGGAGATTATATTTATGTTTCTCAATTTGGAAGGATTATGCAAATTTCGGAAGAGAAAACATTTAATAAGGAGGTTCCCGGGATAAATCCAGAAGTCATTAATAATGAAATTTATATTTATGATGTTATGGGAAAACCAATAATTCCTGACCTTGATGGAAAAATCAGCTTAGGTGACAGAATTTTCACAATGTCTTCTGTCCGTATAAAAGACGTAGAGACCGCTGTTCGGACCAGAGAAGATGCAACATACTATTTTAAAAATTCAGAAAATGGCAAATCAAAAGAAATTTATCGAAAAATGAATGGCCAGGAAGAAATATATATTGATGTCGGTATAGAAATTGACAGCTTTTGTGTCAAAGGTGACTGGCTCTATTTTAGCGCATATATACGCCAGGGAAAAAGTGGTGCCCAATACAGTGAATTGTACCGTAAATCGTTAACAGAGGATAAAAAACCGGAAAAATTTCATAAAGAATTCACCGGGCGTATCTTGGAGATGTATTATAGTGAAGAAAGAAATGAGATTTATGCCAATTATACCCCTAAAAACTGGAAAAGTAATCATGGAATCATAGCAATTATTTCCATGAGCGGCCAGATCAGTTATTTAAATGATGAAGAGCAGCGTCAATCACAAGAAACAACCGGAAATGATGTGCTGGAATTTGTTATGGTATTTGATAATCAGGTTTATTGCTACTGGAAGGACTGCATATGGAAACCAGGAGATACTCCTGTGGCAATCTGGAGAAAGGTCCTGGTAATCCCCAGCAGTAACCGGATTCGGGTTGATGATTAATCATTCATCGAATTCTACAATTACATAAAAGCCACGTTCATTTTCACGAATATCTTTAATTAACCCTTCACGGGACTGAATGCGGTCGCCGACAGCATAGCATCCTGACATAGCGATAGCCGGTTCGATAATATAGCTGTAGGAGACCCCGTCCCGTTCTGTAATTTCTATCCGGTCACCGACTTTTACAAGTCCCTGCCGTTCCATTTTAAATTCTACTTCACGCAATTTATTATCTCCTTTTTAACCTATTATAATAAAATTTAAAATAGATGTAAAGTGTTCGATTAGAGAGCAGTTTACGAAAGGGGATGGAATATGATACAATCAATAGTATGAAAAAAGAAGACTTATTGTTAGAACAATTAATTGCATATGGTAAGGCCGGAAATTATCCATTTCATATGCCCGGACATAAACGAAAGGCCGAATTTCCCAATCCGTATTTGATTGATATAACTGAAATAGAAGGGTTTGATAATCTGCACCACGCAGAGGGAATGTTAAAAGATTCTATGGAATGGGCGGCGTCTGTTTATCATGCGGATAAAACCTACTATCTTGTAAACGGGAGCAGCAGTGGTGTTTTAAGCAGTATCTGCACCGTTACGAACACCGGCGGCAGGATATTGATAAGCCGGAACGCTCATAAATCTGCTTATCATGGTATTATCCTCAATCGGCTGCATGTAGAATATTGTTATCCACAAAATATTCCTCAATTGGGGATACAAGGTGGAATTCTGCCTGCGGATGTGGAAAGAATCTTAAATAACCATTCAGATATAGAAGCGGTTTTAATTGTGTCGCCTACGTATGACGGAATTGTTTCTGATATCTGTGCCATTGCGAAAATTGTTCATAATAAAAATATACCCTTGATTGTCGATGAAGCTCATGGAGCGCATTTTCCATTTTATCAGTCATTTCCTGATTCGGCACTGTCCGCGGGTGCAGATATTGTGATACAAAGCCTTCATAAGACTCTTTCGGCATTTACGCAGACAGCGGTTATACATGTGAAAAAGGATCGTATCGATACCAAAAAGCTGGAACGGTATCTGCAGATATTTCAGAGCAGCAGCCCTTCTTATGTTTTTATGGCAGGTATTGAAAAATGTATTTTTGATATGACGCAGAAAGGATATACCGGTTTTAACATATTTACAAAAAACCTTTTTGGAATGCGCAGTCAATTGACACAGTTAAAGAATTTAAAGATCGCCGCCCGCAGTCTCTGCGGTAGTTATGGGGTTTTTGACCTGGATGAATCAAAAATTGTGATCTCCACACTCGGTTGTATAGTTAACACAGAATTTGGACCGCTGTATGGAGAAATGCTTGGAACCTGGCTTCGAAACGATTATCATCTGGAGATGGAAATGTGCGCGGCATATACGGTATCGGCTATCACTTCCTGGTTAGATACCCGGGAGGATTTGCAGCGGCTGGCTGATGCATTACTGGCAATTGATAAAACGCTTACGGCTGTTGAAAGCCCCAAAAATCTAAGTATTCAGTGGGAAACGGTAATGAAGGAGCCGGGGCTTGTTATGGCGGAGGCTTTTGAATGCCAATCTGAAAACCGGCTGCTAAACCGGTGTGAAGGTTTGGTATCCACTGAATTTATTTATTTATATCCGCCGGGAATACCGATTTTGGCACCCGGCGAAACAGTAACGAAAGAGATTATCAGTCTGATTAATTATTATATCAGGATGGGTCTTCCCGTACAGGGGATGGATGACAGGTCAAATCAAAGCTTAAAGGTTATTACAGAAAGAAGACAGGGAGTTTAGAATGGCAAAGATATATTATCTAATGGGGAAAAGTGCATCAGGAAAAGATACACTGTACAAAAGACTTTTGCAGGAATGCCCGAAACTTGAGACGGTGGTTCTTTATACAACAAGACCTATCAGAGCCGGGGAAACAGACGGTGTGGAATACCATTTTACTACCTCTGATCATTTGGAACGTTTAAAACAGCAGGGCCTGGTTATTGAGCAGAGGACTTATCAGACGGTATTTGGCCCATGGAGCTATGCTACCGTGGACGACGGGCAGATTGATTTGAATAAGGCCAGCTATTTGATAATTGGAACATTGGAATCTTATCAGGCTATGAGGAACTATTTTGGCGAGGATTGCCTGGTGCCGCTATATATTCAGCTTGACGATGGGCTGCGGCTGATGCGTGCAGTTACCAGGGAAAGGCAGCAGAAAGAACCCAGGTATACTGAGCTGTGCCGCCGATTTTTAGCAGATGAGGAAGACTTTTGCAAAAAAAATCTGGATGACTGCGGAATCACAAGATCATTTACTAATGATGATATGGAATTATGTGTAAAACATCTTATGAGTATTATGGAAACTGAGTGATTTTTCTATACAGATATTTGAATTTGTGATATACTTTCGATGTATGAAAGGAGTCTTCCATGCTGAAGTTTAATGATATTTTGGGACATGATCAGATTAAGGAGCATTTACAGCAGGCGATTCAGCGGAATAAGGTTTCGCATGCTTATATTCTGGCCGGCGAAGCCGGGATGGGGCGGAAATCACTGGCAGATGCATTTGCACTTACCCTTTTATGTGAGAGAGGCATGATTGAACCCTGTATGGAATGTCATTCCTGCAGGCAGGTATTAAGCGGCAATCATCCTGACCTTATTTATGTAACCCATGAAAAACCTGCCAGTATCGGAGTAGGGGATATCCGCGTCCAAATTAATGATACGGTCATGGTGCGTCCGTATAGCAGTGATTATAAGATTTACATCGTGGATGAAGCGGAAAAAATGACACCACAGGCTCAGAATGCCTTGCTAAAAACAATCGAAGAACCACCGGCTTATTTCATTATGCTATTACTGACTACGAATCTGGAAGCTTTTTTACCGACTATTCTGTCCAGATGTGTTCAGTTAAAGCTAAAGCCCCAAAAGGATCAGGTAATAAAAAAATATCTGATGGAAACGATGGAAATTCCGGAGGTGGATGCCGATATATATGTGGCATTTTCCAGAGGAAACCTGGGGAAGGCAATTTCTATTGCGGCTTCCGAAGATTTTAAAGAGATGCACCGGGAGCTTCTGTATCTGTTAAAGCATATTAAAGATATGGATATTTCAGAACTTCTTGACTATATCCAAAAGCTGAAGGAAGCGCATATGAATAACTATGAATTTCTTGATTTTATGCAGCTTTGGTATCGGGATGTTCTTTTATATAAAGTAACAAAGGATATAAACCTGTTAATATTTAAAAATGAATATAAAGCAATGAATGAGATCAGCAAAACCAGCGCTTATGATGGGATTGAAAAGATTTTAGCGGCCATTGATAAAGCGAAAGTGCGTCTTGATGCTAATGTAAATATGGAGCTTGTGATTGAGTTATTGTTATTAGTTATAAAGGAGAATTAATTATATGATAAAAATAATAGGGGTACGATTTCGCAATGCCGGAAAAATCTATTATTTTTCTCCGGGAAATATGGAGATAGAGTATGGTGACCAGGTTATTGTTGAGACAGCCCGTGGAATTGAATTCGGTCATGTTGTCCTGGGCGGCCGGGAAATAAGCGATGAAAAAGTTGTGCAGCCATTAAAACCGGTCATTCGGATGGCCAGCGATGAGGATAAGGAAAAAGAAGCAGAAAACCGGGCAAAAGAAAAAGATGCCTTTAAAATATGTCAGGAAAAAATCTATAAGCATAATCTCGAGATGAAGCTGATCGATGTGGAATATACGTTTGACAATAACAAAATTTTATTTTATTTTACGGCTGATGGGAGAATAGATTTCAGGGAACTGGTAAAAGATCTGGCATCTATTTTTAAAACCAGGATTGAACTGCGCCAGGTTGGGGTCCGGGATGAAACAAAAATTGTTGGCGGAATTGGGGTATGCGGAAGGGCTCTCTGCTGTCATTCTTATTTATCAGAATTTATTCCGGTTTCTATTAAAATGGCAAAGGAACAGAATTTGTCTCTGAACCCTACCAAGATTTCCGGTGTATGCGGCCGTTTGATGTGCTGTCTGAAATACGAAGAAGAGACATATGAATATTTAAACAGCAAGCTTCCGGGAATCGGTGATTATGTAACGACCGATGATGGTTTCAGGGGGGAAGTAATTAGTATCAGTGTATTAAGGCAGCAGGTGAAAATAATCGTAACTGTTGATAAAGATGAAAAGGAAATTCGGGAATACCACGTCGATCAGCTGAAATTTAAACCCCGGCGTAAAAAGGGAAAAATGGAAGTAAATAACGTGGAGCTGAAAAAGCTTGAGGCAATGGAAGAGAAGGAAGGGAAGTCCAGGCTGGATGATTAACAATTATCGGGAAGATGAACGGATTGATGATTTACAGCGCAACGGTTACCGGATTATTCAAAAAAAAGATGGATTTTGTTTTGGTATGGATGCTGTTTTGCTATCCGGATTTGCTGCAGTAAAGGAAGGTGAACGGGTTATTGATCTGGGAACCGGGACGGGAATTATTCCAATATTACTTTCAGCAAAGACTAAGGGCGAACATTTTACAGGTTTGGAAATTCAGGAGGAAATTGCAGAAATGGCCGCACGTAGCGTCCGGCTGAACCAACTGGATCAACGGATATCCATTGTGCAGGGGGATATAAAGGAGGCCAGCCGGCTATTCGGCAAGGCTTCTTTTGATATAGTTACCTCTAATCCTCCATATATGAATGATGCCCACGGACTAAAGAATCCAGATTTATCCAGGGCGATCGCCCGGCACGAGGTTCTCTGTACGCTGGCGGATGTATTAAGGGAGGCGGTAATGCTGTTAAAGCCGGGAGGCCGTATGTATCTGGTTCACAGGCCGCACCGGCTGGCGGAAATATTAACGACGATGCGGGAATATAAGCTGGAACCCAAACGCATGAAACTGGTGCACCCATTTGTCCATAAGGAAGCAAATATGGTGCTGATTGAGGCGGCCAGGGGCGGCCGGCCGCTGATAAAGGTAGAAGCACCTGTTATCGTCTATCAGGAGCCGGGCATATATTCGGATGAAATATATGATATATACGGGTATTGAAAGGGAAAATATGGCAGGAAAATTATATCTGTGTGCAACGCCCATAGGTAATCTGGATGATATCACGATACGGGTATTAAACACATTAAAAGAAGTTGATTTGATCGCGGCTGAAGATACCAGACACAGTATTAAGCTGCTGAATCATTATAATATTAAAACACCGATGACCAGTTACCATGAGTATAATAAATTTGATAAAGCGGTATACCTGGTTGATAAGATGAAACAGGGAATCAGTCTGGCACTGATAACGGATGCGGGAACACCGGGGATTTCAGATCCCGGAGAAGAACTGGTAAAGCAATGCTATGATGCGGGAATTGAGGTGACATCACTGCCCGGGCCATCTGCTTGTATTACAGCGCTGACGCTTTCCGGCCTGCCGGTAAGGCGTTTTTGTTTTGAAGCGTTTCTGCCGCCGGATAAAAAAGAACGGCAGTGGATTTTGGATGAATTAAAAGCGGAGACACGGACAATGGTGCTATATGAAGCGCCCCATCACTTGATCCGTACCCTTTCGGAGCTTTCTAAGGTGCTGGGAGGATCACGGCGGATTACGATTTGCCGTGAACTGACAAAAAAATATGAGGAAGCATTTAGTACCACATTCGAAGGAGCTCTGCTTTTTTATGAAAAGGAAGTGCCAAGGGGCGAATTTGTAATTGTAATTGAAGGACGAAGTATTGCCGATATGAAGGAAGAGGAGCAGCAGTCCTGGCGCGATATGAGTCTGGAAAAGCATATGGAGTTATATACCGGGGAGGGGTTGGATAAAAAAGAAGCCATGAAGCAGGTGGCAAAGGACAGAGGAGTAAGAAAACGGGATGTCTATCAATGTTTGATGCAAAAAGAACAGTTGAAAGAGGAGGAGAAAGCAGATGGAAAAAGTTAAAATTGATTTGCTGGTTAAAAACGTTTTAGTATACAATACTTACTTTAAGAAATTTTACCCGGGAGACGTCTGGATAAAGCAAGGAAATATATTCTATATTGATGAAAAGAGATCGGATAATGCAGAGGCCGGTGAAATCCTTGACGGTTTGGGTCTTTATATGATTCCCGGACTGATTGATATCCACATGCATATAGAAAGCTCCATGATGACACCGGCGGCATTTTGCAACTATGTCATTGGCTGCGGAGTTACAACTCTGGTATCGGAGCCACATGAAATTGCCAATGTGGCAGGAATCCGGGGAATCGAGGCGATGATCGAGGCAGGAAAAAATAATCCGGTTGACGTTTATTATGGGATTCCCAGCTGTGTACCATCAACCTCAGCGGCATTGGAGACAACCGGCGGAACAATTACCTGTGAAGACATGGAGCGGCTAAAGGAAAATCCTAATGTTGCCTGTGTCGGGGAAGTTATGAGCTACCGCCAGATTATTAAAGAGAATGATCTGGAGATTGGAAAATTCATTACCAGGCTCCGGCAGAAAGATAAAATTTTTCCTATTGAAGGGCATTGTCCGTCGCTGGTAGATCTGGATCTGGCGAAATTTTTATACCTGGGAATCAATGGCGATCATACGGAGCATACGGTGGAAGAACTGCGGCAGCGGTTTGCGGGCGGCATGTTTATTGAAATCCAGGAAAAAATGCTGAAAAAAGAGGTGTTGGATTTTATTATGGAGCATCACCTTGAGGAGCATTTCTGCTTTGTGACGGATGATGTTATGGCTGATACCCTGATTTTGGAAGGGCATCTTAATGTGCTGGTCAGGAAAGCAATTGCCCTGGGTATGAAACCGGAGCAGGCCATTTATAATGCAACCTACACGCCTTCGAGGAGAATGAATCTGTTTGATCGGGGAACTCTGGCACCAGGGAAAATTGCTGATTTTGCGCTGGTCAGTGATCTAAAAAACCTGAAAATAGAAGCCGTATATAAGAATGGACAGGCTGTGTGGTCTCCGGATATGAAGATAAGCCGCAATAAGGATCCTTTTCCGAAAGAGTTATGTAACAGTATTCGGCTTGATAAGCAGGGAGAAGAAAGCCTGACCGTAAAAACTGATTTAAAAGACGGAAGATACCCGGTCAGGGTGATGGAGGTTATTTCCAGCGGTACCAGAACCAGAATGGTTACTACCGATATGGAGGTAAAGGACGGAGTTTTGCGGTGGGAAGATTCCGGTTGTCTTTTGGTCGTTGTTTTTGAACGATATGGCAAGAATAAAAATATTGGATATGGATTTTTAACGGGATCCTGCCATAAGAAAGGTGCCGTCGCATCCAGTTATGCACATGATAATCATAATATTCTGGCAGCTGGAAAGAATAACAGGGATATTCTGATGGCGGTCAACCGGGTTATTGAGCTGCAGGGAGGAATGGTTGCTGCAGAAGGGGAAAAGCTGCTGGCAGAGCTGGCGCTGCCGGTTGGCGGAATACTTTCAGATGAACCTGCTGAAGTCATCGGTAACAAGCTTGGAAAGGTCAGAAAAGCTATGGAACAGTTGGGATATGAGCATTATAATCCGATTATGTCCTTTGCCACGCTTACATTACCGGTTAGTCCGGCGTTAAAAATTACTGATTGTGGTTTAATTGATGTTGAACATGGAACCGTAATCGAAATTTTTGATCTTGACAGATAGGATTTTTGTTTTTATACTAAGTTGATAAAAATGAAATACATGAGGGGGAGGTATGAAATGAAGAAAAGCAATATGTATATTCTGGTGGTTCCCGGACTGTTGATTTTATTTGTCTGCATGGCACTGCCGCTTTTAAAAGTATTGCTTCCGACACTGGTTTCGGGAGATTATCCGCTGAGTTCTTATGTGGAGTTTATTAAAGATGAATATTATTTAAAAATTTTAATCCGAACTGTAAAAATTGCCTTGATTACGACGGTGGTTTGTATGATTATGGGAATTCCGGCTTCCTATTTTATCAGCCGCTGTGAAAAAAAATGGCGGGGGCTGCTTCTGGCAGTATCAATCTTTCCGCTGATGACGAATTCCGTTATCCGCAGCTTTGCATGG
>Ga0153999_1001022_pt1 | contig 11459 bp, 13 predicted proteins | sample TSNC083MetaG_FD_104675 | JGI IMG/M metagenome (GOLD analysis project Ga0153999, IMG submission 104675) | Attine ant fungus gardens microbial communities from North Carolina, USA - TSNC083 MetaG | ecosystem: Host-associated > Fungi > Mycelium > Unclassified | place: USA: North Carolina, Lumber... | reverse complement strand
ATAACAAAGGCTATGATAAATTGCTACTACTTTTGCACTTTATCATAGCTTTATTTTTTTGATATGGAAAAACAAACAGCAAAGGAACTTGATATATGGGAAAGGAATTTTCGCAAATCTACACAAAAGAAGGCGCAAAGGTAAGATGGGATTATGGAATTGACTATGTGGAATTGACTATGTGGAATTGACTATGTGAAATCCGACAGAAAAAGGAACAGAAAGATATTTCATATATCAGAAGCTACGTTACACACCACCTTATAAACATAAAAAGTGCTTCAAAAATGATATAGTTAGTATAACCGATTTTCTGTCAGTTTACACTATCATCTTTTGAAGCACTTACCCACCAATCCAAACAATAAACTCTCTGTTTTACATAATAAAACTTTAGGATCCCATCAGGGATACTGAACCGTTATCATTCATATTAAATTAACGTGACTACTTGTTGTTTATATAATTTCCATGTAAATTCTGGTTTCTTATCAACTCCCTCAATCCATGTGGCCGTTTCGCCAAAATCAACATATTCCGCCGGAAGTATCATCCCCCGCAGAAAAGTCACTCCCCCATCATCTGCAGTAGAGATAATCGGATAGCTTCCCTCTTCATACCATACATCACCTTGTTTATTGCTGTAAGACTCTTCTGCGACGGTTATCTTGCTTTCGATACGCATTCCACCTTCGACAAGGCATCTGATTCCAAGGGCCGGATGAGAATGCAATCCGGTACTCCCTTTAAATTTAATAATGGTATCTAATCGGAATAACCACCGGGTTCTTGGTGCCAGTTCAAACATTCTTGGTCTGCGAGCCATCTTCAAATGAGAAACAACACCGAGTGCTGTGATAATGTTTGACCCACAAGAAGTGGGCGCAATCTCGTAACGCCAAATTGTAGTATCCGCAGTTGTTTTGATCGTGATAAGATCAGTACCATACACGGCTTCGTTAGCAGCAACACTTATTCCATTAATTTCGGCCGCTCCTTTTAGCACATAAAGGATTGCGTGCTGTACTTGGAGATCGCAAGTTACATTGCCCCTATAAAAATCATGATACAAGCTTAAAGTATACATCTAAAATACCCTCCTTTTCGTACATTGAGTGTAACGGTTCAGTGCCCTTGCAAAACAGAGAATTTATTGCTTTGATTGGTGGGTAAGTGCTTCAAAACATGACGTAGTGTAAACTGTACTGGCCGCAGCCAGTGCCAGAGAATAGTATTTTTCTTCTGCAGACGATCCTCTTGAAGTAAGCACAATCGGTACTTTGCACCCCAGGACAATACCTGCCATACTTCCTCCGCATGTGTAAACCAAACATTTCCCTAACACATTTCCAACTACAAATTCCGGAACCAAAAGGATATCAAAATTCCCGGAATGCATTGAATGGTAGCCTTTTATATCACAGATTTCCGGAACCATCGCAAGATCATAGGAAATGGGTCCTTCAAAATTACATTTAGGTATCTCCCCTTTCTCCGCCATTGCTTTAAGTTCATGTGCATCTGCTGTTTCCGGCATTTTCGTATTCAGAACCTCCACAGCACAGAGCGCAGCCACATTGGGAGCTTCGTATCCCATTCTATTATAGAAATTTATAGCATTCGTAATAATCTGCTTCTTTTCATCAAGTTCAGGATACGTACACATTCCTCCGTCTGTTATTCCTAAAAGCTTGTGGTATCCGGGAATTTGATAAATTGTCAGATGTGACATTAAATTTCCAGTTCGAAGATCGGCTTCTTTTGTCAGAATCCCCTTCAGCATATCTCCTGTCATGATTTTTCCCTTCATCAGGAAATCTGCTCTGCCTTCATGAATCAGCTTGGCCGCAACCACAGAAGGATGCTGCCCTTCGCGAAGTTCAATGATCTCATATTCCTCTGGCGACTCACCAAGCTCCTCCAGTATTTCTTCAATTTTCCCTTTATTACCTATCAAGACTGCGTTTACAATATCTTTTGCTTTCACCACCGCTTCCAGCGCATGATGATCCTCCGCCAAGACAAGAGCAACTGTCTTCTTAGCTGTAGCTTTTACATTTTTAATAAGTTCATCAAAACTCTTTATCATAACTATATCCTCATTTATTGTTTATTGATAGTCATTGATTTTTTTCATCAACTTGCCACTGTATTTTGTACAATCCCAGAAAAAGATTTCACTGCTTCTTCGCCTCGCTCAACCCGCAATGTACCAGCTGCCATGGCTTCCATTTCATGCTCGCCAGGCATTAAATATACTGGTGCAATAAACGATACCTTTTCTGCTATAGAAGAAGTAATTAATTCCGAATAGGCAATACCGCCCGTCAGGGCAATAGCATCCACCTTACCACCAACAACCACGGCAAGTTGTCCAATGTCTTTTGCAATCGAATATGCCATTGCTTCATATATCAATTTTGCCTTCTGGTCTCCCTGCTCTATGCGCTTTTCAATTACCAGTGCATCACTTGTCCCCAGTAATGCTTTCAGACCTCCATTTCCACGGATCTTCTTAATCAGTTCCGTTTCCGTATATTTACCCGAAAAACATAACTTAATCAGCTGAAGTGCCGGAAGCCCGCCTGACCGTTCCGGGGACATACCGCCATTATCATCGTTGCAGGCATCTATGTTCCTTCCATTCTGCAGCAGCCGTACTGAAATTCCGCCACCGATATGTGCTACAATTATGGTAGACTCATCAAATTCTTTACCCAATTTCTCCTTAGCACATTTCATAGCAATTGCACGAGTATTTAATGTATGTCCGATTACACCACGCTGAATCTCCGGTAATCCGGTAATCCGGGCAATTGGCACAAGTTCGTCAACAGTCACAGGATCGTAAATATATGCCGGAATGCCGACCGTATTGGCTATCTGGTATGCGATTACACAACCAATATTGGAAACATGGGCTCCCTTTTTAACAGAATACATATAATCAACCATTTGCTGATCCACCCGATAAGCACCTGACTCACACGGAGGAATCATCCCACCGCGTGAGCAGATTGCAGATAATTCCGATAAAACAACCCCCTTTTCCGCTAATGTAGATAGAATTAAGTGTTTACGGTAATCAACCTGCTCCATACACCAGTCAAAATCTTTTAATTCCTCCGGATTATGCCGGATCGTTTCTTCAAACATTTTTTCTTTATCCTGAAATACAGCAATTTTAGTTGATGTAGAACCTGGATTGATTACCAGAATTACTTTAGCCATCGCTACCAACTCCTTTCGGCTTTTTTTGTCGGCCCAGCTCCAGTCCTTTTTCAAATGCAGCCTCATTCATTGCGATCAAATGCTGTTTTTTTCCGAGTTTACCAAGGATTACATCACGCACGACAACTTCGGGAAGAATTCCGGTATATCCAACATATACCCCGAGCATAATTATGTTTAAAACCTTTTCACTCCCCATTTCTATTGCCAGGTCTGTTACCGGCACTGCAACAATATCTAAATCTTCACGAGCAGGCAGACGGTTGACAATGGAGCTGTTTACAAAAACAGTTCCACCCTGAACAACCTGAGATACAAATCGATCTAGTGATGGCTGATTTAATGCAATCAAGTCATTTGCAGCAGTTGTGACAGGAGCTCCAATCGCCTCGTCAGCAACTGCAACATAGCAATTGGCAGTACCGCCTCTCTGCTCTGCTCCGTAGGAAGGAAAAAAAGTAACATCCAAGTCGGTAGAATCATGTACGGCATAGCAAAGCAGTTTTCCCATCAACATAACTCCCTGGCCGCCAAACCCAGCCATAATTATATATTTCTCCATATTGAAGTCCCCTCTATCTATCGCGAACAACACCTAAAGGAAACTCCTTCAGCATGTCATTCTCTATGAAATCCAAAGCCCCCATGGTACTCATGCCCCAATTGGTAGGGCAGCTTGTGACAATTTCAACCATGGAAAATCCTTTACCGTTAATTTGGTTCTGGAAGGCTTTTTTTATCACTCTTCTCGCCTGCATAACATTTTTAGGTGAATTGCAGGAAACACGTTCAAGGTACACAGGTGCTTTCAAAGTATTAAGTATCTCACACATATGCATAGGATAACCATGGATATCCGGATCCCTTCCTTCTGGAGCAGTTGTCGCTTTCATCCCCACTAACGTAGTGGGAGCCATTTGTCCGCCAGTCATTCCATAAATCCCATTATTCACAAAGATAATTGTAAAATTTTCTCCTCGATTGGCTGCCGACATAGTTTCGGCAAGTCCAATGGCACCAAGATCTCCATCCCCTTGATATGTAAATACTATTTGCTCCGGATCGCATCTCTTAATTCCTGTAGCAACGGCACACGCCCGTCCATGAGCAGATTGTGCTACGTTATAAGTCACATACTGGTTTCCCAACCCTGAACATCCCACGCCTAGAACCGCCGTTGCTTTTTCCAAAACCCCAAGCTCCTCCAAAACATCACCAATCAGTTTAAACGTTGTACCATGCATACAGCCAGGGCAAAACCCACTGACCATCCCTTTTTGAATTCCGGAAGTTCTTTTGTATATTTTTTCCATTTTATTCCTCCTCGTACAGCAACTTTCTGACTGCTGATATAACCTCTTCACGACTTATAATATTTCCTCCGGAGCGCAGGCAGGTTTCGATCGGAGCACGATCCTTTACAGCCATCTTGACATCATAAACCATCAATGCCGGAATTGCCATTTCAACATCCAGGATTGCCTTCACCCTGGAATAATCAAGTTTTTCATAAGAACTATACGGAAATGGTGATACTGTAATCGGCCGGATAAGCCCCACCTTATATCCCTCTTTACGAAGCCGGTTCACTGCCGCTTTCGCCACACGGCCAGAAATACCATAACCGGTTATAATTACCTCGGCATCCTTTACCAAATACTCTTCCACCTGAACGTCATATTTCTCCCATGTTTTATACTTTTCCTCAGCTTCAACATTTAACTTTTCCATCTCATCCGGAATCCATCGCCCCGGATCAATTTGAATCCGAGCCTCATCCTTTGCACGATTATGCAGACACCATGAACGGTTTTGCTCCCGCAATTTTGCAACCTCTTGCTCTGAACGTTCCGGAGGCAATTCCACCGGTTCCATCATGGTTCCAATAACACCGTCTCCTAATATCAACACCGGGTTGCGATCTCTTTGGGCATAATCAAATGCTTTATATGTAAGATCTGCCGCCTCTTGTACTGTTGCCGGTGCCAAAACAATCATTCTGAATCCACCATTCCCGCTGGCCTTAGTTGCCTGACTGTAGTCCTGCTGAGCTGGCTGTATCGCACCAATTCCCGGGCCTCCTCTGGAAATATTAGCATATACCGCCGGCAGTTTAGCAGCTGCCATAAACGAGATACCTTCGCTTTTTAAGCTAATACCACAACTTGCAGAAGAAGTCATAGCCCGGACCCCCGCTGCTGCTGCTCCATAAACCATATTTACAGAAGCAACTTCACTTTCTCCTTGAATAAAGGTGCCGCCAACCTCCGGCATCCTACGGGCAAAATACTCCGGAATTTCATTCTGAGGGGTAATCGGATACCCCGCATAAAAACGACATCCCGCCCGAATGGCTGCCTCAGCAATTGCTTCGCATCCTTTTAAAAATAATTTGGACATGTTCTCTCCTTTCTCGTCTTAATATTATTTATAAACCTCAATTGCTGCATCCGGACAAATGCTGGCACATATTTTGCAGCCAATACAATTTTCCATTTTATCAGCCACCAAATATTGATAACCTTTTTGATTTACATCTGTACCAATTTTAATAACGTTCCCGGGGCAATACTTGACACAATATCCACAGCTTTTACAGGATTCTTTGAAAACTTCAATCTTAGCCATCTTATCTCTCCCTTTACAAATTTTTATTTAATCCCACGGATAGCTCAAAAAAAGTTTCAGTGGAAAAACTTGCTTTCTTGTATGCTCAGCGACTTTCTGAGCTATCTCCTCTCGAACAGTCACAAAATCAATAGGTATCCTGTCTCCAAGTAATTCTTCAACCTCGCTGATTCCCTGTAGTGCTTCATGTACGGTAGTTGCGCATCCAACATTAGAATTACAGATAGCATGACATGAAACAACTCCTGATGCCTTTAAAACAGCATTCAAGGTCTCATCAATCGCAATCAACGTCTTCGACCATGGACGAAACGGATTGATAACAAAAAAGACAGTACAGTCCGTGCAATTGAGCAGTGATGCAAAACCACCAATTGCTCTGCTTCCAACCTCATTCCCCCCAACATCTATGACACAACAGTTGTCTTTACTCTGCAGCTGTTCTGATATTCCTCCTACAAGTGTTGGTGCATCATAAAACTGCTCTTCATAATGGAATGTAATTCCTGCTTTTTCCAAATCCGCCTTGACATCTCTTGAACGAAACAAGGGTTTCGTCTGGTCCAGGTCAAAAAAGTGAACATGTTGCCCTTGATTCTTTTCAGCAAGTGCCATATTTATTGCAACCTCGCTCTTGCCACTGCCGCTCCCTCCAATAAGCACATAATTATGAGCATTTCCTATTGTTCCACTAAGATCTGCTGACAATCATACCCCTCCTTTCTATATAGCTTAGCTAGTTCATATCTCTTATATATCTGTTCTTACCAATCATTATAATCTTTGCCTTATTAGTTGTCAAGAATTTTTTTCAAAATCGCCATTCTTGACATGTCCTTCACGTTACCTTATACTGTTAACATATCTATATAACATACATAAGTATGAAAACATTACAGAAAAGAGGTGTTTTATAAACTGTGGATACCATGTTTACGCCAGTAAAAACCAAGCGTGCTTATGATGCCGTTTATGAGCAAATCGAAGATATGATTCTTACCGGCGAACTGAAACCAGGGGACAAACTCCCCTCCGAACGTGATTTAATGACAATTTATAAGCGAAGTCATCCAACCATTCGCGAAGCTTTGCGGATGCTGGAAGCTTCCAGCTATATTCGTGTTATTCCCGGAGGTTGTGCCATTGTCAGCTATTCAAATACAGAAAGTATGGAAGATTCTGTAACAGAATTATTGCAGTTCCGCCAGGTCTCTTTTGAGGCTATTTACAATTTTATAAAATTGTCCGAAGTAGAATTCATTCCTCATACAGTCCAAAATTTCACCTGGGAGGATTTGATCGCTTTGGAAACAATTTTAAATGAAATGTCAAAATGCAAAACCTGTATTGTGGACTACTCCGAAAAGCTATTTGAATATCACCTGGGGTTAATGAAAGCCACACACAACCCTCTGATTTATGTATTCTGGAGCGGTATGAAACCATTCTGGACCATTGATAGTCTGGAAAAACACAAAACTGCTATTTCCATAAAAGATATCACGGCATTGCAGACAATTCATGAAACACTGGTAAATGCTATACGCGACAAAAATGAGATAATGGCAGCAAATCTGGTAAAGGAAAGTTGGGAGAACTGGCAGCTTATATCGGAAATTTCAGGAAAGGTTGAAAACGCATGATAAATGATCACAGTTCCTTTGGCAAAGACTTTACCCCCGATCATGCTCAAAAAGCATCGGTTGCCATATACGAACAAGTTCGACAAAAAATTTTATCCGGAGATCTGAAACCAGGTGAGAAATTACCGCCGGAACGAGATCTGATTGACATGTTTGAGCGAAGCCGGCCAACTGTCCGCGAAGCTTTACGGATGTTAGAAAGCAAAAATTATATTACCATCTCAAGAGGTAGAGGAACTACTGTTAATAAGCCCTCAACTGATGAGGCAGAACGTACATTAAACAGTCTGGTTCGTTTAAACCTTGTATCAGTACAAAATATTATTGATGTGCGGCATGTCTGTGAAGCTCTTTCAGTCACTTTAGCAGCGTCACATCGCTCTGAACAAGATATTAAAGTCATGTCACAGGTACTGGAAGATGCGGAAAATGTCAAAGATGATTTTCAGCAGTTTATGGCATATGGAATCAAGTTCAATGGTGCGATTGCAAAAGCATCACACAACGAAATGCTGTATTTAGTCAATCGGATTGCATCTTCCTTTTCTTATGACAGGATGTCCAGCCAGGCAGGAAACATCACTGATGAGAAGAAACAGGAGATGTGCCAATGGATCGGTGAACAGCATCGTGAGATACTGGATACGATCATTGCCCAGGATCCGGAGGCAGCCAAAAAGATTAATGACTATCATATTGAGTGCATCTCAAAAACCATGTTTGAAATGTAAACACAAAAGAGAAGGCGTCAGACGCCTTCTCTTTTGTTAACATGCCGCATTAAGTGAGCAATCATCACTGCCGCCATAAGGCTAAAAAATGACAGATATGCAAAAACAAATTTAAAATTCCCTCCACTTTTTTGCAGAACATAACCGCTTAAGGCAGGTCCCAGAATACCTCCCACAAATCCATATGCCGTAAATATCAGCCCAAATATCATACCAAAATGTTTAAGACCAAATAAATCCGATGCAAGCGGGGCCGTAATTGCAAACAATGTTCCAAAAGCGAACCCAACCATACAGGATGAAACAGATACCATAAGTAATGAGGATGAAAATGCAATCATGATATATCCTTCCATTGATAATAAAAAGGCAATACATCCTGTAATGGCGCTCCCTATTTTGTCAGATAACACTCCGGCAATGATTCGGCTGATACCATTTGTTATGTTAAATGCACTTAGAACAACAACACCGCTTATTCCAATGCGATTGGAATAATTGACTGATAATGAAATCATTGATATACCAGCTGCCCCCATAAATACCCAAGTCAGCCATAATGCCCAAAACTCCTTTGTCTTTAATGCCTCAACTACTGTGTAATCAGTAACTTTTTCAGCACCAATTGGATGCGGAGCCATATCACTAAGCGCTTTTAGTTCTTCTTCTGATAAGTTTGACTTTTCCGGCACTTCGCTTAATATACAGGCAACTCCATTAATGATTACTACTGAGAAAATAATGAAATAATTTGTCCTGATATAACCAAACTGGTTAAATAGAACGTTAAGCAGAGGCAGCATGACTGCTGCCGATATTCCAAAGACAAGATTTAATATCCCCGTCACCATTCCTCTTTGATGCGGAAACCATTTTTGAACTGTTGTCAGTCCCGGCCCATATATGAAACAACTTGAGGTTCCAGTTAGGAATGCCCAAATATAAACAATATTTAGGCTTTTTGCTTTTTGCAAAATCAACATAGCAAATATTAAAATGACGGTACCAATAATCATGGATTTTCTTGTCCCCAGGCGTTCATGCAATTTCCCTCCCAAAAACATAAAAATGCCCAATGAAAAAAGTATAAATGTCATGATATATCCAGTTGCGGAAGGAGCCGCCCGAAAAGTCTCCTGCCAATAATTGCTCATAAAACCTGGATATCCAAATATCAGAACACCTGATAGAAATATTCCGGATGAACAACCGATTAGTGCCTTTATTCTTTTTCTTTTCAATATTTCCATATTTAACCTCGCAATTCTAGATTGGTAAGATCAGCTACATAATATATAATACATGTTTTTTTATCTTCTGTCAATAAATACTGATGTACTGCCTGATACAAATTAAAAGGGTGTTCTCCACACTGCCATGAACTGCCAGTGTAAAGAACACCCTGCTAATATACATTCCGCCTTCCACTCCCTCTAAAATTGCTTTACCGCAAGGAATCCCTGCTCCAAATCAGCAAGAATATCGTCAATGTGTTCCGTTCCGATCGAAAGCCGGACCGTATTTGGTTTGACGCCGCCCGCCAGTAGCTCTTCCTCGCTCATCTGCGAGTGTGTGGTGGACGCGGGATGGATTACCAATGACTTCACATCCGCTACGTTTGCCAGTAAGGAAAACAGCGCAAGACTCTCGGTAAATTTGCGGGCAGTCTCCACGCCACCTTTGATCTCAAATGTAAAGATCGAGGCCGCACCGTTTGGGAAATACCCGTCATACAGTTCTTTGGCGCGTCCGGTTTGCAAGGACGGATGATTGACCCGCTCAACCTGCGGGTGGTTTTTGAGATACTCCACGACCTTCAGTGCGTTTGCCACATGTCGCTCCATCCGCAGCGACAGTGTCTCCAGGCCTTGCAGCAGCAGGAACGAATTAAACGGTGAAATAGTCGCGCCCTGGTCACGCAGAAGGATTGTGCGGATTTTGGTAATATAGGCAAGGCGGCCGGCGGCCTCGGTGAACACAACGCCGTGATAAGACGGATTGGGCTGTGACAGGCCGGGGAACTTATCGTTTTGCGCCCAGTCAAAGCTTCCGGCGTCCACAATGATGCCGCCCATGGCCGTACCGTGACCGCCGATGAATTTCGTCGCCGAATGAACCACAATATCTACGCCATATTCCATCGGACGCAGAAAGTAGGGCGTCGCAAAGGTACTGTCCACGATAAACGGAATACCGTGCTTATGAGCAATATCGGAGATCGCACGCAGATCAATAACGTCCGAATTGGGGTTGCCCAGCGTCTCCGCAAAAATCAGCTTTGTATTGTCTTGAATAGCGTTTTCAAAATTAACCGGGTCCGATTGGTCAACAAATGTCGTTTCCGTTCCCTGTTCCGGCAAGGTGTGGGCAAAGAGGTTATATGTACCGCCGTACAGATTGGCCGCAGACACAATATGAGAACCGGCAGGAGCGATATTTTGCACCGCACAGGTGATGGCAGCGGCGCCGGATGCCAGCGCCAGCGCGGCGGCACCGCCCTCCAGGGCAGCGATACGTTTTTCCAAAACATCGGAAGTCGGGTTCATCAGACGGCTGTAGATATTGCCGCCCTCCGTAAGTGCGAAGCGCCCTGCAGCCGTAGCGGAATCCTTGAATACGTAAGAAGTCGTTGCGTAAATCGGAACGGCGCGGGCATCGGTTGCGGGATCAGCTGTTTCCTGTCCTGCGTGGATTTGGATGGTTTCGAATTTGTAGTTTGGCATGTCGATACTCCTTTCTATAATACCTACTAACATAGTATGTTAGTAGGTATTATAGAGGAAACATTTCCCAATGTCAATAGAATTATCAAATAATGTACTCACTTCCATCATGGGCCGCATTGCATAAGTCGCCAATCGTAACTCCCTCGAAAAAATCATCTATCATGGTCTGGAGTTTCCGCCACATAGGCAGAGTGCGGCATTCCTGCATCCGTTCACACTTGTTGGGGGTGCAATCCAGACACGCTACGGGGGCGATACTGCCCTCTACCAGCTTCAAGATACTTCCTACCGTGTAGGATTCCGGCGAACGGGACAGCTTATACCCGCCGCCTTTCCCCCGAAGCCCCTCTAAAAAGCCCGCTTTCGTCAGCGCGGGGAGAATGCTTTCCAGATACTTTTCCGATATTTCCTGCCGCTTGGCGATCTGCTTCAATGGGATATATTCCCCTGTATTATGCTCCGCAATATCAATCATCGCGCGTAAAGCATACCGTCCTCTT
>Ga0153999_1001020_pt1 | contig 11474 bp, 5 predicted proteins | sample TSNC083MetaG_FD_104675 | JGI IMG/M metagenome (GOLD analysis project Ga0153999, IMG submission 104675) | Attine ant fungus gardens microbial communities from North Carolina, USA - TSNC083 MetaG | ecosystem: Host-associated > Fungi > Mycelium > Unclassified | place: USA: North Carolina, Lumber... | reverse complement strand
TTTTGAAAAAGAAATCAATTAAAACAGTTGACCGCGAAGCGACCATGAAAGATGAAACCCCAACACCAGATATTATTGAAGTGGATCATGCGGAACTTTTAAACGCGGATTATGAACCATTAGAAATGGTAACGCAAGATGAAAAAGTGATTGTAAAAATTGAATATACTGTCAAAAACGACCAAATTAAGAAGCCTGTTTGCGGGGTCGCTATTCGAACAGTGGACAATCATTATGTCTGTGGCTTAAATACGTTATTAGATGGCGTGCAAATTCCTTGGAAAAAAGGACGGAATGTTTTTTATTTAGAATATGAAAAAATGTCATTATTAACAGGTGAATATTATTTTGATATTGCTTTCTTTGAGGAACATGCAACAGTCCCATTAGTCTACAAAACAAAATACGTGACGATGTTTATTACCGGTCGTTATGCCGGAGAAGGAATTGTCATCTTAGATCATAAATGGAAGGATACGACAAAAGATGAAGTATGATTTTGAAATGGAAACAGACGAGAGTACCAGTGTTGGGAAAATCGTAGCACAAATCAAAGAAAATAGTGATGTCTTGGAATTTGGTCCAGGTAATGGGCGAATGACTAGCTATTTGATGGAAGAAAAAAAGTGCCAGGTCTCAATTGTTGAATTAGACAAAGAACTTTATGATCATGTCAGTCAATTTTCAACAGATGCCTTTTATGGCAATATTGATGAAAATGATTGGGTCGAATACTTTGCTGGTAAGACGTTTGATTATATCGTTTTTGCAGATGTGTTGGAACATTTAATGAATCCTCAAAGCGCCTTAGCAAAAGTCAAACCGTTTTTAAAACCAGGTGGTCAAATCTTAATCACTTTCCCTAATTTGGCGCATAATTCGGTGTTAATTGATTTATTTAATAATCGTTTAACGTGGAATGAAACTGGGCTATTGGATGCTACGCATAAATCATTCTATTTACAAGAAGGATTTGAAAAAGTTTTTGCAGAAGTTGGTTTATACATTGCCAAAGAAGATTTTACATTTAATCAAGTTGGCTACAACGAAATTCCTACGACGTATGAAGCGTTACCTGTAGAAGTACAAGCAGCTTTTAAAGCGCGTCCCTTTGGCGAAGTGTATCAGTACTTTTTTGCCTTGACTGCTGAACCAGTAGAACAGCCAGAGCGAGTGACACCAGTAAATTCATACAATGAAAAAAACGTTCATATTTTAATTAATTGCGGCGAAGAAAAAGAGACTGAGTTGGATCAACCAGTTGATTTACAAAAACCTGAAACAAAACAGTTCCAACTGAAGATACCAGAAGACGTCCAACTGATAAAATTATTCCCAAGTTTAACGGGGGCAATTGTCAAATTATCCATGACGATAGACGGGGAGACAGTCCCAGTCGCAGCCACGAATGCTTTTCTGGTACAAGAGAATATCTATTATTTCTTAGATACGCAAGTCCCTGTAATCGAAGTAACCGATGCACAAATGGCAGGCAAAGACCTGACAGTAGCCATTGATTATTTCTTTGAAGGCAACTATTCAGAACGTGAAAATACCTTTATTCATGCACTGTTAGATGAAAGAAATCAATTTTTAGAAGAAATGAATAAACAGACGGAGACTGCCCCTATGCCTACTGGAAAATATAAACGAATCACGTTAACTAAATTTGATAAAATGATTAATTTAACCATCGACGATATTGCTCGCGATGTAGAAAATAACGTTTCTGTTATCAGAGGGTGGGCGTATGACAAACAAACAAATTATCCGCTAAGATTCAGCATTGCAGAAGCTAGTGAATCAGTCACTTATACGGTGGAAACAGAATATCGTCGGGATGTTATTGATATGTTTGAATTAGAAGGCGATCAAGATTATGGTTTTGTCATTACGATTAAAGACCCAGAAGTTTTACCAGCCTACACGCTAAACATTGACACCAAATCAGGCCAGAAGGTTCAATACGTGGTGGAACGTCCAAACATGGTTCAACCAGGCACGAAATTTGATCGAGCATGGCGTTCGATTCAGACACGTGGTTTGATGGGCTCAGTGAAGTGGTACTTTAAACGACAAGAAAAAGCAGAATCCCCTGTTGACGTGGAGGCAGTTTTAGCGGAAATTAAAACGTTCCAATTTCAGCCTAAAATTTCTGTCGCTGTGCCTGTTTATAATGTCGAAGAAAAATGGCTTGCAGCATGTGTCTCTTCTTTACAAAATCAGTACTATGAAAATTGGGAGTTATGTTTAGCAGATGATGCATCGCCAAGCGAACATATTAAGCCCATGCTAGAAAAATATAAAGAACTAGATCAACGAATCAAAGTTATTTATCGCGAAGAAAACGGACATATTTCAGAAGCAACTAACTCAGCTTTGTCGATTGCTACTGGCGATTTTGTTGGTTTCATGGATAACGATGATGAATTAGCGCCACAAGCATTATATGAAGTGGTCAAAGCTTTAAATACAGACCCAACGATTGATTTTCTTTATACTGATGAAGATAAAATTACAGAAAATGGTCGTCGCTTCAACGCGTTTTACAAATCGGACTGGAATCCAGAACTGATTTTAAACCATAATTACATTACACACTTTGTTGTTGTGAAACGTGATTTATTAGAAAAAGTAGGCGGATTGAACTCAGCATATAACGGCGCTCAAGACTATGATTTCGTATTACGAGCAACGGAACAAGCAACGAAAATCAAGCATATTCCTGGTATGATGTATCATTGGCGTGCCATTGAATCATCGACTGCTCTAAACCCTGAAAGCAAAGGTTACGCCTATGTAGCTGGTCAAAAAGCGGTCCAAGCGGCAACGGAACGCCGTGGCTTAAAAGCACAAGTAGAGATTGCCGAATTTTATGGTTCCTATAAAATTAACTATCTTTATGATCATGTGCCGATGGTATCATTGATTATTACGAATGATACAGAGAATATGAGTAGTTACTTACGTCAATTATTAGAAAAAACTGCCTATACAAATTATGAAATTCTATTGCCTGCACGCTTCGAGAATCAAATAAATATCCAAAATGACCGTCTTCGTTATGTTTCAACAGAAACTCGTCATGGCATGATTCAAGCTGCTAAGGGAGAATATGTGGCTTTATTAAATGCTGGATTGGTACCAACGAAAAATGATTGGTTAAAAGAGTTAATGAACATTGGTCAACAAGAGACCTCTGGTTTAGTGACTGGCCGCGTAGTTGACGCACGCTATCGCGTGGAAACGGTGGGAGTATCAGTTGATACAGACAAAGGTCGATTACTTTATCCCGAAAAAGGCACCCCTGGTAAAAGCTTAGGTTACTATTACAGAATTGCTTTACCAAGAAATATTCAAGCAGCAACTGAAGACTGCTTACTATTCAACAAACAACTTTACCTAAATTTAGAAGGAATTAACGAAAACTTAGGTAAAGAGTGGATGGGTGTCGATTTATCGTTACAATTTGCTAGCGCTGGTAAACGAAATGTATATGTGTCCTATGCAATTTTGAAAGCAGACGAAAAAATGCAAAACCATGATAAAAAAGGATCTTATAAAGAACTTGCGGAAAAATGGACCGCGGAAACTTTAGTTGATCCCTACCGAAATCCGAAACATCTATAAGGAGAATGCACATGAATGAAGACATTAAGGTGATCTTTGATAGTATCTATCGCGACAAAACAACAAATAATTTAACCATTACAGGTTGGGCGTTGGATACAATCACTAAAGAAAGCCCAACTTTCACAATTAATAATGAAAACCAAGTGTCCGCTTATAACATTCAGCGCGTTTTACGTGAAGATGTTAATCAAATTTATCAAACAGAGCCTGCGATTGAAGCTGGCTTTGTTGTTACACTTGAAGGAATTAAACAAAAAAAAGTACTCCCTTTTCATTTTCAATCATCAGCACATGTTGTAACGGTGGATTTTCCCTTGAATAAAAAATATCCAGTGATTCCAGGGACAGAAGATAAAGTAACTCGTCTTTGGATAAAAGCCAAAAAAGGATTTAAGTATATGGCTAAAAATGGTATTTCTCATACCATTCAACGAGCGAAAATTGAGAAACTGAGAAATCAAGCTTCGTATCCTAACTGGTTAGCTAGAAATGAAGTACTAGACATAGAAGCTATGACGCAAGAAATCGCAACATTTCATTATCAGCCTAAAATTTCCATTGCGATGCCAGTGTATAATGTTGAAGAAAAATGGCTTCGGTTGTGCATTGATTCTATTTTGAATCAAGTCTATACTAACTGGGAATTATGTATGGCCGATGACGCCTCAACAGATCCCAATGTCAAAAAGATTTTAACAGAGTACCAGCAATTGGATGAGCGAATTCGGGTCGTCTTTCGTGAACAAAATGGTCATATTTCCGAAGCAACCAACTCTGCTTTAGCGATTGCTACCGGAGAATTTGTCGCCTTACTAGACAACGATGATGAATTAGCGATCAATGCTTTTTATGAAGTGGTTAAAGTGCTGAATGAAAACCCAAAACTGGATTTAATTTATAGTGATGAAGATAAGATTGACATGGATGGAAATCGTTCTGATCCAGCCTTTAAACCAGATTGGTCACCTGATTTACTTTTAGGAACGAATTACATTTCGCATTTAGGCGTGTATCGTCGGAGTATTCTAGAAGAAATTGGCGGCTTTCGAAAAGGTTACGAAGGTTCTCAAGACTACGATTTAGTCTTAAGATTTACTGAAAAAACGACAAAAGAACGCATCACACATATTCCAAAAGTTCTTTACTATTGGCGGATGCTGCCAACCTCAACAGCAGTGGATCAGGGCTCCAAAGGTTATGCTTTTGAAGCGGGGCTAAGAGCCGTGCAAGATGCGCTCGTTCGTCGAGGTATTAATGGTCATGCAACGCATGGGGCGGCGAATGGCTTATACGATGTTTATTATGACATTGAATCTGAAAAGTTAGTCTCAATTATTATTCCAACTAAAAATGGCTATAAAGACGTACAACGTTGTGTTTCATCGATTATTGAAAAAACAACCTACCAAAATTACGAGATTATTATGGCTGATAATGGAAGTACAGATCCAAAAATGCACGAATTATATGCAGAATTTGAACAACAATTACCTGGTCGCTTTTTCGTTGAATCAATCGATATTCCATTCAATTTCTCAACTATTAACAATCGCGCAGCGAAAAAAGCGCACGGAGAGTATTTATTATTTTTAAATAATGATACCGAAGTGATTACAGAGAATTGGTTAACCTTGATGGTTTCATTTGCTCAGCAAGAACGGATTGGCTGTGTAGGTGCGAAATTATTGTATCCAAATAATACGGTCCAACACGCAGGCGTTATTTTAGGATTAGGTGGTGTCGCTGGACATGGTCATTATGGTTATCCCCATGGTGACTTAGGCTATTTTGGTCGGTTAGCTATTAATGTTAATTATTCAGCAGTAACTGCCGCATGCTTACTTATGAAAAAAGCAGATTTTGATGCAGTTGGTGGTTTTGAAGAAGCGTTTACCGTAGCTTTCAATGATGTTGATTTATGCTTGAAAGTCCAAGCTTTAGGACGTGACAATGTCTGGCTTCATGAAGCAGAGCTTTATCATTTTGAATCTCAAACTCGTGGATATGATGATAAAGGCAAAAAGAAAAAACGTTTTGAACAAGAAAAAGTGATGATGGAAGAAAAATGGGGACCTTTAATTGAAAATGATCCATTTTATAATCCTAATCTGACAAGGGATATTCCCAACTTTTCATTACGAATTGACTAGATGCAATTGCGGATGACGAAATGGAGCGAAAAGATGGAACAACAACTAACTACAAGAAAAGAAAAACAACCATTACGCAACCAAGCTGAGCAGAGCGCTCGCTTGGTTGATCATTTGTTACGCTGGCGCTATCTGCTAGCGGCAGTCATTTTTATTTTACTGGTAGCCTTTAAAGTCCATGGTAGTTCATTAAACATGTGGGATGCGTATGTTTCTGAATATGCAGATGGTCAAAAAAGTTCATTAATTGCTGGTGAACCAAGAGGTGTTCGCTCGGATGAATGGCTCGTGCAAACCCCATTTAGTCTGTCGCAAACACAAACGGGTTTGAAAACACATAATGATGTGATTACGTTAAATGGTCAAGACATGGTGGTAGGCTATAATTCGCCAGCGTGGAATTTGGCCACGTTAGCGAAACCTTTTACGTGGGGCTATGTACTATTAGGCAAAGAGTATGGCTTATCATGGTATTGGAATCTTAAATTAATTGGCTTAATTTTATTTTCTTTTGAAATTGGCTTGATCGTCACACGGCGGAATAAATATTTAGCTTTGTTAGCAAGTGTTTGGATTCCGTTTTCTTCGGCCCTTCAATGGTGGTTTGTCTCGCCAGTTGGAGATTTAGTATTTTTTGGCTTAGGTTTTTTAGTGGGAATTTATAATTATTTCTATTATCATAGTAGTGTTCGACGTCGTGTCATTTGTGCGATAACGGCTGTTATTATGGCCTCAGGATTTGTTTTAGTTATTTATCCTGCGTTACAAGTACCACTTGGTTATTTGATTTTATTATTTTTAATTTTATTCTTTTTAGAATTTCGTAAAAAAATTAAGTTGGATAAGTGGGATGGGGTCCTGATAGGTGGGGCACTCTTGATGACGGCGATTATTGTTGGCGGATCGTTATATGGCTCATTGGATTCCTTAAAAGCAGTAATGGATACCGCTTATCCAGGAAAACGGGTAAGTTTAGGTGGCGATATGCCTAAACGCGATATTTTGTTATTTTTAACAAATTGGAAAATGCCGTTTCAAGATGTTCCATATTCAAATAATTCGGAAATCAGTAGTTTTTATCAATTATTTTTTGTTATTTTGCCGCTCTCACCATTTATTTTTTATAAAAAAATCAAAGAAAACATTTACGGTTTTGTCTTATTCGTGTATTGTTTATTTAACTTAGTTTGGATGAGCGTTCAATTTCCAACAATTTTTGCTAAGTTGACATTGTGGTCTTATGTGCCAGAACAACGGGCGATGTTATCCTTTGGGTTTGCCGCTGTGTTGTTAAGTTTATGGTTCATCGATTATTTATGGAATCGCCAAGCAAAAATTCCAATGATGGCCTGGTTAGGGGCGCTAGGATTAAATGTTGTTCTGTATTTCTTTGTTTTATATACGGGCAATTTACGGTTATACGTTACACGAATGGACATCATTGGTGTCTTAGTTGTCGCTACCGTTTTAATTGTTGCTTTATTTAAACGTTGGCGCACGTTATTTGTCCTTGTCTTATTAGGAATCATTATGGTTTCTGGTGCCTTTGTTAATCCAATTTCTCGTGGCGTTTCTGCTGTCTATGGTAAAAAATTAGCGGTAGAAGTGGAAGAAATTAACAAAAAAGACCCCAACCAATTGTGGGTGGGCGAACGCTTGATGTATGGCTATTTGCCAATGTTAGGTGTGCATACATTTAACGGTGTTGCTTTTACGCCTGACTTAGAGGCTTGGAAACCATTAGATCCAAAAGAAAAAGACACATTTATTTATAATCGCTATGCGCACATCAATGTTGAAGTAGGAAATCAGACCCCTGTTTTAGAGTTGATGCAAAAAGATGCGATTATTGCTCGTTTATCTCCAGAAAAATTAAAAGAATATGGGATTAAATATGCGGTCGTTTATAAACCATTAGAACCGTTAGACACACCAACGATTCATTTTGAAAAATTATATGGACCTGATCAGAACGGGGCATATATTTATCGAATAAACGACTAGTGATTCATTCATGGAATGAGGTTTGAATATGGGAAAAGTATTGAATAGAATCGGTCGACTTATTTTATTAGTAACAATGATCGGCTCGTATACGATGTGGGTCGTAGGAATTGATGCGCCAGTCACAAAATATATGTATGCCAATAGTTCAATTTTATTATTAATAGCAGTAATACTTGTACTGCTATTAAATTGTACGAAATTAAAATTTATTGACTGGCTAACCGTTGCGTTGGCGTTAGCCACCTGGCTCTTGTTTCACTTTACGGAATCAATCCGTCATAGCACAATGCAAACAGATACAATGATTCCTTTAATTATTTTGTTGGTCCTTTGTTTTAAAGTTTGTGTCTTTGACCGTGTGGATCAAACGCTTTTATTAATTGTCTCTTTAGTTGCTTTGAGTGCGACTTTGTATCGGATGTCCGTGGAGTTGCCTCAGTTGATTCCAGCAGACGAAATTTTTAAAGAATCAAATAAACTAGAAAGTATTTGGATTAATACCAATACGATTGGTGCAACGTTGATGTTTTCAACAATGATGGCCAGTAGTTTGATCAAAGCATATAGAAATAAGGTTTTTAACCTGCTGCTTTTACCTGTATACATTGGTGGTGTTTTAGGTACATGGGTCAGTCAATCCAAAACCTCTTTTGCCATTTTAGTTGGTTTTATTCTGGTGGATAATCTTTTACCAAAACGTTTCTTGCAACGTTCGAAAGTTTGGCTATTTGGTTTTGTCGGAGTAGCTGCATTGGGACCATTGTTATTTTACTTATGTGCGGAATCGGATACTGTTGATTTATTTACAGGAAGAGAACGAATTTGGCATGAGTTTTTTGCTAAATGGTTATCTGATCCTCAACATATTAAAGTCGGTATGGAACCTTTTGTGGCCTCATGGAAACCGCTGGGGACACATAATGCTTTTCTATTTACGTTAAGTAATTTTGGTGTCATTGGCTATCTGATTTTATTTGGTTTTTTAGTCAGTATGATTTTATTGATTGGTTTCCGCAAAAAAACATTGGATCGTTTGCAAGTTAGTTTACTTTTAGGCTTCCTTTTAATCTGGATTCATTCATTTATGGAAGATATTTTATTAGCGCCTCATTGGATGCCGATAGTTTATAGTTTCCTTGGGCTAGCCTTCTACTTCCGGCCAGAGAAAAAACGAGGAAGACATGAAAGACCAACGACACCTAAAAGAAGAAAACGAGTGAAACAAACAAGTCCTGTTAGCAATGAAGAGCGCCCGATAGCACCTGTTGACGAAGAGGGCTGGGACCAACCTGAAGAATTAAGTCGTGTCCAAAGACATCGCAGATAATTTTCATCCTATAGAACTTTCTTGTCCGCTGACATTATGGTAATATAGGGGTTGCATGTTATTACAAATAATGTAATTACTGGAAGTGAAGAGAGGAAGTTTTTAATGACATCAAAAAGTGAATGGAGTAATGCAAGACGGATTGTAATTATTTTAGCAGACGTTTTGCTCTATAATTTATCAATCATCTTAGGGTTTATGGTGAAATTTGGCCGAGAAATTCCTTCATTTAACTTTGTGGCTTATGAAAAATCTGCAATTTACATTTCAATCTTTTTTATCTTTTTGAATTTGTTGTTAGGTGCGTATATTTTTTATAATCGCAAAATTAGTGACATCATTTTTGTCACGGTGATTGGTCAAATTTTAATGACTTTAACGATTATGATTGTGACATTTGCCGGACGTTGGTTTACGTTCCCGCGTTCTGTTTTAGGATATTCCTTTATAATCGGAATTATTGTTCTAAGTCTTTGGCGAATTCTTGTTTATTATCTTTACTTAAAGGTCAGCAATGAGCGAAAAGTTGTTTTACTAGGTAAAGAAAATCAAGTTATGCGGTCAATTCAAAACTTTATGTCTGATAAAAATAACAAGCATAAAGTAACGAGCGTTGTTGTCAGCAATTACTATGAAAACTTAAAAAAAATTATCGATGAAATCGATATTGTTTATATTTCAAGTAATGTTGATGAGAACGAAAAAGTAAAATTGTATCAATTAATTGTCAAACACAAGAAAAAAATCTTTTTAGATACAAGTTTTGAAAATCTAATTATGTTAAAACCAAACATGATGAACTTTGAAGATGAAAGTATTATCGAAGTCTCAAATTTTGAAATCCAACCAGAAGAGAATTTTATTAAACGTTTATTCGATATTTTAGTCTCTGTTTGCCTATTTGTGATTACCTCCCCCTTAATGCTTATTGCAGCGATTTTAGTCAAAGCAACCTCACCGGGACCAGTGATTTACAAACAAACTCGGATTACATTAGATCAACGTGAGTTCTCGATTTTAAAATTTAGAACGATGTCGGCAACAGCGGAAGCAAAATCAGGTCCAGTCTTATCTACAAGTAACGACAGTCGCGTCACTACAGTTGGTAAATACTTGCGCGCTTTACGTATTGATGAGTTGCCACAACTAATCAATGTTATTCGCGGGGATATGTCCATTGTCGGACCACGTCCTGAACGACCATTCTTTGTTGATCAATTTAATCAGGAAAACCCGAATTACTATTTACGTCACAATGTACGTGCGGGGATTACTGGCTATGCCCAAGTTTATGGGAAGTATGCTTCTGACTACAATAGTAAATTGAACTTTGATTTACTGTACATCAAGAATTATTCATTGCTATTGGATATGAAAATTCTGCTTCAAACCATCAAAATTCTCTTTGATAAAGTATCATCAAGAGGATTGGATGAGTCTGAAGAACGTGAAGAATTGACGATGGATTATTGTAAAGAGAATGCTATTAGAATTTACCGTTAAGAGGAGCTATGGCTTCTCTTTTTTTTGAAAAAAAGAGAGACTTCTAACAAAGCTTGAAAAATCAGGTATTCTATGTAAAAATATACAAGCGTGGATGAAAAAAGAAATAGGGGTGAAGAAATGGAAAAGGTACCAGTAAGTGTCTTACTTTCCATTTATATAAAGGAGCGTCCTGAATATGTTATTGCATGTTTAGACAGTATTTTTAATCAAACTGTAAAAGTCGATGAAATAGTATTAGTAGAAGATGGTCCTGTAACTGAAGAAATGACAGTCATTGTAGATAAATATAAAGAAACGTATCCAGAAGTGCTTCATGTTTTACCTCTAGAAAAAAATGTTGGTTTAGGTAAAGCGTTGGCAGAAGGGGTTAAAGCTTGTCGTAATGAACTGATTGCACGAATGGATGCAGATGATATTATGAAGACGGATCGGATTGAAAAGCAGTGGCAATTATTTCAAAAAAATCCTAACTTGGTCATTACCGGTTCTAACATTATCGAATTTGACGGGAACATAGAAAATGTTTTGGGTTATCGTAACCTTCCCCATTCTAATGAGGATATTCGTGAATTTTCCAAAAGAAGAAACCCGTTTAATCATATGACTGTCATGTATAAGAAGTCAGACATTTTAGAGGTCGGTAACTATCTGCCAATGTCAGGATTTGAAGATTATTATTTGTGGGTGCGGTTATTGAAAAAAGGAAAGGAAGCACAGAACCTTTCTGAACATTTAGTCTATGCTCGAACAGGTAGTGATATGTACGCACGGCGTGGTGGTTGGCAGTATTTTAAGTCAGGACTAAAAGGACGCAAAGCAATCTATCAAGCAGGACTTGGTAGTTTTAAAGA
>Ga0153999_1001019_pt1 | contig 11482 bp, 11 predicted proteins | sample TSNC083MetaG_FD_104675 | JGI IMG/M metagenome (GOLD analysis project Ga0153999, IMG submission 104675) | Attine ant fungus gardens microbial communities from North Carolina, USA - TSNC083 MetaG | ecosystem: Host-associated > Fungi > Mycelium > Unclassified | place: USA: North Carolina, Lumber... | reverse complement strand
TTTGGTAGAGGTTGACGAGAGATTGTTTAAAGTCCTCGTCGTAACGTTTAAATCCTGACATAAAAGTCCTTCCATTTTGTGTCTTCTTAGACAGATTATAACACACTAATTTGTGTCTACTTTTATAGTATAGCTCCAACTTGATAGCCTTGATTTTTGGACAAACGAATTTTATTTGAAGAGCTCATATGAGAAGAGAACAGATTCTTATCATGGATACCATATCTATTTCCAAAATGAAAAAAATTATTTTTTCCCCTGGGAATTGCAGATTTGGGATGAAAAAGATGTTAAGAATAATATTGAATCTCATATAAAATATAAAAGAAGCTTCAGTAATATTTATACTGATTAAAACAACAAATTACTAAATGAAGAAAATAAAATCACGCGCAAAGGTTTTGACAGCTGCACGTGATTTCTATTACGAAAAAAAGGAAGAAAAATATGAAACTAGAAAAATTTATTTTGGTCATTTATGATGATGGTAACAGCTCAACTATTCTTACAGCATTTCATACTAAAGATGATGCATATAAAGCCAAGATTGAGCATGCACAAGTGAATTACAATGACCACTTTTATGATGAAGGTGGATAGATTTCATGGGATGATTCCGTAACAGGAAATAAGTTTGAATATAGTATCCATGTTCTTGAGTTTGAAGTGAATTTAGAAGTGAACTAAGGAGAATTATGATGAATAAAATTAATGTTTTTGACGAGGATGTAAAAATAGAACTTTTTGCTGTACCGTATGCTTTCTATCAGTCACTTGCTATAGAGGCAATTGAATAAAACACGGGAGAAAGTTTTAAAACAGTGTTAGTTAATATACCGGCTTTTCAATATCTTCATGAAGAGAATGAATTTTCTTTGATGATAATATTGATTTATTTAATATTAAAGATGAAATGATAAATGCAGGTTTAATAACTGTGACGGAAAAAGTTGGAGCAACTGGATTCTGTGAATATCTAGTACTTAAACTCTTGTTTGAATTACCCTGGTTATTCTAGTTAATAAATATAGTAGAAGATATGGCTAATCAAAAAAACTATCCTTTGGAACCGAAGAAATTGGACGATCAAGTATTGAACTTCAATTCAGTAATGAATGGCTGACACTGCGTGTAAGAATAACTGCTGATAAGGACTTAACATTTATTGATTGTTACGATTTTGAACAAGCTAAGTTTATCGGAGTAATTGGCCAAGAGGAAGTTGATGGAATTAAGGAGATTGATTATAACTCAATTGAAGGATTTAACACCTCTATCAAACCTATACTACATCAATTCTTTGGAAACAAACATTTTGTTAATGAAGAGTAGTAGGACGGGAACTTAGCCGAATTTTCATTCACAGGAATCAGATTAGATTTAGACTGAACTAAAAGAGAGAAATAATAAAATGCAATACAAAAAAATGAAGAAATCCTAACTAATTGCATTGGTTCAAGAATTAACAACTCCAAAATATCGTGTGACAGGTTCATAGAATATTGGGAAAAAGTTAATTGAGGAGATTGGGTGCTGTAATCAAGAGTAGTTCATGCTAGTTGTATTTGACAATAACAACGAGATTTTAGAAGAAAAAGTCTTAAATATTTGTAATGTTAACAGTTCGATTGTGGACCTCGCAGAATTCGCAAGAACTATTCTATGACATTCAACAGGTGTTAACTTTATAACTGCGCATAATCATCCAAGTGGTCCATTGATTCCTTCAAAGGATGATGACCAAATACGGAATAAAATTTCTAAAATAGCTGAACTCTTTAAGTTCAACTATTTTAGATGATTTGATTGTTACAAAAAATGAATTTTGGTCTGCAAAAGAGGCTGGAATACGTCAAATGATTCGATTTGAATCATCTACAAATGGGAGAAATAATGACTTACATAAAAGATTATACTCAGAATGGAATTACTTCAATTTCAAAAAAATATCCAACTTTATTTGTAGAATCTGAGTTAACAAATATTGTTCAGATTGTTGGAGAACATTGTGCTGGAGGAGCATACTTAATAAACGTTAAGAATTCAGAAATGGACGTTGATTTTTGGAAGATTAAAAAAGATATTTTGGTACAAGGACATGGCTTTAAATCATATGCTGCATATGATTTTGCATTAGAGCATTCAGAATATCAAGGAAACCAATTTTTCAATCAGAACTAGCAAATGAAGATTTCTGTCTATGTATAAAACAAATCAGAAAGAAAGTATAAGAAACCAGTTAGTTTATCTTCCAAATGCCCAACTTCATAAACTGACTACGCTAATGATAAAAATAATATTATGGTTTTTTTAATCATTAATTGAGCAGTTGATTGCAAAAAAATAGTAAATAGTTTATAATAAAAAACGTGATTTAGTTCACATAGAATGTTGTGAAAGGAGAAGCATTATGGAAGAAATTCTATCTTTTTTTGGTGATACAAAACAAGAAATTGAAAGACAAAGATTAAGTTCTAATATCCTCTGTACAGAATTTTCATGTGGTACACTAGATTGCTCTAATTCGTTAAGCTGTATTACTATGCATGGAAATTGTTAAAAGAGTAGAGCTAATAAAAACAAGCTAATATTAGCTTGTTTTTATTAGCTCTACTTAAAATAGTTACGATAATCAAAATTTTGACGATAAAATTAAACAATTTTTATTTTTTATAGAGTTTTGAGTTAAGGGAAATACAAAAAAATATATTAGTTATGGGAGAATTCATGTTAGAACAGAATTTAAAGATTATATCAGAACAATATCCTCAAGCAGAAGAGAAGTTAAAATTTTTTTTGGGGGTGGGCATTTCAGATATTAGGAGAGAATATAGGAAGAAAGGGACTAAAATAGAGAGCGAAAGTAGTTCAATAATCTTGAAAATTGATGAGGGACTTGAGGGGAAATTTAATCAAAGTGCGGGAAGTTCTCTATATTTATCTATAGAAAAAGTTATTAGAAAAATAATAAAGAGTGAAATATTAACAATTTTATCTTATTCCAAATTAAACTATTCTGAATCTGAAAGATTATGTGAGTCACTCACTACACAAATCGTTCCGCATGCAATGGATTGTCTAGAAAAAGTGTTGATTTTAGATGAGATGATTGCTAAAAAGAATTCCCCAAATTATAATCCCTGTTGGAAAGACATAAAAGAAAAGTATTCTGTAGCAGTAAGCCAATTCTACAATATGGTTAAACACTACTTAAAAATTATTGACTGGACTATAACTTTACTGCAAAAAGATCAAAAAAAATTATTAAAAATTTTCAAACAGAAAAGCTTGGTTATTTCTGAAATGGAGATAAACTTAGGGGATAGTCATCACTTTGGTAAAGCAGTTGTTATGATTGAGACTGCCCACTTTAAATTCATTTTAAAACCTAGAAGTACTCAAAATGAAGAAATCTTAAGTCAATTTTTGAAAGTATTAAATAGAAATTTCTCAAAAAATATAGATATAGCTATACCCAAATTTCTGGGATTTGAAGAGCATAGCTGGCACCAATATATTGATTATAAGGATTGTGAATCGAAAGAAGATGTCTATCAATTTTATTATAATATAGGATCAGTTATTTGTTGGATGTATGCTTTAAATGGAACAGATATTCATTTTGAAAATATCATAGCTAAAGGTAAAGTTCCTTATATTGTAGATCTGGAATGTATTTTCAATAAGATAAAAATCGATAGAGCGCCTTTAGAAAATTCTGTTATAAATTCTTATATTACTCCACCTCTAGCAGGTCAGGCTGGAGAGCCACAAATTTGTGGGATTGGTGTAATTAATGAAGAGCAAAAAGTAATAGGTACTCCAACATTTATAAGGAAAAGCATGGGAGATTATCAAATGAAAAAAAATATCTCTACTGTTCCTAATTATTATAATAGACCGAATTATAAAAAAGACATAGATACAGAAAAAATCAAAGCAAATATAATTGAGGGTTTCGAAGATACTTGGCATATTTTGAAAGAAAAGAAAGTTCAAGAAGAATTATTTAATATAGTGGTACAGTACGATTCTATAACAATAAGAAAACTTCATCGGGCAACAAAGGACTATGGAAGTATCTTAAATATAGCAAACCATCCGCGTTATTTGACAAATTTTTATGATAGAAAAGTAATTATTTCATGCATAACTTATTTAAAAAATAAAGATGAGCAAATTTTAAAAGCAGAGTTCGCGTCATTAATGAGCGGCTTCATTCCATATTTCACAGAGCATTTGTCTAGTTCTGAATTAAAGAAAAGAATTAAAGAAAGCATCTCACGACTTGATTCAGATGATGAGTTCAATCTTCAAAAAAATATTTTGAGTTTTTCCTTAGAGTACCTTTATCCAAAACCAAGTAACAAGATATCAGTTGATCTCCCTATTTCTCACGAGGTCAGAAAAATTCAGGATATTTTTATACAACGTTCTTTGAAGTATAAGAACAAGGTCCTTTTGTTAAATAGTGAGAATGTTAAAGAGAGTTTAAAAAGTTTAAAAGTTATGAATACTAGTTTGTACAATGGGAAAGGATCTATTCTCTTTTTAAGACTCTGTTGTGAAATTATTGATGGTCATTTATTTGAGAATTCTCAAAAAATCAAAAACTACTTTTTTGAATTATACAACGAAGAAATGAAAAATGATCTCGAAAACTATGGCGTCTTTGAAGGGAGAGGGAGTTTGCTCTATCTTTCCTACCTTCTTTTCAAATTTGTTGATAAAAATATTTATTATGAATTTAAATATATCTTAGATTCAATTATAGAAAAAGTAAAGCATGAGGAACATCCTAGTATAGATATTATGAGTGGTCTTTCAGGAGTATTAATAGTTTGTTTCAGAATGTGGAAGATGAATCAAACAAACCATTATCTGATTGAAATAATTGAATACCTTGTAAATAGAATTACTTCTCAAAGTGTATTAACTCCAAAAGGGGTAAGCTGGAATAAACAGTTTACTGGTTTCTCGCATGGAAATTCAGGAGTCATTTATAGTTTGTGTTTGGCGAATGAAGCTCTATCTGATCCCAAAATAGTAAAGGTTATTGAAGGAGCTCTACTTTATGAAAAGAAAAACCGGGTTTCTAGTGGCTGGAACGATTTAAGATATGCTGCATCTTCAGAAGATTTTAATGCTTGGTGTCATGGAGCCCAAGGAATTATGCTTTCTAGAGAAGCGATTTTAAATGAGACATCTTTGTTACCTCAGAAGATTATTGAGATGATTAAATTTGATATCAATCACTATCATAAGACTGATTTAGCACGAAAAGAAAATAAAGGATATTCTCTGTGCCACGGTAAAACAGCAGAGCTTATTTTAAATAAGAATATCGAAGAGCTTAACAAACTTCTTTACAAAAATATCCTTGATATAAAAGATATCAGTGAAGATAAGATGATAATGACAGGTAAATTAGGGCTGTATTATGCAACGATGTTAACAGAATGTTCAATCCTGCCGAATGTTTTACTCCTAGAGTAATGATTTACAAGAAAGCTTTAGACTGTTCAACTAATTTATTAGCTTATGAACGTGAACGCCTACGAAGGTTTTTGGTACTTCAAGAAATGTTTCCAGATGATTGTACACGATTGATGTTATCTGAACATTTATCAGTTTGGTTAATAGCAGAAAAGCAAGCTGTCAGTAGAGTACTAGTTTCAGAACGCCATTGGGTGAGAGAAAAAATTTAAGTAGAAGAGATTGACAAGATCAATGAATATGTTATAATAGTAGAGAAAATAATTGGTGTAACCTCATGCACTATCAAAAATAGAATCTTGCAGGATTCTATTTTTTTTACAAAAAAACCGATATTGCAGTATCTGGTGTGAAGGCTCAACGGCTTTTTGTGTTTCTTACTTGACTTTTTTCGATTAAGCCACGTCTTAAAAGTTTCTGTCAAAATGCTGACAGCAAGAGAAGAAAGAAAATAATTGGTTCATACGCTCCCTCCTTTCCGTTAGGATAGGCGAAAGCGCCAGAATCATTATATCACATTATTACATTATTCTATGAGAGCTCAAAGTAATCTTTCAATAAACTGGAAAATAGGGAATACTTCAAAAGTTCGTATTTACTTCCTGTTATAATTGAATTTATAGATAATATAAATGGCCTTCCTTTCTAAGTTGTCACATCAGGGATTTAACTCGTCTAATGGAATAAGAAACTAAACCAAACACGGGTATTACCCTATGACAATCAAAGGAGAGGCACGATATGTCTAATATAAATTTTATCGGAATGGATGACCACAAGGAAATATTTAATCTCTGCGCTTTTAATGGCACAACAGGAGAAATAATTTTAGAAACACGGTGTGCAGCGAATGTAAAGAATGTTCATAAATTTGTACTGCGTATTCAAGACCAATCCGAAGAGGAAGTTTTATTTAAATGTGGTTACAAAGGAGGTTGTTTAGGTTATGCGCGCTATCATTCTTTGACAGCTCTTGGCTTGGAGTGTAATATTTTTGCGCCTTCAACCAAGATTTGCTCATCTAAGAATAAAGTCATTAAAAACGATAAGCTGGATGCCCGTATGATTGCACAAAAATTTGATCAATGGTACTTACAAATCGGTTCAGGTGCCAGATACTCAGGATTTAGAAGCTAAAGAATATATTCGTATGGTTCAATCAACCAAGAAATCCTTGAAGAAAATTAAACAAGGGATTAAAGCTTTGGTTTTTACGTCAAGGATACTTTTATGTTGGGAAATCCAATTGGTCGCTGGCTTATGTTAAATGGCTCAAGAAGTTGAAAGTGACAGATGTTTTAAGAGAAGCACTTGAAGAAAATTTTTTACAGTATGAAAATTTGATTGAGCGAATCACACGTTATAATCCACGTATATAGATAGTATAACCACTTACGAGTTTCTTTTGACTTGACAAGCGGGCATTTATAACGGAAGGATTATAAACTGATTTATATTTTACTTTTCCAAATAAAGCAAGGCTCAGAGTACTTTTGATTTATTAAAGTTAATTTGATAAAATAAAGTGTACTAACAAAAAATAAGAAAAGCATGCTTTATTTATTTTTAACTTAAACTAATTAGTACATCTTTGAATTAATCCACTAGCCTACCATGATACTAGTGGATTTTTATTTTTAATAAGAGATTTTAAAGGTGTGTTGCAAAGTTAAAAACAAAAAAGTTCTGACAATTATTTTTCTTAAGCAGAGATTCTCAATAGTACTTTAATTTAAAGAATCACGAAAAGAAGACAGATTAAGTGATTGATATATTTAACGGTATGGTATAATAAGAAAATGAAAAAATTATTATTTAGATGTATTTTAGGATTATTTGGACTAATAATTGTTACTTTTTTATTAATCGCTTTTGCCTTTTATATTTCTCCCCAGCCTGGAGCAATACTCATCAGACACATGTTTAATTCTGAAGTTAAAATAAGTGATCATAAATCTTTTAATAAAGCAAAATCTAATGTTGAAGTGACTTTGAATCACCATTATAATTCAAAGTTCAAAGATAGCACCTACGATTTATATCTCCCTAAAAATAATATACAACCTGTTCCAGTGTTAATTTGGGTCCACGGTGGAGGTTATGTAGGCGGAGATAAATCAGGAGTGAAAGAATTTGCCACTAGGCTGTCTTCTGATGCGCAGATAGCAATAGTGTCTATGAACTATGAAAAAGCCCCTGAATCAAAATATCCGAACCAGTTAATCCAGGTGAGTGAATTGGTAAAATCCATAAAAAAAGAGAGTCTTCCTAAGTTAGAACTTAGTAATATGATGTTCGGAGGGGATAGTGCTGGTGCTCAGATTGCTCTTCAGTATGCTTTAACTCAGACGAATGAGCAATATGGAGCAAGCATGCATGTGCCGCACTTGTTAGAACAAGGGACGATTAAAGCAACAGTTTCCTATTGTGGACCTTTAGATTTAGAAAAAATAAAAGATACAAAATCTTCTTCCAACTTTATGAAGTTTTTTGTACGAACTGTAGCTTGGTCTGAATTAGGAACTAAGAACTGGAAAACGAGTCCTCAGTTAAAACAAGCAAGTTTGGTTAAATATCTAACAGATGAATTTCCTCCCGCCTATATTACTGATGGGAATGCGTACTCTTTCCAAGATCAGGGAATATCATTCAAGAACAAATTAAGAACGCTCTCTGTACCAGTAAAAGGCCTCTTCTTTAACAAATCCAAGCAGGAGATTTCTCACGAATACCAGTTTGACTATTCTACACCTGAAGCAAAAGATTGCTACAGTCAAACGCTATCTTTTATAGAACAATACAAAATCAACTCATGACTTCATACTTATGAACTAAATTTTATGTGGATATCATTTGATTATACTAAGAAAATATTATATCATTTTAATGTAAACGCCACCATTTTGCTAAAAGGAGAAAATAATGAAAAAAGCAAATTTATTGTTATTAACAACAACTCTAGTTGGTTTAGGTAATGTGGGATATTCTTCCATTCATTCATTCATTCATTCATTCATTCATCCGCTGACTCTGTATCTAAAGCTGTAACTACTGAGTCTCATATGTTAAATGAAACATCATTATCGGTTTCTTATTTCGATGGGAAATGGGGAGATGTATTTCCGAGCTCCCAACCAGTAACTGCGAAATATGATTCTCAAAATCATAAAATAAATGTAAAAATTTCTTCACCAGCCACTCGTTTTAATGCCAATAATCCAACAGGAATGTATTCTCTTATCTATAAAATTACTGGAAATGAGACGGGAAATGTTTATTTAAGTGGGCAAGACTCAGTCATGATCTTCCCCGGTATGAATTCTTTAAATCTTGAATTTACAGATTCAGGAAATCAAGATAAATCTTATAAAATTGACGCCACAGCAATCGAAGTATTAGAAGGAATTAGACCTCCTGGTACTCCCTATATAAAAGATGGCCATGCTTTAGTAACCAAGTAATATAAAGAAATGTTTAAAAAACAAAAAACTCACAACTTCATTGATGTGAACCCAAGAATATAGACTTTTCAAAAATATGAAAGGTCTTTTCTTATGGCAAAATATTCAATTGAACTAAAACTAAAAGTTGTTCAAGACTACCTTGTTGGAACAGGAGGCTATCAACTTTTAGCTGATAAATACCATCTCAAGCGTTTTGAAATCATAAGGGATTGGGTCAAAGCTTATCAAGAATTTGGTCCTGCAGGGCTTCAACGTAAACGTCAAAACACAGCTTATACAACACAATTCAAACTCAATGCGGTAAACTTATACTTAACAAGTGAAAAAACTTACCGAGAATTAGCTACTGAATTAGGAATTAACAATCCTCCCTTACTTACACGTTGGGTTACTGACTATCGTGAGAAAGGAGAGTTAGCCTTTTCTAAAGCTCGTGGAAAACCTAGAAATGAGTCAGAGTTGCCCCAGAATAAACAAGCAAAGCAATCTTCAAATATAAATGAAATAGAGCAGGAACTTGCTCAACTTCAAAATGAAGTGCTTAATTTACGAATGGAGAATGAGTATTTAAAAGGGCTGAGGAGATTGCGGCAGGAACAACACAAGAGAGAAAATCCCGAGTGGTCTGCGAGCTCCGACGAGAATTCAAGTTCCCGCTCAAGAAACTCTTAGTTATTTCAGAACTTTCAAAGGCGACCTATTACTATTGGATTGCTCGTTTTGAACGTTCAAACAAAGATGAAACGATTGAAGAAGCCATGCTTGAAATAAGAGTCGAACACGCTAATGCAGGTTATCGTCCAATGACAGAACTTCTCAAACAGCGAGGCTTTCATGTCAATCATAAGAAGGTTCAGCGTTTGATGAAAAAGCTAGGGCTTCGTGTCACATCTTACTGGCGCAAATCTCGTAAATATAATTCATACAAGGGAAAAGTTGGCACAATTGCCAAGAATAAGCTCCACAAACGTTTCAATACCTCTGTCCCACATCAGAAGATAACAACAGATACCACCGAGTTCAAATACTATGACAAAGGTGTTCAAAAGAAACTTTACCTCAATCCTTATCTTGATTTGTTTAACAACGAAGTGATTAGCTTTGAAATCTCTAACCAACCCTCTTATAAAGCCATTACAACAGCACTCAAACAAGCATTAGAAGTTACATCTGATTGTCTCTATCGACGCACTTTCCATTCAGATCAAGGCTGGGCATACCAGATGAAGAATTATGTCTTCACACTCAAATCGCATAAAATCATCCAATCCATGAGCCGTAAAGGCAACTGTCACGATAATTCAGTCATAGAAAATTTCTTTGGTCTGCTTAAACAAGAAATTTACTATGGGCGAGTGTTCAAGTCCTTTGCGGAGCTCAAACAAGCTATTGTCACATGGATTCACTATTACAACGAGAAACAAATCAAGAAAAAATTGAACTGGATGAGTCCAATTCAATATCGTTTAGCTTATTCAAAATAACAAAGAAATCAAGCATTAAATACTTGATTTCAAAAGTTTATATTTCGGGGTGCACATCACACAGCTGTGAGTTTTCTTTGTTTTAAAATATTATCCTAATAATTTTATCCTCGTTTGGAAAACTCTGTGATGGAACCATCTATGAGATTATAGAAGACGATCAAATATCTGATCGTCTTATTAGTTCAAATTTATTATACAAAAGCACTTATGTACGAAAAACATAAATTTTCTAGAGAGATGTTAACATCTAAAATCTGTCAAAGTATGTTCCTTAAACGAAACTCTACGCTTCTGTCATTATTATTATACATCAAATTACAAATTTGTCAACAGTTTATTTGTTTTTTTTATGAAAAAATATGCTAAAAGGTTTACAATTAGCCTGTTTAAACAGTTTTACAGCTCGATAAATGGATAATCAATATGAATCCTTTCAGACATAATTGAAATGATTTAAACATCGGCGTAATTGAATGTCTAAAGGATTAAAACCTCCATAGCACTTCTTAAACTGGGTTTCCACAACCTCTATAAAAGGAGTTAGAGGGTGATGGAGATAAAATATGTCTTTACGGAAAATTTATGTTTTTCGGAAAGAACTATACTTTTGTCAGAACAATATAATTAGCAAATTGATTAGATAACGTGATAAGACAGGGCTTAAAGTTATTTTAGTTTCTAACCCAACTTTTCTTAACATTTTTTAGAACTTATAAGTTACTAATTGTTACAATATATTTTATCAATATTGCTGTTTCAAAATGAAGGGAATGATTAATTTCATGAAACTACGTTACTTATTGATGAGCGCAGCTGTTTTAACTTCAACAGCAGGAGCGACACTTGCACCAGTTATTGCTAACGCGGATACTGCCACTTACACAGACGCGACACATGTTACGACTAAAGGTACTATTGAATTTACAAAAGATGATACACCAGTAACACCAGTAGACCCAGATGATCCAGATACTCCTGTTGATCCGGTAGACCCGATCAATCCAAATGGTGCAGAATTAATGATTACTTATGCAT
>Ga0153999_1001017_pt1 | contig 11507 bp, 7 predicted proteins | sample TSNC083MetaG_FD_104675 | JGI IMG/M metagenome (GOLD analysis project Ga0153999, IMG submission 104675) | Attine ant fungus gardens microbial communities from North Carolina, USA - TSNC083 MetaG | ecosystem: Host-associated > Fungi > Mycelium > Unclassified | place: USA: North Carolina, Lumber... | reverse complement strand
TTTTTTTGTCCGTCTCGGTTACGGACGTACATTAAGGGAGTTCGTTGTGGTTAACTGGCTTTTTCCCGCCCTGTTTGGATTTGTATGGTTCTCTATCTTCGGCGGAAATGTTCTTTTTGGTCAGTTTTTTGAGGGTACTGACTATTATGACCTCTACCTTTCAAATGGTGCCGAGGCGATGACATTCTCTGTTCTTAACGATGTTCCTATTAGTTTCATTATGAAGATCTTTATGCTGATTATCATTGCGATATCTCTTATTACACAATGTAATTCTATGATAGGAACCATTTCCAGCATGACTCTCAAGGATAGTTCCGAATCAGAAGAGGCTCCAACCAGCCTAAAGTTTTTCTGGGGAATTATTATTATAGCCGTAGCATTGGTGTTCACACTTACTGGCGGCATTGAAGGGATTAAGATGGTCAAGACATTTGCCGGATTCCCAATTGTATTCTTTGCTTTGCTTGTTGTTATCGGCTTTATACGGTATGTGTTAAAACGGCCTCGCGATTCATCAAATATATATATATATGAGGATGATGTTGTAAATGCGCCTAATTCCGACGAACCCGAAGCTGAGCCGTCAAAGTTTTCCCTGAAACTGCAGGCACTCAGAAAGAAAAAGGGCAGTCATAGTTAGTATCTCGCTTGTAAAAAATGAGTACTAAAATAAACAATGCGCCGTAGTCCTTTGGTTTATAAGGATTACGGCGTTCTCTAAGCTATAATTTTCCCAACCGGAAACGCGTTCCGGAATATTTTTCTGATTACCGGACCCGCGATGATCAGCTGAAACGGTAATGCCATAATAAAGTTCTTGGGAATATTCAACAACCAGGCAATCCCCAGATCGTTCCATACTCCTGATTTTACGCAGCCTTCTAATGCTCCATATAAAGACATCAAAATAACCATCGGTACAACCATACAGCAAGAAACAGCTAATACCTTCCTCGTGGCACTGCTGTCTGGCTTAACCAGAAATCGAAAAGCAAAGCCCTTCGCCACTTTGGATACCAGAAACCAATCACATAAAATCGCAACAACATATGCAATCGGTAATCCCATCCAGGCTGCGGATAACACATCCAGCGATACCTTCCCAGCGTGAACAGTAATATTATATATGCTCATCCATAATACCATTAAAAAACACATCATTACCGTATATATTAAACTTTCTCTCTTATTCTGCGGCATTTTCTTCCTCCTTGTAATGCAGATTTTTTCACTCTGCTTGCTATCATACTAGATTTAAAAGGAGTTCGTAAGTGTTTTTTTATTTTTGTGACTTTTCAACATAATAACAGTGCTGCAAAACCCTAAAATTAGGCATTTTGCAGCACTGGGCTACACCGAGGCTTTGGTGCTGCTGCTATCGCGGAATTCAGACCATCGAAGCAGGAAGGTATTTATGATCGACTATACTAGTTAAATTAATCAATTAAATCTTTCGCTTTTGTATAGTTAAATACAGGACCTTCCAGACATACATAAGTCTCATCAATTTTGCAATGTCCGCATTTTCCTACTGCACAGGACATTTTTCGCTCAAACGAGACCCAGATTTTTCCCTCCGGAACACCATTTGCTATGCATTCCCGCGCAGCAAAGTGCATCATTACAGGAGGTCCAACAATAACAACATTGTAATCCTCAAAGCTATTAAACGGGATTTTACTTATATGTGCAGTTACCATGCCTTTTTCAAATCCAGGTGCTTCTGAATTATCCAGTGTATAAATCGCATTGAATTTAGTTTTAAATTTCTCTAATTCCTCCGTAAATAAAACCGATTCAATATCTTTAAATCCTGCAATTAGATGAACTGATTTACAAACTTCAGGATTATTGTAAAAGTGATTTAATGTAGTTTTTACAGGTGCCATACCGGTACCGCCGCAGATTACCAATAAGTCCTTATTTTCAAAGCTCTCTATTGGGAATGCGTTTCCATATGGGCCTCTCATGAACAACATATCACCTTGTGCTAATCCAAAAATACTTTCTGTCAATCTGCCTATTTTTCTAATCGTAAATTCGATATATCCATCTCCTTTTCCGCTTACCGAGATTGGTGCCTCACCAACCTTGGGAATAGAGAGCTGAAAAAATTGACCATGGTTCGTCTCGATGTCACAGGCTACGCGGAAGGTATATTCTGCGGTTGTCTCCTTTAGTATCTTTTCAATTTTATATGGCTTAGGAAGCATAATATTTTCCATTTTTATTGACCTCCTGCTGTATTTTTGGCTTTTTCCAGTTCATCATGGAACTCGTTAATGGTTTCAAGGAATGATATCTCCTCCGGACATTGTGAGATACAGCGGCCACAGCCTATACACATGTTACCAGCCGTTTTAAAACGTTCTCGGTAATCATACACTTTATGCAATGTTTTAAATCTCATGCTCGCGCCATTGGTTGCCCTTGCTCTGTTACCACCCGCAGTCAGGGTAAAGCTGTTTAACATACAGGAAGACCACACACGTCTTCTTTCGCCCTCACGGCTTGTTTCGTCATAAATAATATCCACCGTGTCAAAGCAGGAACATGTCGGACAGACTGTATTACACCCACCGCAGGCAATACACTTATCATTAAATTTATTCCAAAACTCTAAACCTGCTGCAATTTTCAGGGTCTCCTTATCATCAATGACAGGAAGCACCGCTTTATCTTCATTTGAAGAAACAAATTCCGGTTTAAAATCACATCTGCTCTGGTTAGCAAAATAAGATTTCAAAGTGCTGTCTTTCACTTGAATTTCACACTGATCTCCAATGTGAACTGCCATACTGTAATCCTCTGTTTTATTCGCTCCCATAGAAACACAAAAACAGTTTTTAAAACTTTCTTTACATTCCAGCATAACAATTTTCACTTTGTCACGCATCCGCTTATAATAAATATCTGCGTGACCGCCATTCACATTAAAAATATTGTCCAATCGGCCCATGGCGTTTATGTCACATGAGCGGACAAAGATAAGGATCGGTTTATCGTCTTTTAATTTTGTCTCTGTGCAGGTTTCATCCGTAAAATGCAGCATGGTTTGGATAACCGGATAATAAACTTCTTTTGGAGAAAAGTCTGATTTCCGGTCATAAACAATTTCGCTAATGCTGTCTATTACACCGTAGCGTACGATGTCCTGACCTTCGGAGCCACGTTTCTGCATTAGTTTTGGCGCATAGATTTTGTACTCCTGCTTAAGTTTTGTCATGATGCTGTCCATCGTTTTTAAATCAACCGTATAACTATCTGGATCCTGGCTGCTGTCTGAGATCAATTCTTCAAGTAATTGCAGCTCCTGATTTAAAATTGCAGCTATCAACCCGGCCGCTCCTTTATAAAAGTCAGTATCGGAATATTTCTGCACGTCCTCACAAAATGAAGGTACCCAGTTAAGCAGATGATTCTGAAGAAACTCCCGCTGTTCCTCTAAACAAATGCCGGCGCTTCCGGCTTGGAATTCTTTGCAGAGATACTCCATATAGTGAAGCTCCACAGCAATATGATCCTCTTTAATGTCAGCCAGCTCTGTTTTAAGACCCAGGCCTTTTGCAGCGTATATATTTTTTACCTGCTCCCAGGCCTCCTGCATTACCATTTTATCAGTACTTGTATAAACCGATTCATAGGGGAAAGCCGCTTTGCCCTTCGATTTGCCTGCTGCAAGAAACACCTTGGCATAATCTACCGCCAGTTCTTCCTCAATGTCAACGTTGGCAGTCATAAAATATTTATTTATGAGGGAATACCCTTGATCGATTTCACTTCCACAGTCACTGGGAAACTGAGTATTTTGCAGCTGAAGTATAATATCTGAAGTCAGCTCTTTTTCAAATATTCTTGATAAGAAAAGATAGATCTTCTCACGGCTTTTCATCATATTCGTATATTCATTCGCTGTTGGCATTACTTCATCCCCCTTCTTGTATCATGACATTCCTGCGGAAGCAGATCCATCCAGGTATCGTTCTTTAAGATATAACGGACGGACGGTTTATTTCCAAAGTCTCTAAGTGTATGTATATTTTCCTCTCCTGCTTCCATCAAAAGTTTAGATACCTCACTGTCAGCGTCATTAATATCGCCAACATGCAGCGCACTGCCGGAACAGTTTTTAACGCATGCCGGTTTATCCCCCTGTTTTCTGCTGCTGATGCACAGGTTACATTTGTCCATCACCAATAGTTCCTGATTGAATGTATTGACTTTGTATGGACAGGCTTCTGCGCAGCTTTTACACCCTATGCATTGCTCCTCATCGATTAGTACTACCCCATCCTCAGGATCTATGTAGCAAGCACCCGTAGGACATACTGCGGCACAACTGGGTTTTTCACATTGCTGACACATAGAGGGCAGGAAATACATCTGTATATCGGGATATGCTCCTGTCGGCCCTACTGTCTTTACCGCATTTCTAACAGTACCAAGACCAAGATTGTTTTCTAACTTACAAGCCACTTGACATCCTTTACATCCGATACAGCGGTCAAGCTCTACTACAAATACATTTTTTTTCATGTTTTTACTCCCCCTTGGTTATATCAGCAGTCGGATCAGAAGGCTGCGGAAGCCATGGTTTAAAGTCTTTGGGTTCAATCCAGACTCCGTCCGGAGCCCCCTCTGCTTTATAAACCTTAACCAGATAGCCTCTTAAAGTATAGGTTCCCACCACATCATTGTAAGGTGCGTCTGATTTTGCCAATACATTAACGTTCATCTCCTGCCATCCATGTGTCTTTGTATTAAGGGTCTCGGGATTCCAGTAACGCTCCATGTATACGGAACCCTCGTTGATGCCATATGTCACATTTGCGATTGCGCGTACTTTACCTCTAAGGGATTCTACCCACACCCAGTCATTATCCTCTACACCGTATTTCTTCGCTGCATTTGGGTGAATCCAAATTTCCGGAGCGGGGTAGATTTCGCGGGTCCATGGTGTGTTTCTCAGAGTGCCGTGATGAAAGAAAGGAAGGCGTCCGTTTGTCATTACAAGCGGAAATTCCTTAGCCAGTTCGCTTCCTTCAAGCGGACTTTCATGTGGTTCAATGTAAAATGGCAGCGGATCATAGTCCTTCGATGCCGGAGGCAGCTCACAGTGACTATATGGCTTACCTGTTCTGCCCAGGGTTATCATACTCTCCAGATACAGTTCACATTTTTTAGATGGGGTTTTAAAGCCTTCCGGTCTGCCTGTCTTTGGATTGGTCTTTTGATAAATATAATAGGTTCTCCATTCGTCAAGGGGTAAATATTCTACCGGGGAATCTTTTTTCAATTGTTCCCAGGTGACACCAGTGCCCTCCAGGTTTTTTTCTATTAACTCTACTGTGGAGTCCCAGTATGGTAGATCACTGCCCATATATTCTGCATCAAAGGATTTCCTGCATCCCTCATGACCCAGCTCTGCGCAGCGTTTGGCAATCTTTGCCCAGATAACGGTTTCGTCTATTGTCTCCCAAAGATGCGTTACTGCCTGCCGTACAGACAATTTATTATTGGTTTCAATAATCATATCTGTTTCCAGCCACTCTTCTGTAGGAAGCAGCATGTCGACATATGATGAAAAAGACGTTGGATACATGTACATATGAACGATAAAATCAACTTTTTTACTGGCGTTCGCCCAGCGCCTGCTATCTGCAACATTTACAAGCTTGTTTCCTGAACGCTCCAGCCACACTTTCAGAGGGTATGGTTCTCCGGTTTCAATTGTATCGAGAATGCTTGCCGCATGTCCTGCAAGCCACATATGCAGACCTTTGTGTTCATTTCCTCCCAAACGTTTTGCCAATTGCTCATCCGGCAGTTTGGATGGAGCCGGAGGGACAATGTAGCCGATCATGTTCATCGCTCCGCTTTCCCTGAAGCGCTGCAGTAATGAACCCGGCTGCTCTACATTTCCCATTAATAGATCAATGATTGGCGCTGCCATAGCTGCCTCAACAGAGTTTGGACTCTGGTCGGTTGCAACACCAATGCAAAGTCCGCCGGGAGTGTTTTCGGTAAATATCTTAATTGCTTTTTCAATCTGATCTTCCTGCAGCCAGCATAACTCAGCGGCTTTTTGCAGGGTATATTCTGCTGCTCTTTCCTTTAATAATTGGAAACCGGTCTTATATGTTACGCCATCAATTACATATTCGCCCTCTAAAGCAGCATCGAGCTCGTCATTCCAGGGATATTCCAATGGCTGTGCTGAGTTTGTCTTCTTATCCCACACCATAAAAGTATCGGGTATATCAGCATCAGGGCTTACTTTGGCCCGCCAAAGCATTTTTGTATCCACATTTACCAAATACGGAAGATTCGTCCATTTCATAACAAATTCTTCGTTATAAGACTTGTGCTCAATAATATATCTTATCCAGGCTAATAGTAATGCGACATCCGCCCCGGGTCTGATCGGAAGCCATACATCTGCTTTCGCTGCATCCGGAGTCATGCGCGGGTCGACAACTACGGTTTTTACGCCCTTAGCCCGCAAATCAGATACTGCTCCGCCGCCACTTCCAGGTGATGAATAGGAAGGTGCTGCACCCCATAATACAAGACATTTCATCGGGGTATCATCCGGATAATATATTTCATGAGCATTCGAGTCTGCTATACTGGGATTTGAGCCACCATACATCATGTCATACGTCAGCATACGCGGCAGATAGCATTGTGCACAGCCCGGTTCAAACCAGTTTGGTGTCCCAAAGATATTGCAGAAACGGGAAATACTCCAAAATTCCGGGTTTCCCCCGCCCCCCGTAGAACAGAACACACTCTCTGCTCCAAACTCTTCTTTGGCTGCCATTAACTTTTTGGCTATTGTATCAATAGCCTCATCCCATGATATACGCTTCCACTTATTCTCTCCGCGCTCACCAACTCTGATTAGCGGATACTTATTACGGTTTGGATTGTAAAGAGCTTGTATGCCCGACAAACCTTTCGCACACATCCGTCCCTTACTCATTGGGTCATCCGGGTTGCCTTCTAAATGGATTACCCGGCCATCTTTCACGGTTGCTATTACGCCGCAGTTTGATATACAGGCACGACAGGCTGTTTTGACTTTAACAACTGAACTTTTATCTGTTATCGGGTCATCCTGAATTGACAATTCACTGGACTTGTCAGAGATATGTAAATCATTCGCAAATCCAATTGCCTTAATAAAAGTATTTTTCTCCAATGCCTAATCCTCGCTTTCTTTATATTAAATTATATGTCAAGTATAATCATTGGATATATTATTGACAATCAACCCGAGTCTGAATTAATAGCTTGATATAGGTTGTAAATCGGACTATAATCTAATTATCAATTACTAATCCGTTTAATATTAAAGGAGTGCATATGAATAGTATAGATAAAGAAAATGCTGTTGATACAGAAAACTACTTGAAGCTGCAGGAACTTACAGAAAGCCTTCTTGTCAATTCAGGTGTTCAAAATATGCTTGAAATTATTGAAAAAATACTTAATCGGCCTGTAATTATTACTGACATGAGCTTTCGTGTGATTGCGGAATCCTCTAACGCAGTAAATGTCCCGGAATATCATTATCATTATCAGGATATTTTATTTCTTGATGAGCGAAGTATTGAGCTTATCCGAACTCATTATGTCTATAAAAAAATGCGGGAGCGGGATTATTCAAACACGATTATTCCTCACCCTGCTCTCAATACATTTCTAGTAGCCTCAATTAAGATCAGTACGGCGGATGTATTAATGATGATCGTATTTCAGAATGACACTCCATTCAACTCAAGCGATCTTACTTTGATACATAAGATGTGTCAGATTTTATCTGTTGAATTTCAGAAAGAGAATTCGTCCAACAGATACCGTCTATCTATACCAAACCATATTATCAGTTCTCTGCTTAGCGGAAAAATCATCCCAAGAGACGAGGTTTTGCACAAATTGTCTTACATTAATTGGGTTAGTTCCGATCAGCTTTATGTGATGATCATTGCCGATTCCAACGGTCACGACTTAGACACCAGAATATCCTCTCTTGTGAATGCTCTGAAATTATTCATTCCTATTGAGGACTGCTTAGTGTACGAAGCTAATATAGTAGTTTTTTTAACTCCTGATATTTTTTCATCCATATATGTTGATCATAGTATGAAATTTCAAGACTTTTTGACTCACAACCAATTGATGTGTGTTATTAGCCTTGGTTTTTCTGATATTACGAATTGCAGATACTACTATCTTATGGCAAAAAGCGCCCTGCAGGCAGCACATAAGTTTGATCTGAGACTGAGTTCTTTTCAGGATATGACTTATCATATTATTGCTGATTGTTTGGAAAAAAACTATAACATTCGTGATTTTTTTCATCCCGCCGTCCTTAAATTACTTAAATATGATTATAAAAATCATACTGAATTTTATCCAACTTTAGACTGCTATTTAAAGTATAAAGATGAGCCGGACATTGCCGCTAATAATCTTTTTATTCATAGGAGTACATTATTCTATCGGATTAAAAAAATTAAGGAGTTGGTTGATATAAACTTAGATCAGGTGAGTCAATTATCTTACTTATACTTTTCCATAAGAATGCTGGATATTTACGGGAAAGACGTTTTATTAAAGGAAATTTTAAATAGGGATGACAGTATTTACGCCGACAATAGAAATAAGACATTCCAACGCGGGTATATTGATAAAATTTCATTTTATAATGACTGTTATTTTTTCAAGCTGTATGACGATATGGAATTTGTTCCTAAGATATTGCAGATAAAAGGAACCACTATTATCACCGAATTAATTTCTGGGAATACGCTGTTTCAAGTTTTGGGGAAATATGATGAGGGAAAGTATTCCTTTAACAAGCTAATTGAGGTTTTTAGTGAATTACTTAATATATTTAAGCATATTGAGAACACAACGCAGTTTCGTGTTGGTTTTGATTTTGATTTATTAAACAATATTTTAATAACTGAGAAAAACAAACTTATTATTACTACATTTAAAAAAATTGACTATGCCGATAAGTACGATAACTATGCTTTAGTAATTGCTCTTGTCAGCTTATATACATTTCGTCACAGTAAAAAGAAATCTTCACTGATAAACCATTTAATTATGAGGTATGCATTGTCTCTGGAAATATCTCAGGATACACTAAAAGAGCTTATTAGCAGTAAGTCCAGCACTATCAAGAAAAAGGCAAATATACGAAAAAAGATGGAGAAAACCACTGCTGTGTTACTGGCAGGCGGTAAATCAAGCAGAATGAATTATATTCCTAAGCTTTCATTAAAGATTGGTAATTTTACCTTTTTTGAACATATTGTTCATACTCTAATGTGTTTTGACGACTTGCTGATTTCAGGTAATGAAAGTATTGATAATTATACCGTAATAAACGATGTATACATTGGCATTGGACCGATTGGAGGAATATATACCGCTTTAAAAAGCACAAAAAGTCCTCATATATTTATTACAGCTTGCGATATGCCTAATATCACCGAGGAATTTATCGAGTATTTATTTGAACAGATGAGTTCAAAAGATGACTGTCTTATCCCTGTGATAGATAACTGTATTCAACCTCTTTGTGCCATCTACCGAAGGGATATTATTCCTGTTCTTGAGAAGCAAATAAATTCTGAAAATTACAAGTTAAGGGCTTTTTTAGCAAACATCAAAGCACATTATTTAGAAATTCCAGAAAAATTTAGGGATGACTTATTTAATGTCAACACCTTTGAATTATACGAAGAGCAGTTACAAAAATCACACGAGAACGTAAATTTCGCACCACTTACATTTATCGAACTCGGAACTACTTCACCATAACCTCCACTTATGGTTTGCCGGCATTAAAGTGAGTTACAGTTCTTATAATAAGAGTACCTTAACTTGTGTGCCGGCCGCCAATGTATTACTGCCCGCAGTAATTTCCACAAGACAATTGCAGCCTACCATCGACCTCATTTGTCCGTTCCCCTGTGCGTCCGCTACCATTACTTCTCCATTTGTCAGCGCTGCACGTAAAAATCTGCGTACTTTGCTCTTTTTGTTAAAATCATATTTAAGCCTTGCCGTTACTTCTTTTGCAAGTAATCTCTCGTTTTCGGACAATACACTTAAAGCTGGCCTTACCAGCACCTCAAAGCTGACTGCTGCTGCAAATGGATTTCCGGACAGCGACAATATCGGTTTACCATCTAATAGAGCAAACATTGCAGGCATACCTGGTTTTATCTTTACACCGTGAAAAATGATCTCAGCTCCTAGCTGATCGAGTGCATTGGGTACAAGATCACGCTGACCTACCGAGACACCACCTGTTGTTATCAGGATATCAGCCGTTTTTAGTGCCTGCTTAAATGATTGTGTCAGGACTTCAAGCTTATCTCCAACTGACTCAGCTGCAACAGCAGAGATTCCGAGTTCTTTTAATCTGGCATACATAAAAATGCGATTGGAATCATAAATCTGTCCCGCTCCCAAAGTCTCTCCTGGTTTTTTAAGCTCATCACCTGTGGATAAAACAGCCGCCCTGATTGGCCTTACACAATACAGCTCTGTACACCCTGCACTGGCAGCAACCGAAGCAACAGCAGAAGTGATTATTTCTCCTTTTTTGATAAGTAAAGTACCTTTTGTAAAGTCCTCTCCCATTGGGATATAGTTTTCATGATGCGAAAGTGTCTTGTAAATTATCACCTTACCTTGCTCTTCCTTGGTTTCTTCCTGCATAATCACACAATCAGCACCTTTAGGAATGCATCCGCCTGTCATGATTTGAACTGCCTGTCCGGATGTGATTTCCGAATCATAAGGCTTACCTGCATAGCTGACTCCGACAATCCTTAATTCTACAGGCATCTCTTGGCTTGCAGCCTTACTATCCTCTGCTGCGAATGCATAGCCATCATATGGCGAACGGGGAAATGAGGGATGGTTAATCTCAGCACACAAGTCCTTTGCCATTTTACAGTGCAAACTCTCCGGCAAGGGTAAATTTGTTGCTTCTAAAGTTCTAACATACTGCCTGATCAAAGATTGAGCCTTCTCTAAACTTATCGTTTTTTTCTTTTGTATCTGCATAGATCTCTCCAATTATGTATTATAAAATTCTTAAATTAAGGAATGATGAACGCACCTTAATGTCTATAAATGTAATATTAACATAACATTTAATAAATGAGAAGGATGAATTAAATGATCCTCCTGGCACTTCCGCTTAATCTTCCATAATCAGCGCTCCGTAAGCTGAACTAATTGGAGCATATAAGCTGTCAACCAAAGAGTTAATACAGGCGGGAGGATTTGGTGCAATTTTCATAGTTATAATGTTTGTTAGTATTAATTTATAATAATAATTCAATATACATGTGGCTAATGATGCTTATCTTGATGTGGTTATTTAAGCTATTTACACAAATCATAATATTTGCTATAATCTGGTATAGGACAACCGTACAGGGTGGCTGACTTCTCATTACATAGAGATG
>Ga0153999_1001015_pt1 | contig 11516 bp, 13 predicted proteins | sample TSNC083MetaG_FD_104675 | JGI IMG/M metagenome (GOLD analysis project Ga0153999, IMG submission 104675) | Attine ant fungus gardens microbial communities from North Carolina, USA - TSNC083 MetaG | ecosystem: Host-associated > Fungi > Mycelium > Unclassified | place: USA: North Carolina, Lumber... | reverse complement strand
ATTGATGAAGAATCATGAATGTATCTTTTTTGTATTGATATCACTCCTACATATAATGGTTATTACTCTTTTTTTCCCCTTCAATCAACAATTTATTACACGGGGCTCGATGGAAGGCCGATGATTATTACTCTTCCGGTCTGAACTGCGGGCATGGAAATCAATTATATTGATACATTTATTTTGTTACGACGAAATTCAAACTTGTTTAAAAATCGCCCTCTGAGTAGGTTTCATTGTTGATCTCCCCTGGAGGTAAGATACGAGAAAAAGGCATCTGAGCTGTAGGCTGCAACCAGTTTTTCGCATCATATTCGGCATATGGAGGAGAATCAATCATATGGAATGTATAGGCGAAGCGAGTGTTTGGACTCGTATTGGTTTCGGACTTGTGAAGTACTGATCCATGGATCAGAACCAGATCGCCTGAAAGACGGATATTAAACCAGTCCATCGAGTTCAAACCACAAATGGAGTTACCTGGGTTGCAGGTTTCTAAGATGTATTCTCTCTTTGTGTCTCCAGTTGTAGCTTTTGGCTCTTCGGGGATGGAGAGTTGTTCAAAGCCTGTACCACCATTTGGAAGGCGAACGAAACGTTTGGTGATGGGCGAGGTACGATGTGAGCCTGGAAGGAATGATAAAGCACCGTTGGAGGCTGTGCACTGTTCAAGGGCTATCCAGAAGCCTAGTGCAGTTGGGGGATTTGTATACTAGAAATAGGGTGATTGGATAAACAATTAATGAGTAAAGAGATCTTACTAGGAAAGTCCTGTTGGTGGCCGTACAATTAGGGAAGTAGTTCTGGAAGAGGGCACATCATGAAACGTACGAATCATTATGCTCTGGGACTATGGTTGGGAGCTAGTCAGCGTTAGTACGACGTTCATTACGAGTCTTAGATACCTTCCCCACCGATTTCCTGCTGCTTGGTGATAACCATACTCTGTAGAGCTAGAAGACAGTCAGTACATCGTGGAGGGGAAGAAGGGGAAGAACGTACCAACGGGGTCATGATGGAACTTGAGGTCGCGGACTACTGATTTAAGACAGTCATTCTCGAGTGTTACTCCCCGAAATAGAGGGTCGAGTTCATGTAGAGCTTGATGAAAGTAGCATGGAAGGAAGGAGTTTCAACGATGAGAGCCGATGAGATAGGCAGAGGAGACCGTTCAAGATTAGCACGGGGTGATAGACTACAGAACGAGTGACGTACCATGGCCGATTTTGTTCACAGCCTTCTGCTTGGGTCTATTGAGCTTCCCATCTAGATCGACAGCGTCTTCTTCGAGGAAGAATCGACTATGAATTGAGTCAGAAAAGTAGTAATTGGATACTTGAATGACATCATACATCTTGTCACCAGAGGACAGAAAATAGTCATCTCCAACGTGATTATCATCTCCGGTGGTGAATTTCGTCTGAAGTGTTTAAGTCCATGTCAGAAGAGAAGAAAGGATGGAAAGTCAATTAGCAAATAAAGCTAACGCACACGAGGGTGAGAGTCGAGGTCAAATTCGTCAAGCAGCTGTTTTGACCGATTAAGTAAAGCATCGGCCTGTTCTTGACTCAGGAAGTTCTGGATGACCAGATATCTAAAATGAATGTCAGGTTAGAATGGAATGGGTTTGATGTATAGTAATAAGTGATAGATTGTCTCAGATGTACTCCAACAGGTGAATTTTGCATTTACGGCAATTCAAAATTGCAACGCCGGAATTCACCTACCCATTTTTGTCAAACTAGGAAATCTGATTGGCTGAATCCTGCGGGGTAGAACAAGACATGGCGCACCTTGTTGATTTGTTCTTGGGTGAGATAGGCCATTGCTGCGGCTGAGACACGGTGTACTGTTGTTTTGTCTGAGATAAAAGTAGACGATTGCTTTATCTTATCTTATCTAGAAGGGCGACATTCTTCTTTCCACTAAAATTTGAGTTACAATAACTCTCTAAATGCAAGTTTGTGAGTTTTCACAAGAAAAGTGAGCTCTGACGCGTCGAAATATTTTTATGAGCGATAAACTCAAGGAGAAGACTGGAGAGTGCACTTGAAGGACGTGAGCTAAGCCTGCACGTGTATTACGCGTCGCGTTTACGCGTTTGATGGGATCGTCGGAGTATGAATTTGGAGTTTACTTGAATGGCGGCGCGCTTTTTCTTCTCTTCATCTGTCTCTTTCTTCAAGACTTCGACGGTCTCCAGACTTTCGCTATCCTGTCACTGCCTATGTCGACAGCACGCGTAACTCGTAGCTCCATTCTCGGTAAGCGTGGCCACCAGCAACAGGTGGAATTGCCATCGAGCTCGTCGCCATCCAAGTCGGCAGGCCAGCTCCAGACACCCGATTCCACACCTCTTCCTAAGCGTCCTCGAGTTTCGCTCGTCTTAGATGGCGAGGGGAATAAGGAAAACGTACCCCCTTTTTCTCCGCGATTACTCACACCCGATCCATCCCCTGTGGCTTCACGAACCACACGTGCTTTGCGACGTTCTGGAACGGATATCATCTCTTCCTCGCGTGTCCGACATGGTAAGATAATATTCCTTTTGGTTTTCTCGCTCGGTACTGACACGGTGGGGCAGAAGCTCAACGACGCGCGTCTGTATCGGCCACATCGTCCATCAACACAGCGTTTGAGTCTCTATTCTCTTTTGCTACTCCTCCCTCCACACCAGTATCCCTCCCTTTGCACATCCGTGCTCGCACTCTCTTACGTACTACATCCAACAGTGTTGATAACGAGATTGCCGGACGTGACACCGAACGCGAGGTTATTCGTAATTTTATAGATTCTTTCGTGGATGATTCTGCTATGGATGCAGATGATGCAACTACCAACCTCTACATTTCTGGCTCTCCTGGGTGTGGCAAAACTGCCCTTGTGAACTCCATTCTCAGTGGATTGAGCCCAGAAGCTATCGGTATCAAGATCATCTTCATCAATTGTATGGCCTTGAATGACCTTGATGGCCTCTGGGAACGCATGTCTGAAGAGCTTGATGCAGCCCACAAACAAAGTTTCTCTCCCTCTAAATCTCGCAAGGGAAAGGGCAGAGCCGCAGTTGAGGCCCTTTTATCGAGCCTTCGAACAAAGTGGTACGTGGTAGAGCGGTAACAATTCTGCAATGATTCTAATGTTATACTATGCTAGCATCTTGATTTTGGATGAGTTGGATCACATCACCCCTAGTGCTCAAACTCTGGCATCTCTATTTTCGTTACCTGCTGAAACTCCGTCAAATATACGTCTTATCGGTATTGCCAACACGCACACTTTAACCTCAGCATCTTCCTCACTTTCCCTTAATGTTCAGACCGTTCATTTTGCACCTTACACATCAAATCAATTGTTTGACATCCTGCGGATTAGGCTGCGGCCATTGTATAATGTTGGTTTAGATTCTCCTCAGGCTGATCCTCACAAATTTCTTCCCATACCCACCCTGACGCTCCTGACGAAGAAGATTGCTGGTATGACTGGTGATGTCCGCAGCTTATTTGAAGTACTCCGCGGCGCAATTGACATTGCTGTGGCACCTTCGAAAAAGGCCACTGTCGTTAGTGCCGATTTCTCCGCTGTCAGCGTTACTCCCAGCCATGTTCTTGCCGCTCTTAAAGCGTATAAGCCCTCATCCGCGAAATTAGCGATGTCTGCCTCATCAGTCCCCGTTGTCAGTAATAGCGAAACGGTTACCAAAGTCAAGAACCTCAATCTCCAGGCGCGCATCGTTCTTCTCAGCGTCCTTCTTGGCTCTAAACGCTTGGAAGCTGGCCTCAACCTTTCGAGTTCTCTATCAAGTACATCATCTCCACGAAAACCTACTGCGGTTCCACTTCGGCGGTCTGCATCGTCCGCTACTCAGCCATCAATGTTCTCAATGAATACGAACCAGCTCCACACGTACTATACAACTATCCTTACACGGAGTGATTCCAACGTCTTCGATCCTACCAGCCGGAGTGAGTTCGGTGACCTTCTGAATATCCTCGAGGGAAACGGTCTTGTTTGCTTTTCATCGCCGTCTTTTGGAGCCTTGGCCGGATCTGGTCGCAAACAATTTGGTCGCACACTTTCATTCACTGGTGCAGGGAAGAACAGTGGTGCTGGAAGTGTGCGTCTCGTGGAGGGTGTCTGGTGTGACGAGATCTTGCGTGGATTGGGTATCAGCAATGTCCTACAGGAAGATGCTGAAATTGATATATGCGAGGAAGAGGTCAAGGCTATTTGGCAGCGCGAACAGGCCAGGAATGCAAGAGACGTCAAGGCAAATGGCGTTTCACCGAAAGGGAGCCAGGAAGACATCTTCTCTGATGCCTTTGAACTCTAGGTTTACGAATTCGTGCTGGTTCTCGTTCTCTTGTTCTCTTTCTCGCTCTATTGACTTATGCTTAATACTATGACTCATGTAATTCCTTCACTTTCATTCTCAGCTACGCTCTAATTGCATTTTGATTCCACCACATTTGTATTCCTATTCTAGCATTTCATTTCGTCTGTAGCTTTGTTCAATTTCTCATTCGTCATCCTATACCTTCCATTTGTTTTGTGGCCTTTTGCTCTCCCTATGACTGCTTTACCACAGTGTCTTGATTGTTTCATCCCTATGCCCTCACTGTCATACCTGTTTTTTGTTTTTCAACATCCCATGCATATCCATATTCTACTGCTACGGAGGTAGGAAGGAGAGATTGAAATATGTAAGAATACTCCAGAAGTCTGTAAATAGTGTTCATAAAAATGCGATCTACATTAAGTTGAATTAAGAACAGGTTAGACACGATATGGTCTCTGGGGAGTTTGAAGCTTGTGAAACATCGCCAGACTGCTAAATCTCATTCATAGGCGAAGTAAATTTACAATCCATTTGAATTGATAGGAGACACCAGAGTCATCTTGACCTTGCCCCTTTGCGTATTCTTGTCCTTCTCAACTTCAATTTTGACTACTACCTTGTCGAATACCGAAATTTTCACCTCCCCAGAAGGACCGGGAACCGTGATCATGTAATTTTCGGGGTCAAACTTTAAATCTCTCTTGAAGACCACCAGTCCTTCAAGACCCAACCTATCATAACCGTAACATAAGTATCCAAAAACAAAACCTCTTTTTTTCCAATAGAAACTCACTTGGACACAAAGACGCTCACACCATTCCTAAAAGTACGAATGACGAATGCTTCTTCTCGAATACCACTTTTTTCAACCTCTCGTTCATTCATCGCTTTTGTTTTGAGAGCTAGGCTGACGTAAAATTCGATACTGGCACGACCCGCCATTTGGGCCATACGGTGACGTCGGTTTATCACGTCCATGATACGTTCAACGACTGATTTGGAATAAAGTGAAGGATGGAGGGATGCATAACCAATTGATGCTGTAAGTTGTCTGTGAACGAGGATATCTGTAGAAATTATATGAGTGGATGTTCTTCTTTCCGGGAGGAGTATATGAGAAGCACGTTACGAACCTGCGTAACGACGGATGGGACTTGTAAAGTGTGTGTAGATAGGAGTAGCGAGACCGTAGTGTCCAAAGGTATCCCTCGGTACACTCCCAGAACAGAAATATTCCGCAGAGAGCATGCAACGTGTTGCCATGATACGGACAAGAGTGTTAAATGCCGGTTCTTCAGGATCCTGTGCCCTTGTTATTCATGATGATTCTAACAACAGAAGATGAACTTACCACACATTGATCTAGCGAATCAGCCAATGCATTTGAACTAGATACGTCTAGTTTGATGCCCTTCTTCTTAAGTAAAATATCGTGTAATTTTTCGAAATTTGTTTTCGGGGGAGGCATATGTCTCCGTAGAACGGCTGTTTCAGGGAAAGTTTCTTGAATCTTTCCAGCGACGCTGATATTCGCGAGAAGCATAAACTCTTCTACTAAGCTGTTCGTCTCCCGAAGTTCCTTCTGTTCTACATCAATGGGATCAGAGGACTCTGAACTGTCGAGATGAATCATGATTTCAGGCGAGGCAAGATTGAGAGCACCAGCTTTCAGACGTTTTTCCTTGAGCTTCCTTGCAAGAGAATTGAGAAGGCGAATCGAATGTGTAAGATCATCTCGCTGGTTTCTGCATGATGAATCCAAATGAGGAAAGGAAGGGAGATGCAGGAGAAGAAGATGACATACGGATCATCTTTGCGAATCTGAGCTTCTTCGTAAGTGAAAGCTGCCTTAGAGGCAATCACTGACTTGGTAAACCGAACATCTACAATATCAGCATCGGGAGTCAGTTCCTAAGGCATATGTAAGCAAGTTTATAGGTTTTCGGAACGGAAATCATACCCAGATTGCTGAAAATGCTAAACGTTCCACAAAAGGCCTAAGGGAACATAAGTTTGTACCCAATAACGAGGGCAGCATGTCAATGCGTTTGTCTACAAGATACACTGTTGTTCCCCGGTCCGAAGCTTCTTTGTCCATAGGGGTGTCAGCGTGTACAAAGTGTGACACGTCCGCGATGTCTAGTTGAAACAGTTCAGAACTCTCAATAGACAAGAAGCACCATTTTACTCACGGACGCCAACTTCAATATTGCCACAGGGAAGAAGCCGAGCATGAAGGGCATCATCAATATCCTGACATCCTAAACCGCAATGAGAGAACGGATAGTGCGATCAGTGAGTGAGACAGTACCTGGAGGATCAATGCTACAAACTTGAAGTTGTCTCAAATCCTCTCTATCTTTCCAGATGTGATTCGTATCATCACTCTTGGGAGGCACAACCCATTGTTCCCCCTCCGACGGCAAACAATCTAGAATTGCCTTCCCGAATGGTCTATATGGCACATCAAATTCTAACAGCAAACTTTCTTGCTCTGCCTCCTTGCTTTCCACCTTGCCAAGTGCTCTCACAAAATGACCCTCCGGATATCGCGAGTTGACATCCCAACGATCAATTGTAACCACAATCTTCTGGCCAATCAGTATCGGAGCTTGCCGTGTCTTCAGGCGGATACGGGGAAGTGATCTTGATACAGGGATAGCAAATACTGTTTGTTGCGCAAGAGAGGTGGCGTTTTGGGAGGTCAAGGAATCACTTTCAATGTGACAAACGTAGGCGCGCCAGTTGCGCTTGATGATACCCACGACACGACCTGTTGGTTGTTTTTCGGTGGACGTTGCAAGTTCAGGTTTGATATGACGCGTTTCGCGAGCTATGACTTCGTCATTGTCAGATTCACCTTCCTCGCCGGATCTGTCAACATCATCGTCCTTCAAAGTAACTAGAAAAGCTGAGGACAGAGAGGAAATCAATGAGATATAGCTCACTAGTTTGATCAACAACCTCATCTCCTGGTGCTCTCCACTCCTTTTCATTGAAAACTTCGACTACCACAATATCACCATTGACTGCCCTGTTCATGTTTTCGCGTCCGATTAGGAGGACAGATTTACTGAATGCAGGAACCGGGACGCTTCCCTAGAAGGACATGGGATTCGTAATACTTGAGGTACGGCGACCTTACCTCAAGGTAGTTATATTGATTGGCATTGAAATGTCCTTGATGAAGTTGGCCTGCTTTCACCCCGGCAGCAAGTACAGTCGTGGGCAGATACTAAAAGGGTCCGTAAGCGGGATAGAATAAATGGCAAACGACTTACCTCAGGATAAAGAGGTTGCCTGGCGCCAACTGCCTTGGTAGGTTCAATTTCATCTGAACCGACTGCAGAGAGTAAGTCTAGAAGCGTATCAGCATGAGGCATACTCTCCACATATTTCTTCACTGGTTCAATCAGTCATATGGAAGACAATAAAAGGAAAAATTCTCTACCAGATATGACTGGTATGCCCGACTTGTCTGCAATCTGACTATTTGCTGCATCTTCCGTTATAAGGACCACGGTTGGGACTTTGGATTTTTGTCCATGGATTGGCAATCGGGTTTTCTGCAGATGACTGTTGTACCACTCTGTAGCTTTTCTTATGCCTGGACCTGAGGTTAGATTTAAGTTTGGCAAAGCTCAACGATGCAAACCTCTGTCGTTCCGATCATTTGGTGTTTCATTTTCCTCGCGTATGATTGCAGTTTCACTGAGACAAGTGAGAAGTTGGCCTCACGACCCAAGACAGAAACGTACGATCTATACTCGTTGTAAAATATACATATTTTCTTTTCCTCCGTTTTGGAGAGCGCCTTCAAACGATTGTATAGTGGTAATGACCGATGTCGGACTTCCTCCATCACAGTTTGTAGTAGGATAATCGGGGGCGTAAACAATGTTGACTCGATCAGGTCCATCTGCAGTATTCTATTCAGGGATGTGAAAGAGTATATCCTTCACAGTACGTACTTGTGACAGGAATACATTTGTATCGGGTAGGATAAAATGTCCAGCAGGAAACAGTGGATGTAGGGCGCCTGCCATGGGAAGAGCACTCTCCAATAAAGAATGACATGCTACACAGTTTTGAATGCCGCAGGAAACGTCATCTCGAAGATACCGTTCGCGGAGGACTAACAAAAGATGAGGAGAAACACTGGATGTGAAGCGCCGTTCTCACCTTTGATCACCTTTCCTCGCGCTGTTTTCTTGAAGAACTTGCGCTGTGTGACGACAGCCTCCGACTGGGGTCGTTTCCTAATAGTAATTTTTTGCTCTGACATGGTCGGTCGGTGGATAGATTGAACACATCCCGATTTGGAAGTGTGGCTACAGATTTACGATATCTCAATATCGATGTGGTAGGTCCACATCATTTACCAGTGGTCTTGTTCTACGTTTTTCCATGTCACCACACATCTGGGCTCTGATACACGAACACCACTCCTCCCCCTATAAAATCTTCTGCTCTGGTCTCTAACAATACTCGCCCCACTCTTCCGACCATCCCAATGGGCAATCCAGAATTCAAGTTTCCCAATGTCATAAATCGGTGGGTTTGTTCGCTCAATGTTGGCCCTTCTTTTAGCACTTCTCAGTGTCCTCGGTCCGCGTTCAAGTTCTGCCAAAACATTCATTTCGTCTCCTACTTCCAAGAAACCAGTCCCTGCCTATTTGCAGCGTTCAAAGTCCCTTCTGGCCCGATCTATCCAGAAATTCAAAGCCAAAGCCTCATCTATGAGTACGACGTCCGTGGATGAGATTTCATTCTCGAGTCCAATGCCATCTGAACTTTGTTCACCCATGGGATCGGACTTTTCAAATCTAGAGCAGTGGGACCCCTTGAATGGGGGAGACCCTTTTGGTCCATCACCTATGGAACTAGGCCAGGCTCTTGACTTTGCTCCTAATCGTCCAATTCCTCTTCGATCACAAGCACTACCAACCCAATTCGGCTCAAACTCCACCTCAACACTTTCTAAAAGCTGTTCACGTGAAAGCATCTCGAACTCCGATCCGCATGATTCAACCTGTAATCCAACTGCGCCGGATCATTCCATTGACGTTCTTGTTCAATGCTCAACCGCTTCTAGTCATAAAAATTTGTTTTCTTCATCTTCGGCAAGTTTGGTAACCTGGCAGCCATCACCATCATCTCCTCTTGCACGTTCTCGTAGCCACAAGCTCCTATCTGGGCCTCAAACCTACCACAGAAAATTCTCATCACGACGGCTTTCCTCCAGTTTTTCACTACAAGATCTCAAGTCTAACTCATCTAACAAATATCACACGAGGACCCTCTCACCATCTTCCCCTTCTTCATTTGCAGGTCATCAGCCAGGTTTGGAATATAGGGTTATTCGTAGATTGAAGCATTCCCGCAGTCGCAGTCATGTGCCTATTGGAACGCCAGAATTCTGAATTTCTGTTCAACCTTGTTCTCTCGAGTACTATTTATGAAGTCCTTATGAAGTATGCTCTATGAATAACATGCTCTTCTTTGTGTATTATTTCACCATCCGGATGCCAAGCGGTCCGCCAGAAGCGATTTATTCACAAAGGCTCAAACGTTCACGCTTGATCTTCGGTCAAAATATGGGATTTCGGCCACCGTATTGATCAGAACAGAATGTCAGCATTGACTATTGGACTACAAGAACTGCTTCTAGAGTGACATTCTCACCGACAATGGCAACGGTGCTTTTTTTGGAAAATTTAAGGACAGTCATGACTCCCACTCATCAATCTCTCCAGCGAGGAATGTCGCACCTGATACGGTGTCATGTGAAGTAAACCTACGCGGGGCCGCCACCCAATCTCATAAGTACGGATATCTAGGACTTTGAGGCTGCGCAACGCTCCATTCTCACTTACGATGTGGACAGCACTCCTTAGTCTTCTTGTACTTGCTGTTTCTGGATATGCCTCCAGTGACTGCACTGGAACCATTAGTTCGATGTCTGGTATGGACCATTTGAGCCTCTCTTGAATGACTGCATTCTCATTACATCTTACCCCAGACGTCACAGCTGCTGTAGCCTGTACGACTGTTAACATCAACAGCTTCACAGTCCCAGCTGGCGAAACTTTGTTGCTGAAACTTTCTGACAACACCGTAGTCAACATGCGTATGGTCTTTCAACTCATTTTCCCAATCACAATACTTATTTGACATCAGAGGGAGACCTCACTTTCGCACATCAGAATTGGGCAGGCCCTCTTTTCCAAGTCAGGTAAGGCACCTCTTAATGTTCATAGACTGTTGCTGAGGGGATTTCACAGTGGCAAGTCAATTACGTGTGAGTTCGTCGTAGGCTACCCATAGTTCAAGATCTGATTGGTAATAGTCAACGGAAACGGTCACACATTCGATGGAAATGGACCTCTGTACTGGGTAAGAAACACTCTTCCAGAGCTGTGATAGTCCTCGCTTGACGACTTGCTTTACAAGGATGGTCTAGGAGGCAACGGTGGCGTCACTAAACCAGCTCCAATGATGAAGTTTGTATTGTTCACTTCAAGCTCAAGTCTGATGATAACTTGATTTTCCAGGATCTCGATGTCTGGAACGTTCTCCGTAGGCTCTCATCCCGTAAACCATATCTAGCACTCATTATACAAATTAGAATGTCAAAGTGCTCAACTCGCCTGCCAGGACCTACTCTGTTTCTAATCCTGCTCCTCTCGTTATGGACGGACTAACCATTGATAATTGTACGTTTAAATCATAAATTTGTTGGCCACTCTCGTTGATAGACCACTTCGTAGCTCTCGGTGACCAGCCAAATTCCAACAGTAACGGACTTGCCGCAGGTCACAACACTGATGGCTTTGATGCAAGCACCGAAAACCTCACCATTCAAAACAGTGTTATTATGAACCAGGTCCAGGATCAACTTTTCTGAAGCATGAAATGTTGGCTAACTAGATATAGGATGACTGCCTCGCCATCAACCGTGGTACTAACATTGTTTTCAAGAACAATCACTGTTCTGGTGGTCATGGAATTTCTGTCGTAATTTCTTTTTCCTTTCTGGAAGGTACCCTTAATAACAATATTACTCAGGGATCCATTAACTCTGGTGTGACCGTTAATGGAATCACTATCACTGGCAATACAATCACGAACAAGTAATATAGATTCACATCACTTTGCATGACATTGATTGACCATACCT